>Ga0163144_10010799_pt1 | contig 19417 bp, 19 predicted proteins | sample OliLak19BULKMAT1_FD_123175 | JGI IMG/M metagenome (GOLD analysis project Ga0163144, IMG submission 123175) | Freshwater microbial mat bacterial communities from Lake Vanda, McMurdo Dry Valleys, Antarctica - Oligotrophic Lake LV.19.BULKMAT1 | ecosystem: Environmental > Aquatic > Freshwater >... | reverse complement strand
TCATTTGGCGCAGGCACTAGCTCGGTAATTTCAGGGGATTCGGTGTTAAACGAGAAGGTTGCGCCTTCTTCTAGCACTGTGCCATCTGCCGCCACCAAGCCTTCTGGCACGGTGACGGTGTAGCGTGTGCCACCACTAAAGCCGAGTGTGGGCTTAAACGTAAAGATAGACGTATTCAGCCATTCGGCTTTGCCGTCTATGGCAGGTTCAATCACAATCGGATTGGGGAGGGTGTCCATTTGTAGGCTGGTGACCAGCGGGACAACGGGACGGTTAAACAAGATAAGAATCTCGCTGTCCAGCGGAATAATGGCATCATCAGAGGGAAACACCTCCGAGACGACCAGCGTATTGGTCGGGGCTTGGCTTTCTGGGGTGCTTTCCTGTGCCATTAACGAAGGCAACCCCAACGAAAGCAGTAAAAATATTGTTAGCCAAAAAAAGCGTTTTGTCATGAGCGCAATTCCCCTGTGTAAGGTATAAACGTTACACTTATTATACGCTCATTCTTGGTAATACTACACGCCACGCCCTCACCACGCAAACCCTACGCTTGGGGTACGGGGATGCTAGTCTAGGTCTATTACACGCCTTAGAAGGGCAACAATTCTTGACCTACCGCGTACTGCTTGGTCAAAGTTAAGCCCATAGCGATAAATTTCTGCCATGTAATAGTCGTCCCCATCCCGATACAGCACACCACTATCCTCAAGAAACGCCAGCTCTTGTGCGCTTAGCTCGCTTACATCGCGAGCTTGAAAGGGTACTCTACGAATTTCATCACGAAACTTTTTCAATTTATCAAACAACTCGCCGAGAATAGCATCTTCTTCTCGCGACTCTTCTACCTTGCGCTCACTGCATGTTTCAACGGCTCTTCTTAAAACATCGGGGGCGATAAATCGGTCAGGAAATGCTTCTTCTGCACCCTTTTTAGCACAGGTATTCAGCAATTGCACTACGTCACGCGCTTGAATGTCCCCATTAAAATTAGAGAGCGCAGAAACCACCCACCGCGCGCTTTCGGCTTCTCGTGAGGTGTTTTGCCCCAGTTTTTTGCCCCAAAGTGGGTAAAGAGCCTCTTTAAGTTGTGGACGTTGCATTTCAGAAGGGGATGCAAACTTCTTCTCATCGGCTTCACGCGCAAACAATGCAAATAGGCGTAATGCCTCTTCTGCATTCCACTTAAGCGCATAGTCTTGATAAGTTTCTTTAAGTTGACCAAAGTTTAAGCGAATGGCATAGGTGGCAATGTCTTGACGGATAAACACAATCAACCCCAAGTTCCGCTTGGGTTGGTCGGCAAGCCAATTGGGCAACTCATTAATAAGGGACTCTATCATTTTCTGCTGGTTGTGTTCTTTACGAAAATCTGTAAACATCTCTAAGCCATCTACCAGTGCAATATAGTGCTGGTCGGTTTGCTGAAGGTGTTTTACAAAACGCCGACCTGCCCCTGCTTCATATTTTTCAAAGTTAGCTCTCCACGCAATCACATCTAGCCAAGTGTCAATGCTGGGTGTAGATGTTTTTAAGGCGTTATCTGTTTTTTCTAGGAGGTCTGCAATGTCGCCTTCTGGGACTTGCATTTGGTCTTTCAAATACGCTCTTACTTCGTCGCCCAACGTATTGTTTCTTTGGGGAGGGGCAAGCACGGGAATGAACTTTGCGTCTTGTGCATCGTCGCCAATAGACTGAGCAAACGCTTTCCAATTGCCTTTTTGGAGTAATTTGCGATAAATGAATGTTTTGCCTGCGCCCTTTGCGCCAATACTAACCACAATAGGAAGTCGTGTTCGGTTACGCGCTACCAACTGTCTAATAGGTGGGGTTGCCAAAAATGTGCTGTCTTCGGGCTCATTTTCTGCGTTGATAGTGGTTTTTTTTTCCAATGACTCGAGAAACAGTTTTTTTTCTTCTAATGAAAACACTTGTTCACTCATTGGCTTAATTCCTCTATGGTGTCCTTTAGCCCTTCCAAAACATGACGGACGATACCCGAATTATTAATTTGGGATAGCGCATCGCTTAAGCTACGAGACAGCACTCGCAAGTTTTGATTGTAGCCATATTCAAGAATTCTTATTTGTAGTGGGTCTATACCCTTTTCCATAGTTTCTTCAAATGGCACTAACAACACATCTTGGGCGGACGACAACGCCTCATCTGTTATATCATCAGGAATTTGGTTAATGCTGATGATAGGTAAATACTGTATCTCGCCTAGATTCTGAATGTTCTTTGCGATTAGCTCACATAAAATAGCTGTGCCATCAATAGATTGTGGGTTGAGTGTAGTGACCATCACCATTTGCACACGCGGGTCTAGGATAATGCCAGCAGACACCTCAGACAGACCTGCACGCAGGTCAACAATGACATAATCTACGCCCAATATCTTACCTAATAAACCAATCTGCTCTGTAAGAACAAACGGGTGAAAGTTGCTTATTAAATGTTCGGGTTTAATTTCTAAGGAGTGCATTTGAGACTCGGTACGATGCGCTGGCATTAAATAGAAATTATCACCCTGTCGCATATTTTCTAGCTGGTCTTTTATAAAGTTTAACACCCTGTCAGAATTAGGCGTGCCATCATCTTGTTCACTACACCCGTATAGTAATGCCAAGAAGTCTGCATAAGAAATCGTTCTGTCGGGTTTGTTGATGTAGAAACTAATACCCGGTGCTTCTACGTCGGCATCAATCAGCAAGACTTTTTTGCCCGCTTCGGATAAGCCATAAGCGAGCGCCATTGCCTGTAAGGTGCGCCCAACACCGCCCTTAAATGAGTGAAAGGCAACAATGGGTGTTTCTAATGCGATTATGTCATTAGAAAGGGCGCTGGGGCGAGAAAAGATAGTTCTGGGCTTAGCGAAAGACGGCAAATAGGCTTGTTCCAATTCAGAATCTTTTAGTTCTGTGTCATCTACCACCTTAAACTGAACGGAAAGCGTGCCTACTGCTAAAACAAACATATTGTCGGCTGGTTGATATCTCTCTGAAAATGTCTCTTGTAGCCATTGTTTTACAAGGCTTTCTGCATTTGGCTTAATGATGAATTGAAAAGTATCCCAAAAGGTGCTAATGCTAAGGATGCCCTCAGGGAAATATCCTTGTTGGCTTACCAAATCATCTCGCACATCTAACCAAGTTATCCATGCCATTTTATTCTAGTTCCTTGATACTCTTGTTGAGTTTATGAAATGCGGTTTGCAACCATCTTAAACTCTCCTCAAACTCTTCAACTTCAATTCGGTATCGCCAAGCCTGATGTAACTCGGAGAATTTATAGTGTGGTGCATTAGTGCTCACCAGTCGAAAATGCTTTTCTGGAACACTATTAAACTTTACTGTGGTAATTTTTTTGATGATGACACTAAAATCATGCCCATCTTCTAATTTTAGTTTATTGTAGAAAGGCGCACCCGAATCCCTCATTGCTAAATACTTTAACCCACATTCTACAGCGTAAAAAAGCAATAAGCGGTCTTCTATCTTGGTTGAATCTGAACTGATAAAACGTCTATATTCTTGGAAAGCATCCTTAAAATGAATGGCTTTTTGAACGTCTTTTAATTTCGCCACAATACGCTTTCTCCCAAGAAGAAATTCACTTTAACGCTGAATTATAGCACACTTAAATAAACGGCACATACGTGATGGGCAGGTTAAAGAAGGTTTTGAAGGCTTGCCAATGTAGCGCGACCACTTCACGGGTAAGCGAGACAAAATACACATTCCAGCCGTTTACGCGGTGGGTGGGGACGGGGCTAAAGCGTGCTTCAATGCCTACTTGGGCAAAAATCCAGCGTGCGCGGAAAATATGAAACGAATCGGTGGTGACGAGTGCCGTTTGCCAGCCTCTTTCACGCATAATTTCACTAGAGTAAACGGCGTTTTCTTCTGTGCTACGACTACGACTTTCTAGCACAATGGCGTTTTCTGGGATGCCCTGTGCCATTAAGAATTGTTGGCACGCATACGCCTCGCTATTGGGGCGGTTGGGTGGTTGCCCCCCACTACACAAGATGCTTTTGGCGTGTCCTGCGTTATAAAGCGCCACCGCTTGTAAGGCACGCCGAGACAGCGCAAACCCCGCGTTGCCATTGCGTGTTACGCCCGCCCCTAAGACAATAATCACGTCCGCCGAAGAGGCTTCGTCATTTATGCCATGAAAGTGAACAAACACCCCAAGCCCAATAGCAAAGAGCGTCCAAATTACTAGCCCAAAGAGGGCAAACTTTAAGACCCTTTTCTGCATTATTCTGTAACACCTTTCAAACGCCAACGATAAAGTGCATAAAGCAGCTGATTATACGGTAAGTCCCATGCGCCCAAAGACCGCGCCACAGTGCCACCCCATCCGCGCTTAAACCCATACACGCCCCATAAGCCATCATTGCGCGTTTCAAACTGGGCTTCTAGCGTGCTTTCATCCTCATCAGGGATGCCCCACAGGTCATAAGTGGTACAGCCCCTCGCCTTTGCCCATTGGATGGCGTGCCATTGTACCCCATAGCTCGCCATCAGGTTACGCTTGGTGCTGGATGACGCGCCATACACATACCATGCGGTATTGCCCACCGCAAACACAAAAACCCCTGCCAATACATCACCCTCATGTTCGGCAAGAATAAGCGAGGCGTGCTGTGGCACAAAGAGGCGATACGCCATCTCATAGTAAGAGGCTTCGTGTACGCCAAAGTCGTTGCGCTCGCCGGTGTGCGTCATCATGCCCGTAAACTTCTTTACGTCGTCGGGCGTGGCGTGGGTGTATTGGATGTCATTTTTTAAGGATTGGCGTACCTTTCGCCGTGTGCCTTGGTTCATGCGTGCCAAGATGGCTTCATCATCCGATGCAATGTCTATGAGGACGGTGCGCGGTGGCTGAACGGTTTGGGGGCTAGGCAAAAAGCCCCACTCGGCAAGCGGTGGGCGTGCGTCCTTCATATAGAAGCCGGCTTCCCATTTTAAGAGAGCGACGTGACGCTTCTTAGAGGCTTGCTTAATGGCACCCCACAACGCGCCCCATTGGCTATTGTGGCTCACATAACCGCCAAACGGCACATACGCCAACGCCCCCAGCTTAAAGGGCAATGGCTTATACAGCACTTGCGCGCCGCCCACAATGCGCCCATTTTCGGTAAGGGCTATGCGCTCATCACGCCAGCCGTACGCGCTCTTTAGCTCTCCCCATGCGCTAAGTTGTAAAGCGTGGGCGCGCGGATGCGACATAACAAAAGCATCCCATTCTGGGGCGGTGGGGGTGATGATGGCTTGCATGGGCGGTGTCCTTTGATGATGTGTGGGCGTGTGATGTCACTATTTTGAGCTAATGATAAGAGAAAGTGGTCATTTGCGTAGGGAAACATTTTGTGATTTGTGCGGTGTGTGCTAAAATCCCAAATCGTGCCAGGTTATTTTATCTAAGCAATTGCGCCATGAAAAGCAAAATGTTAAAATGCTTGGCATTTGTGAGAAATAGTGCAAGTTAGAAACGTATTGTTCAATCATCCGCTATGAGCAGGGAGTGGACGCTCCATGAGTGTATTAAACGAATGGGCATTTATCGGTGTTTTCGCCATACTCGCGCCTATCTTTCCAATGTTACCAATTTTGATTGCAAAAGTGTTTCGTCCGCATAAACCGAATGTGCTAAAAAGCCAAACGTATGAATGCGGTGTAGAAACCATTGGCGATACTTGGGTGCAATTTAGAGTGCAATATTATCTTTATGGGCTAGTCTTTTTGGTGTTTGATGTGGAAGTCGTGTTCCTATTCCCTTGGGCATTAGCCTATCACCAGCTCGACTTTTTCGCATTCGGGGCAGGCTTCTTGTTCATCTTCTTGTTGGCAGATGCGCTCGTTTACGCTTGGCGTAAAGATGTTCTGGCTTGGAACTAAACCTCACGCTACGGGGAGAATATAAATAATGAATTGTTCAGGGTTATGTGAAGCACTTGCAAACGGCGGCATGGATGCTGGGCTTGCCCAGTTTTTATCGTTGTTTGTGGGGGTAATTTTAGTCAGTGGTGTGCCACTGGTAACGGTTATTTTTCTCATTTGGGTAGAGCGCAAGGTTGCGGCGCGTATCCAAGACCGCATTGGGCCCAATCGTGTGGGACCTTTTGGCTTGCTACAAACGTTTGCCGACCTCCTTAAGCTATTGGTAAAAGAAGACATTACGCCAGCGTCAGCCGACCGCCTACTGTATAATGCCGCGCCGATTGTGTCGTTTGCTTCGGTGGTACTTATTTGGGCGGTGATACCGTTTACGCCTTATCACTACGGCGCAAATTTAGAGATTGGTGTGATGTACTTTGTGGCGGTTGCCAGTCTTGGCACGCTTGCCATTATGACAGCAGGCTGGGCGAGTAACAATAAATACGCCTTGTTGGGTGCGTTCCGTGTGGTGGCGTTGCTGGTAAGCTACGAAATCCCATTGGTATTTGCACTGATGATTCCTGTGCTTTTGGCGGGCAGTATGAGCCTGGTGGACATTGTGAATGCCCAAGGAGGCATGTGGTTTGTGTTCCTTGCGCCTTTGGCTACGGTGCTGTTTTTCCTGTCTAGCCAAGCCGAAACAGGACGCGCTCCCTTTGACCTTATTGAAGCGGAAAGCGAATTGGTAGCAGGCTTCAATATTGAATACTCCGGCATGAAGTTTGGCATGTTCTTTGCAGCCGAATTTTTGCATGTGTTTACCAATAGCGTTCTGCTGGCAATTTTGTTTTTGGGTGGCTGGTATGGACCCTTCTGGGAAGCCCCGTTGATTGCCTTTGTGTGGATAGGCATTAAAGCCTCGTTGTTCTATCTCATCTCGCTATGGCTAAGAAACACCGTTGCTCGCCTACGCATTGACGTAGTGATGAGCTTTAACTGGTTCTTCCTTGTGCCAATTAGCATCCTCAACCTGCTTTTAACGGCGTTGGTGGTGATGATTATGAAACAAGCGGGCTTAGTACCTTTAGATGAACTCGGCAATATCCAGCTTGCAGGCGCAAACTTTATAGAAATGTTACCCCTGACGATTGCGCTTTTATTTGTGAACTCGCTCATGATTGCGCCCATTTTAGACCGCTGGCGCAGGCTAGGGCGTGACCAACGGCTTGCAGATTCTGCGCGCTTTGCTTCGGTTGCCGTCGGCGACTAACACACAGAAAGGGAGAAGATGCTAGAATTTAACGCGGTTACGATTGCCTTCTTTGTGTTCAGTGCCATTTCATTGGTCGGAGCATACGGCGTTGTAACAAATAAAAATCTGTTTAGAGGCACCATTTGGCTGATGGCGAGCCTTTTTGGTGTGGCGGGCTTGTTTTTGACGCTTAGTGCGCCCTTCTTGGCTGCTGTCCAAATTTTGGTGTACATTGGCGCAATTGCCGTTTTGTTCACGTTTGCCGTTATGCTGACGCGCGGACTAACGAATGTGCGCCACCGTTACTTTAGGGTTGTTCCTAGCTTATTGGGGGCAATTGCCACGTTTATTGCGCTGGCAGTGTTTGTGATATACCCTGTTTGGGGTGTAGACCCACAACCCCCCGTTAGCGATGCCGTCATTCGCACCATAGACGTAGGCAAGGCATTTGTCAGTGGCAATGGCTTTGTGATTCCCTTTGAATTGGCATCACTTTTATTGACTGCGGCGATGGTTGGTGCAATTGTTATCGCCCGTGATACCGACCAAGAAGCGTAGGGGGATGACGATGGCACCTTTATGGATGTACTTGGTGGTGGCTGCTGCCCTCTTTGCAATGGGGGTGTTTGGTGTGTTGTCACGCCGAAACGGGATTGCCGTTTTGATGAGCGTGGAACTGATGCTAAACGCCGCTGTCATTAACTTGGTGGCGTTTTGGCGGTTTATTGCGCCCGAAAGTGTCAACGGTTTTGTGTTTGCGGCGTTTATTTTTGTGATTGCTGCTGCCGAAGCCGCTGTAGGCTTGGCGATTATCATCTCTATTTATCGAAATCGGCGTTCTGTCATTCCAGAAGAAGCCGATGTGCTAAGAGGGTAGGACGCGGTTATGGATATTAACTTCAGTGACCCGAATTTCTTGCCTTGGCTTGTGCCTTTGGGCCCCCTACTGGCGTTTGTGATTATCACATTTGCAACAAACCGCGCCAAGATGACCCCTGCCACAAGCCATGACTATGGCGGACATCACCCCGACTATAACGGCATGCTTGTGCCTGTTGCCACACAATGGAGCAGGATTTTAAGCATTATCGTAGGTATGAGCGGTATCGTGATGGCGTTGCTTATCAGCTGGAACTTGGTTTTCCAAAGCTGGGGCATAGACAAATTCGGCAAAGACGACAAATTTTTTGCAAGCTCTATCGAGTGGTTAGCCACAGGGGTCACATCGCTAAAAATTGGCGTGTTAGTAGACCCTCTAAATGCGATGCTGCTCTTTATGGTGCCTTTAGCAGTGCTGTGTATCTTCATCTACAGCATTGGCTATATGGCTCATGACCCACGCCAATCGCGCTTCTTTGCTCTCATTAGCTTGTTTGCGGGCGCAATGCTTACGCTAACCATAAGCGATAACTTACTGCTCTTGTTTGTGGGCTGGGAAGTGATGGGCGTGTGTTCTTATCTGCTCATCGGCTTCTGGTTTGAGAAGCACACCGCCTATCGCGCAGCCATTAAAGCCTTTACAGTAACGCGCGTGGCAGACGTGATTATGCTCTTGGGTATTGTGTACTTGTACGCAAGCACTGGCACATTGACCTTTAGAGACATTCTCTATAACCCTGCTGTCCTAGAAAACTTGGCAGGTACGCCCGCCATTATCGGGGGGGGCTTGGGCTTAAGTGCAGCAGGCTTGATTAGCATTTTCCTGATTATCGGCACCATTGGCAAGTCGGCACAGTTTCCTTTGCATGTGTGGCTTCCCGATGCGATGGAAGGACCTACGCCCGTTAGCGCAATGATCCATGCTGCGGCAATGGTGAGCGCGGGCATTTATGCCATCATTCGCATGTACCCCCTCTTTGTAGGGACGGGCGATGTGTTTGGTGCAGCCGACCCCCACGCGGGCATTTATAATGCGCCACTAACGATTTTGGCGGTGGTGGGTGCGTTTACGGCACTGTTTGCAGCAACGATGGCAGTCGCCCAAAACGACGTAAAAGCCGTACTGGCGTACAGCACAATTTCACAATTGGGCTTCATGATGGCAGCTTTGGGCATTGGCGCATACGTCGCAGCCACCTTCCACCTGATTACCCACGCTTTCTTTAAGGCGTTGCTGTTTATGGCTTCTGGTAGTGTGATTCACGCGATGGAACATGGCGAACACCACGTTCATAAACACCACGACCATGACCATGACGACGAACACGATGAGCAACATTCCCACAACGAAATTCATGATGAACACGCACACGATGACCATCACGCCCACGCCCACCCCGAAGAAGCCTCTCATGCACCTCACTTCGACCCCCAAGACATGCGGAATATGGGCGGTTTGGCAAAGAAAATCCCTGTGACGTTTATCGCCTTCTTAATCGGCGGTTTGTCACTTTCGGGCTTCCCCATCGTCACCGCAGGCTTTTGGTCTAAAGATGAAATTTTGGCAGACGCTTGGTATGGTCTTACCAATGGCTATGGGCTTCATGCGTTGGTGTTCTTTACGCTGGCAATTGCCGCCTTTATGACGGCGTTCTATACCATGCGCCAAATTTCGATGACGTTCTTGGGCGAAGCCCGCACCGAAGAAGCCAAACACGCTTCTCTGGGTGGGGCGCGGAGCATCATTAGCCAAACGATGCAATTGCCCCTCATCATCTTGTCGGTGTTTGCGCTGTTTGCGGGCTTTGTGGGCGTTCCTAGTGACTTTCCCATTCTTGGGAGCATCTTTAGCCCCGAACATAACCCCTTCTTCTACTACTTAGAATACAGCGTGGTGGCAGTAGATAATATCTTCCCTGTTCACCCACCCTTTAGCCTGATTCCTGTCGGCGTGTCCTTTGCGGTGGCATTGGGTGGCTTGTACGTGGGCTGGCTAATGTACGGGCGCAAAACCCTACAAGCGGGCGAAACCGACCCCATGCAGACCGTTTTGGGCGATAGCGTGTTTACAACACTACAAAAGCGTTACTACTTTGATGACCTCTACTCCGCCGTTTTTGTTAAGCCTTCACAAGCCGTTGCAAAATGGGTAAATGAGTTCTTAGATAAGGGCGCGATTGACGGTATTCTTCATGCTACTGCACGCTTCTTTACCTGGCTAGGCGACTTCATTAAGGTGATGAACGCTTGGCTCATTGATGGCGTTGGTGACGGTATTCCACGCTGGTTCTATCAGTTGGGTGGCTTTTTGCGCGGTTCGCAAAGCGGTCACATCCAACAGTATCTTTTACTGGTTTTGGTTGCGGTACTGGTCATCGGCGTGGTTCTTGCGCTTTCGGCTGGTGCGGTAACGGCACAATAAGGGGTTAATGATGCTGAATATTTTCGGATTTGACCCGCTTTCAGTTCTCGTTTTTGCGCCTGCCCTCGCGGGCTTGGTCGTTATGATTATGCCCCAAAACAAGTGGCTGGCGCGCGTGCTATCGCTCATTTTCGCTGTACTCATTGGCGGATTAAGCGTGGCGATATTCTTTATCTATCAACAAAACGCGCCTGCTATTGGGGAAGACCAATATGCCTTCATCGTCAAAATCCCTTGGTTTGAACTGCTGGGGGCATCTTGGCACTTAGGCATTGACGGCATTAGCGCAACAATGGTGCTTTTAACGGGCTTGCTTACGCCACTGGCAATCCTCATCAGCTGGGAAGTAGAAGACCGCGCCAACACGCACCTTGCGCTGCTGCTGTTCTTTGAAACAGGCTTGATGGGCGTGTTTGTCAGCATGGACTTGATGATTTTCTTCTTGTTTTATGAATTATCGCTTGTGCCAATGTACTTCATCATCAACCAATGGGGCGGACCCAACCGTCACTATGCGTCTACCAAGTTTATGATTTACAGTATTGGTGGCACGCTAGGGATGCTCTTGGCAACCCAGCTCATCGGCTTTAGCACTGGCACATACGATATTGCCCAAATCGCCAACATTTGGCCCCAATTCGCTGCCGACAAAGAAGCCTTTCTAGGGATTCCGGTGGCAACCGTAAAAGCCTTATCGTTTGTGGGCTTCTTTATTGCCTTCTGTATCAAAGTGCCAATTTGGCCCTTCCACACATGGCTACCCGATGCCCATGGCGAAGCACCCACCGCAGGTTCAATGCTGTTGGCGGGTGTGATGCTTAAGCTGGGCGCGTATGGCTTTTTGCGCTTGGTCATTCCGTTCTTTCCTGATGTGTGGATTAGCGATATTCCGCTTTTGGGCATTAACGTGGCAACCCTGTTTGCGTGGCTTGCCGTGCTTGGGATTGTCTTGGGCGCATTAGCAGCGTTGGGTCAAAATGACATCAAACGCTTGGTGGCGTATAGCTCGGTGAATCACATGGGCTTTGTGGGCTTGGGCTTGGCGGTTATGGCTATCAGCTATGGCGAAATGTGGCGCGCGGGCGGTTTATCTGCCGAAGCCACACAAAACGCCATTATTGCCACGAATGGCGCGGTCATCCAAATGTTTAATCACGGCTTGTCTAGCGCGGCGATGTTCCTTTTGGCGGGTGGTATTTACCACAAAACACACACGCGCAATCTTGATGAGTACGGCGGTTTGTGGGTAAAAGCCCCCATTTTCGGCACGGTGTTCATCTTTGCCAGCTTGGCAAGTTTGGGCTTACCAGGCTTAAACGGCTTCATTGGTGAGTTTATGGTGGTGCGTGGCGCGTACCCCGTCTTTACGGGCTTAACAGTGGTTTCGATGATTGGCTTGCTGTTTACAGGGAGCTACATCCTTAAAGGGATTCGCGCTGTATTGCAGGGACCCTTTAACATGCGCTGGGCAGACTATGACCTAGAGCTAGACCGCCGCGAATTTGTGGCTATTGCGCCTCTTTTGGTGCTTATCTTGGTAACGGGCTTGGTGCCAAACTGGATTATGACAGTGATTAACACCAGCGTGAGCCATATCTTTATGAACGGGACGGGGTAAACACATGGACTTTAATTTCCCGATTCTTAGTGCGCTTATCTTCATCCCTGTGGTTGCAGGGGTGGTGATGTTGTTCTTTCCACCCAATAGCCGTGACCTCATTCGGGGGGTATCTATCACGGCTGCCGTCGTTACGCTTGTTCTTTCGGCGGTGGTGTTCTTTACCTATAACGGTTTGGCTGCCAGTGAAGAAGGCGTGTTTAGCGATACGCTTCTGGTAGACGAAAGCATTGGCAAAACAGCCGCCACCCAAGCCTTCTCCGAAGCCCTCATTTTTGAGGAATATGTGGCGTGGGTGCCTAGTGCGGGCATTTCCTATCATCTAGGGGTGGACGGTTTGGCTGCACCGATGGTGCTTCTTACAGGCATGGTTGCCGTAGCAGGCGTACTCATTAGCTGGCGTATCACAGACAGACTGCGCGAGTTTATGGCGTTCTTTATGCTCTTAGTTGCGGGCGTGATGGGCGTGTTTATCAGCGTCGATATGTTCTTGCTGTTCTTCTTCTACGAACTCGCCATTTTCCCCATGTACATCCTCATTGCAGGGTGGGGTTGGGTGAAGCTACGCGAATATGCTGCCATGAAACTAACGCTCTATATCCTTGTGGGTAGCGTGGTGGCATTGGTGGGCGCAATTGCCATGTACTTTACGTCAGGTCAATTCTTTGCCAACGAAGGCAAGGCGGTTTTTGATGCTGCGGTTGCTGCGGGCCTTCTGCCTCAAGATGCCACACACGGCAGTTTTAACCTTGTACAGCTGACGCTTGCCACTGAAAACGGCGCGTTTGATGTGTCGGGCTATTTAGGGATTGAAGTGCTGACGTTTGCGAAGTTCTGGTTCCCCTTCATGTTCATTGGCTTTGGCGTAATGGCGGGCGTGTTCCCCTTCCACAATTGGTCACCTGATGGTCATGTGGCTGCCCCTACGGCGGTTTCGATGATTCATGCGGGCGTGCTAATGAAGCTAGGGGCGTTTGCTGCGTTGCGTGTGGGGGTACAAATGCTCCCTGAAGGCGCACAAGTGCATTTGCCATGGATTGTGTTCTTAACGCTGATTAACGTGGTGTATGGGGCGTTGATTGCCTTTAGACAACGTGACTTTAAGTACGTTATTGGCTTCTCCTCTGTGTCACACATGGGGCTAGTCTCTATGGGGTGGGCAACCATGAACATGGTGGGGATGACGGGCGCAGGCTTGCAAATGTTTAGCCATGGTGCTATGACGGCGTTGTTCTTTGGTTGTGTGGGCATGGTGTACGAACGCGCACACACCCGCGACATTCCCTCATTGGGCGGCTTTGTTAAAAAGATGCCTTGGGTGGCGGTGGCGTTTGTGGTGGGCGGTCTTACCAGTATGGGGATGCCGGGCTTTAGTGGCTTTATTGCCGAGTTCCCCATCTTCCAAGGCATGTGGAACGCCAGCGACAGTGTCTCGCTACAAATTGGTAGCTTTACCCTGACGAATTACTATAGCGTGCTGGTGATTATCGCCGCGCTTGGTATTGTGATAACGGCGGCGTATGTGTTGCGCGTAACGGGGAGGGTGTTCTTTGGTGAATTTGACGCAGAAAAATACCCCGATGTGGACGACATTGCCATCACAGACCGCATCATTCTTTTGTTGCTTGGCACGCCCTTGTTGGTACTTGGCTTGTATCCAGCCATTATGGCTCCCATGATTAGTGAAGGCTTAAAGCCTGTAGTCATGCTTTTGGGGGGGATGTAACGTGGACGAATTTAACTTTTTAGCCAGTCTGCCGTCTGTTTCAAGTGAATTAGGCTTGACGATTTTGGCGGCGGTTCTCTTGCTTTTGGACTCGTACTTGTCAAAAGAAAACCGACCCAACATTGCCTATGTGGCGGCGTTTGGCATGGGGCTTTTGGCAATTACGCCCTTCATCTGGTCACCCCAAGAGCAAACGCTCTTTTGGGGTGGCACTGTGCGCTACGATGGGCTGTCACAAATCTTTAAGGTTATGGTGTTGTTGGCAGGCGCATTAGCCAGCCTGATGGCAATCAGCGATAGTCAAACGCGCAATCGTGGCGAGTATCATTTGATTGTGGTGATTTCCACCTTAGGCGGTTGCTTGATGGTGGGCGCAAATGACCTTGTGCTGATTTTTGTCGCGGTTGAAACCGTGTCCATTCCGTTGTACATCTTGGCATCGTTTGGTCGTCAAAGTGAACGTAGCGCAGAAAGTGGCTTAAAGTACTTCCTGTTTGGCTCGTTTGCCAGCGCAATCTTGCTCTACGGCTTTAGCTTGCTCTTTGGCTTTACAGGACATACGTCGATTGATGGCATTGGTCAAACGCTTGCCAGTGGGGCAGGCGATAACTTTGTGCCAGTGTTGGCGGCGTTACTGATGGTGGTCGTGGGCTTTGGCTTTAAGATTAGCATTGTGCCCTTCCACTTCTGGACACCTGATGTTTATGAGGGCGCACCCACCCCTGTGACGGCATTTGTGAGTGTGGCAAGCAAAAGCGCGAGTTTTGCGCTGTTGTTGCGCTTCTTTATGGTGGTATTCCCCTCCGGCTTGGTCATTGATGGGCGACAAATTCAGATGTTCTGGGTGAGCTTGCTTACAGTGCTTAGCATCGTGTCTATGACGCTGGGGAATGTGTTGGCGTTACGCCAAACCAACATCAAGCGTATGTTGGCGTATTCGTCCATTGCACAGGCGGGCTATGTGCTGGTGGGATTGGTGGCACTGCAGTCGCCAGACCCCTCTCTTGGCGTGTCTAGCGTGGCGTTCTACCTGTTTATGTACACGTTCTCTAACTTGCTTATCTTTGGGGGCGTGGTGCTGTTTGCCGAAGCCACCAAGAGCGAAGACATCAAAGACTTGGCAAGTCTGCAACGCCGTAGCCCATGGCTGGCACTTGCCATGACCATTGGCTTGCTTTCGCTGGCAGGGATTCCCCCAGCGGCGGGCTTCTTTGGCAAGTTCTTCTTGTTCCAAGCCGCCGTAGAAGCGAATTTGGTGGGTTTAGCCATTATTGGCGTACTCAATAGCATTGTGGCGTTGTACTACTACTTGGTGGTGATTAAGGTCATGTATGTAGACCCCAGCCCCGACCAAGACAAGCCTATTGGCATCTCACGCCCTTATGCGTGGTTGCTAGGGATTACCAGCGTGGTTGTGTTGCTTTTGGGCATTGTGCCTGCGCAGATTATTGATTGGGCGCGAAACGGGGCGCAAGCCATCCAAGAGCTTGCCCGTGTGATGATAAGCGGTATGTAGTGCTACCTGTGTAAAAAAGGCGTTACAAGGGGTATATCTTGCCCCTTGTGAGGCTGGTTTTGCTTTTGTTTAACCTCAAGTTGGGGCAAGTTATCACACTAATCAACTCAACTTTTGATGAGTGGTGCGTAAACATTTGGCAATTGCGAAAAGTTTGTGATAAAATTCGCAGTCGCGTTTGAAAGCAGTTTTTATGGCGAATGAGAAGCCATCACGCATAAGAAATTTAACAATTACAGGGATATCCGCGCTGACGGGGTTGGTCACTATGTTGGTCATTACCGTTGCGCTTATTATCGGGTTATGGATAGATAGCCAGATAGGACGACGCGGACCCGCCACCATTACTTTGTTGGTGTGTAGCGTTCCTATCAGCTTGTATCTAATGATTCGATTGGCTTTGGGGTTAGTAAGTCGCATCACACCCCCCATGCCGCGAGAATTGCAACAAGATTCATCGCATCAAGAAGAGGAGTAGTCCTTTGAAAGACATCATTTTTGTAAACGCTCGAAAGGAGGGGAACAGATGAATACCAATACACGCGGTTTCGCTGTGTTAGCAGGCATTATCGTGTTTGCGATTTTGTTCTGTGTCCTTCCGCCGTTTGTGTTGCTCCCTGGCGCAAACCAAGCGGTGACACTGCCCGTCATTAGCGTGCCGGCAGAAAAATATTTAATTGGTTGGCCCGATGCAAACTTGCAAGCAATCTTCGTCAATACCTTTTTGGGTGGCGCAGGGCTGGCAACGATTATTGTGCTAATCATCGCTCTTAACGCGCGTCGCGTGTCTAAGGGATGGACGAACAAAATCCCAAATCGTTGGCAAGGGTTCTATGAACTTATTGTTGAAGCGATGTGGGGCTTAACAAAGTCACAAGCAGGCACAAAACCAAAAGTGCGTAACCTGCTGTTCCCATTGGTGGCAAGTCTTTTCTTATACTTGCTGGCAGGGAACTTGGGCAAGCTGATTCCGGGCGTGGAAACTGTGGGGGTACTGCACTGTGCCGCCTATGAACCCGTTGCCTTTAACGGCTTTCCTGTAACACAGCACGAATTGGCGGGTAGAACGTACTTTACCTATAACGTAAACCGCCCCCTCAACGTGGGAACAGCTGCCACGTCTGACAGCTTTTATCGTTGTGAAGCCATGTTCGGCTTAGACAAGTACGCGGAATACCTTCCCACACAGCTAGACCCCTTCTTAGATAAAGCCGTTACTTATACCGTTGCAGAAGGCGACACGCTAGAAAGCATTGTTGCCCAATACAATGAAGAAGTAGCTACTCTTCGCGCAGGCGAAGTGGTACAAACCAGTGCTTATATTGAGCCTGTGGCTTATCAAGGGTGGGCGGAAGTTGTCTTTACAACTGAAGGCATCTTTGCCAATAACCCCAGCCTAGAAGTGGCAAAAGCCGAAGGCGACCACAGCGCGGGCGCGGGCGAAGCGGCGGCTAAGGTACTTGGCAACACCCAACAAGACGGTGAAGCTACGCCAGAAGGCGAAGCAACACCCGCTCCAGACGGTGAAGCTGCCCCAGAAGAAGCCGTTGTAGAATCGCCTGGTGTAGAACTTGCGCCCGGTGTATACAGCAACAGCGCATTAGTAGCAGGGCAAACACTGACATTGCGTAGTGAATTGCTAGGTTACGAAGCCACCACACTTCAAAACCAACTGTTTACAGTAACACCCTTTGTGCGCGGTATGACCACCGACCTTAGCTTTACGCTGGGGCTGGCGATTCTTGCATTCTTGGTCATTCAAGCCTTTGGGATTAGCGAATTGGGCTTGGGTTACTTCCAAAAGTTCATTAACATTCGTGCATTAGGCAATCTTGGCAATAAACCGCTTGGTGCAATTGACTTTATCGTAGGCATCTTTGAAATTGTGTCTGAATTCGGTAAAATCATTTCGCTCTCGTTCCGTCTTTTCGGCGCGTTATTTGCGGGTACGGTTCTCTTTGCAGTGATTATGTTCTTGGTGGGTACAACTGTTCCTGCTATCATTCTCTTGCTAGAGTTCATTGTAGGGACAGCGCAAGCAGGCGTGTTCGCCATTCTTACGCTTATCTTTAGCGCACAAGCAATGGTTAGCCACCACCATGATGATGAAGAACATCATGACGGCGACCACGCAGAAGCACATCACTAAGGTATCTAAACGGGGTGGTAGCGTTAAGTTGCTCTGCCCCGTACAAAACATTTACATCATACGCAAATAAGGAGATACAAAACTCATGGAAGGACTCGATACTGGGTTAAAGGCAATTGGTGCAGGCTTGGCGATTTTGGGTGCTTTCGGACCCGGCATCGGCATTGGCTTGATGGTACAAGGTGGTTTGCAAGGGATTGGTCGCAATCCTGATGCAGCAGGCGCAATCCAAACGAACATGATTTTGGGTATCGTGTTTGCCGAAGCCGTCGCCATTTACGCACTAGTGGTTTCGCTGGTTATTCTCTTCGTTCTCTAGTTTCGTCCTTGGAGTAGGCAAGATGCAAAAAACAAATTCTTTTAAGCGGCTACTCCTCACCTTCATGCTTGTGTTTACGATGGCATTTGCAGTAACGCCCCTCGTTAGCGCAGCCGAAGGTGACGAAGCTGCCGCAGAAAACCCCCTTACCCCCTTAGGGATTAACGGTGGGTTGTTATTGGCTCATACATTTAACTTTATCATCGTCGCAGGGTTGCTTACGGTTCTTCTATGGAGACCCGCCGTCAATATGCTCGATGCCCGCACTGCAACCATTCAAAAAGGTTTAGAAGATGCCAGCGCAGCTGCTAAAGCGCGTCAAAACGCCGAAGCCGAAGCCGAGAAAGTTTTGGCAGAAGCCCGCGCACAGGCAAATAGACTGCTAGAAGAAGCACGCCAACGCGGTGAGGACACGGCGAAAGCCATTGAAACCCAAGCCCGCAGCGAAGCCGACAAGACCCGTAGCGACGCTCAAAGCGAAAGCCTGAGCGCACGCAACGCCGAATTGGCGGGCTTACGTGACCAAGTGGTTAACATTGGTGTAGCCGTTGCAGGACGCATCATAGGTGAAAACCTGGATGCCAAGAAGCAATCTGCACTCGTCAGCGAATTCTTTACTCGCTTGCCAAAAGATGCAACTATCTCTGGTAAAGTGGATGTGGTTAGCGCAATGCCCCTTAGCGAAGCCGAACAAGACAAGGTTAAGAAGTCTTTGGGCGCAAGCGAAGTGGTGTATAGCGTAGACCCCAGCATCTTGGGTGGTTTGATTGTTCGTTCTGCCGACCGCGTGATTGACGGTAGCGTAAAGAATAATCTCGGCTCACTTGCAGATAGCTTGAACTAAAACGCAAGCGATAAGTAGAGTAACATCATAGAAGGGTATGGCATACGCCATGCCCTTTTTTTATAACCGCAGTGGTATAATATGAGAATCGCTTTTTAATGACTTGGAGGACATACTTTATGTCAGCAAAAATGCCCGATGGCATCCAAGAAGCAATTACAGACTTTTTGGCGCAGTCACCCACTGCCCAAGAAATTCTGGATTACAAATTTCCTAGCCACCTTGATGATTATCTTCAAGAGCTGATGAACAAGAACAGCACTTCTGCAATTTCGCCAGAAGAATTAGTAGAGCTAGAAGATTTTTTGAGGTTTGAGCATTTCATCACCCTGCTTCAGCTTAAAGTGCGTGTTAAACTCACCGAAACCATTCAGAGCTAGTGGTTATGAGTTCTTTACGTCAATATGTTTTTGAGCGGGCGGGTTTTTGCTGTGAATATTGTCTCATTCATCAACAACGCAAGCCTGTCTCATTTCACCTAGAGCATATTATTTCTGCTAAACATGGTGGAAAAACGCAAGAAGATAACCTTTGTATGAGTTGCCCACGTTGTAACTATTATAAAGGCTCTGATATTGCTTCTATTGACCCACTAACAGGAAATGCCACTTTTTTATATAACCCTAGAAAACAATCATGGTTTAACCACTTTCAATTAAACGATGCCATTATAGAACCACTTACGCCCGAAGGTCGTGTGACATTGTTCCTGTTACGCTTAAATGCTTTTGAACGAGTGCGAGAACGGTCAATTTTGCTAAGGTTTAACCTTTATCCCTATGAGAAGCCATTATGACAAAACCCCTA
>Ga0163144_10010798_pt1 | contig 19419 bp, 22 predicted proteins | sample OliLak19BULKMAT1_FD_123175 | JGI IMG/M metagenome (GOLD analysis project Ga0163144, IMG submission 123175) | Freshwater microbial mat bacterial communities from Lake Vanda, McMurdo Dry Valleys, Antarctica - Oligotrophic Lake LV.19.BULKMAT1 | ecosystem: Environmental > Aquatic > Freshwater >... | reverse complement strand
GGACAGCCATTCCATGAACTTCAGCGCATTTTCCTGGTTCGGGGCGGATTTGGTCATCGCGACGCCCGAGACGTTGAGGTGGGTGCCGCCACCTTCAAACGTCGGGAACACGATGGTCACGCTTTCCGCCGCCGGCACCTGTTCCGGATCGGCGAGCATCTGGCCAAGGTAATAGGTGTTGCCAAGCGCGATATCACATTCACCCGCCGCGATGGCCTTGATCTGGTCGCGGTCGCCTCCGTCCGGTTTGCGGGCAAGGTTTGCCTTCAGACCCTCGGCCCAGGCTGTTGCCGCTTCTTCGCCGTGATGCACGATCATGGCACCCAGCAAGGCAATGTTATAGTCATGCAGGCCGGACCGGGTGCAAAGGCGGCCTTTCCACTTGTCCGAGGCGAGGTCCTCATACGTCGTCACCTCCCCCGGAGCCACACGGTCCTTCGAGGCATAGACGATCCGGGCGCGAGAGGTGAGGCCGAACCACAGATCGCCCGGATCGCGCAGGGTTTCGGGGATATTCGCTTCCAGCACCTCGGACTGCACCGGTTGCAGCACGTCGGCATTGGCAATTTCCAGCAGACGGGCGATGTCGACGGTGAGCACCAGATCAGCAGGGGACCGATTCCCCTCAGCCTTCAGACGCTCGGCCATGCCCTTGTCGATGAAGGCCACGTTGACGGCGATGCCCGTCTCGGCGGTAAAGGCGTCGGTGAGGGGCTGGATCAGTTCGGGCTGGCGGTGGGAATAGACGTTGATTTCCTGGGCAAGGACCGGGGTTGTGCAGGCAAGCACGGCAAGAGGGAAAAGGCGCAGCATCGTTGACTCCTTTAGTCAGGTTATAGCCCTGACTAGCGTGCCGAAACCAACGCGTCAATCCCGATTAAAACACTCAGTGTTAGCTGCTACTCCACGGCTTTGATGATCCGCTCCATCACCGCGGCGGGCGGCATCGGCACGATCAGGTCGATCGTCGCCGGAAGCGTCGCGGCCTTCAGGTCGGCAGGGTCGTTCTCGACCCCGATCAGCCCGGTACGGAACCCGTGTTCCGCCCAGGCGATCTGCTGCAACTCCGGGTCCTGCAGCGCTTCGGCAAGGCGGGCGCAGGCCGGAGTCAGACTGATCAGCGGGTGCGAGGCAAACACGGTCGGTTCGGGATAGATCACCCGGATCCGGCTTTTGATCAGATCGGAATAGGCGGCGTTGACGGTCAGAAACTCCACCAGCTGGTTTTCATAGCCGACGATGATCGGCCGCGCGCCCATGCCCTGCTTCAGGAAGTTCTCGAAGATGTCGCCTGATGAAGCCTCCATATGCCCCATCGCGTCGAAATAGGCGGTGATGCGGGGCAGGATGGCGTCGATCTGGCTGATGTTCGGCGGCGTGCCGTTGTTGAAGACGATGGCCAGAAGACCTGACCAGACGTTGCCGGAGTTGGACTTGGCCGGATGGGTCGAAAAGATCCGGAACGGGCCGTAGATGTTCAGGCCAAGATCCTCTTTCCAGCGGGCACCGCTATCCACGGCAGCGGCGATTTTGGTGATGTCAGCGGTCAGCATGTCATCATTGCGCTGGGTGACCATGCCCTTTGCGATCATGGCGTCGGCAACCTCGGCCCAGGCGTAGAACACGATGGGCGAGTTGAAGATCGTGGCGGCCCCGATCACCGGGCGGCCAGCGTCGCGGGCCAGTTCAACGGCAACTTCATTCGACGGCCAAAGACAGTCGCGGCCGGTATAGTCCAGCGTGGTCGTCTGCTCCACCGATCCGGCCCGGGTCGCGGTGAGGGTGATCTTGTAGCGATCCTCGATGATCTCCTGCACCTTGGGGTTGGCCAGCAGCGCCGACTTCTCACCACCATAGTAGATCGACACCGCCACCCGATCGCGGCGTTCGATCTGGCGGGTGAACTCGCCCAGATCAAGCTGCGACACCGCGACGGCGACGGCGGCGATGAAGCCAAGGATCAGCAGGCCAAGAACGGTGCGGTTCATTCTACTCTCCGATCAGCCACGCTTGAGCTGGAAACCGAGGGCGTCGATCTCGGCCTCCAGCGCGCGGAAGTTGTTGTCAAGCCCGGCCTGGGCGATGCGCGCCACGGTCGGATGATAGGCGCGGATGCCTTCGCGCAGCCGTGGCAGGCGGTCGCGCGCGGGGCCGGTCGCAAGCGCCTCCAGCGAAACATAGCTTTCGACGTTTTCCACCAGCTTGGGCAGGAAATTGACAATGAAGCGCCGGGCAATGCGGAAATCGGCCGGGTCGTCGCCGATCTGGCCCCGGATCGACCGAAGCTCGTCCATGATCGCACCGAGGTCTTTCTGTAGCTCGGGATCAGAGGCGGAGGCAGCCTTGGCCAGCCGACGCAGCGCCTCGTCCAGCGCGGCTTGCCCTGCGGCGATGTCGGCGGCGGTGACGCGGTCCGACAGCACCACCTCGGACAACAGCGGTCGACGGCGGATGATCAAGAGGAACGCCCCATAGGCGACGGCGGCCAGGGGAAGCGCCACCAGCCACAAAAGCTGCGCCCCGAAGTAAAGGCCCAGAAACACCCCCGCCGCCAACAGCGCCGCAATGATCTGGCGCGGACCGTCCGGCAATGTCATCAGTTGTAGCCCTTTGCCGCGCGCAGAGCCTTGGCGATATCGTCCCCGGCAATGAAGAGACGGGCCACCGTGGCGTCGGAAAGCGCCTTCAGCTGGTCTACATCGGCCTGTCCGAAAGCGATGGAATGGATCGGGATGCCCTTTGCCCAGGGGGTATCGGCAAGCTGGCGATAAAGCGCCTCTCGGTTGCCGGTATCCGAGGCGCCGTCGGTCATCGCGACGATTGCGGGCAGATAGTTCTGCAAAGTGCCATCCGTGGCCATCGGTTCGATCAACCTCAGCGCGTCGGCGATAGCCAGATAGACATCGGTGCCGCCGCTTGCATTCAACGCTTCGACCCGCGCAAGGGCGGCGGCAAGGTCAGCCTCTGCCCCGCCTTCGACGATGGTGGCAACAAGTGCCTCATGGTTGAACGGCAGGATCACGGTGATGTCACGGCTGGAAGGCTGGAGGAGGTTCAGGGCCGCAGCGTCCGGGTCCAGCAGCAACCGCATCGCGGATTTGAGCTGGTCCAGCGGCTCCCCCTCCATCGATCCGGAGACGTCGAGCACCCAGATCGTCAGCGACGGCTTGCGCAGTTCGGTCTGGTACAGCGTCAGCGCCTTGGCGATGACATCCGCCGCCGGGGTTGGCACCGGGGCGATCTCACGCGCAAGGTCGATGCCCCAATCGGGGTTCCAGACCGCAGGATCAGCGCTGGTGGCATCAAGCCCGATCAGCCCGGCACGGCGGCCAAGCGCGGAAAGCTTGCCCTGAGTTTCCGGCGTCAGGAGATAGGCCTGCAGGTCCAGAAACGCGGCAGTCTTTTCCGCATCACCTTTGTCGATCAACCCGAGCGGGCTGTCGGCCACGGCAAGGCCGTTCGCGGGATAGATCAGGTAAAGCGGCTCTTCCCCGGCGGCGAGCAGCGCCTGATTGGCCTCGATCACCACGGATTCGTAGTTGATCATCGCGTCAAACGCCGCCGGATTGGCCAGAAACGCATCCTTCAGCCAGCCGGAGGAGCCGGAGGAGCGGTCGACCTGGCCAAGCAGGCTTCGCATCGCGTCCTGCACCGCCGGATCATCCAGCATCGGCATGGTCAGCATGTCGGGATCGCCGGCGAAGGCGTAAAGAAACCCGAGATAGGCTGACGCGCCGGAGTTCGACTGCGTGGCCGAGGTCATCGACAGGCGGAACGCACCGGATTTGGTCGCCTCGTGGATGTCCTGAATGGTCAGGTCTTTGCGACCGACCCAGCCCAGCCGTTCCGCGATGGACTTGCGCAGGCCAAGCACGACTGGCGATCGCAGGATCGAAGTCGCATGGGCGACCGCATTCTGGGTATCGCCAAGCTCGATCCACAGGGAATGCGCGGGCCAGACCGCATCATAGGGGCTGGCCTTGCCCGCCTGCAGTTCCCGGCTGATATCGACGGAGCCGAGGTAGGTGACATCGACAGTCATCCCGTTGTCCTTGGCCCAATCCTGGATCAGCGGTTCAAGCGCCTCATTCTCTGACCCCGAAACGATGGCAAGCGTGACCCCGGCGGGTCGCAAGTTCAAGAAGACCGCGGCAACCGCCACCAGGCCAAGAACGACCAGAACGATGGGGAAGCGCCTCATGGTCTTGCTCCTTGAAAAGCCCGATGCCGCCAACGCAAAGCATCACAGTCCTGTGGCATCCAGATGACGCTCCGTCGAGATGACTTCAAGCCTTTCCTCGGCCTTGGCCCGGTTCCAGAGGCGATCCATCTCCTCCAGCGTGCTTTGCGGCGGGGTTTTTCCGGCCTCGGCCAGCCACTCCTCGATCCGGGCAAAGCGGCGGGTGAATTTCTGACTTGCGGCGCGCAATGCGGCTTCGGGGTCGACCTTCAGGTGGCGGGCAAGGTTCGCCATCACAAACAACAGATCGCCAACCTCTTCGGTCAGCTCGACATGCGAAAGGGTATCGCGCGCCTCGACCACCTCGCGCGCTTCTTCGACCAGCTTGTCCAGCACTTGGTCAGTGGACGGCCAATCAAAGCCTACCCTTGCAGCGCGGTTCTGCAGCTTGACCGCACGGGTAAGGGCGGGAAGCGCCAATGCGACGTCGTCAAGGGTGCGGGCCGACCCACGCTCCCGCGCTTTCAACGCCTCCCAGTCCTGGGTCTGCTGGTCGGCAGTCTTGTCGCGAGACTCATTGCCGAAGATATGCGGGTGGCGGGTGATCATTTTAGCAGAGATCGCATCGGTGACATCGGCGAAAGTGAAAAGACCGGCCTCTTCCGCCATGCGGGCGTGAAACACGGTCTGCAAAAGAAGATCGCCCAACTCTCCCTTCAACTCGTCCCACGCCTGACGCTCGATCACGTCGGCAACCTCATGCGCTTCTTCCAGCGTGTAGGGGGCGATGCTGGCAAAGGTCTGGGCGATGTCCCAAGGGCAGCCGGTGCCGGGGTCACGCAGTTGTGCCATGATGGCAAGAAGCCGGTCGATGCCGCCGGTTGGAAGTATGGTTTTGGTCATGTGATGCCCCGGGTTCTGGTCGTGCGGAGTTTAGGGCTTTGCAGGGCTGTGTCACGCCCGGTTCACGGTTTGTGGCTGGCGGGCGCCCTGCGGCACATGGCCTTGGTCATTGCGGAGCGCGGGGATTTGCGATTTCATCTTGGGCTTACGATCCGCCCAAAGGAAATCCGCCATGCCCGTCCTGAACCGTATCGCCTCTTATGCCGATGAGATGAAGGGCTGGCGGCGGCATCTGCACATGCATCCGGAGCTGGCCTTCGACTGCCATGAGACAGCGGCCTTCATCACCGACCGGCTGCGCGAGATCGGGGTGGACGAGCTTCATACCGGCATCGCACGAACCGGCATCGTGGCACTGATCAAGGGGCAGAAACCGGGACCGGTGATCGGCCTGCGCGCCGACATGGACGCCCTGCCGATTGTCGAGATTTCCGGCGTTCCGCATGCAAGCACGGTGCCCGGCAAGATGCACGCCTGCGGCCATGACGGGCACGTGACGATGCTGCTCGGCGCGGCGAAGTACCTGGCGGAGACGCGGAATTTCGCGGGCACCGTGGCGCTGATCTTTCAACCGGCCGAGGAGGATGGCGGCGGCGGCGAGGTGATGGTGCAGGAAGGGGTCATGGACCGCTTTGACATCTCCCAGGTCTACGGAATTCACAACGCGCCGAACGTGCCTTTCGGCCAGTTCCTGACCACTCCGGGGCCGTTCATGGCTTCGGTCGACACCGCCACCGTGCATCTGACCGGAAAGGGTGGCCACGGGGCCACCCCGCACGAATGCGTCGATCCCGTCGTGGCGCTGGTCGGCATGGTGCAGGCGATCCAGACCATCATCCCCCGCAACGTCTATGCGCTGGACGAGGCGGTGATCAGCGTCACGATGATCCACACCGGCACCGCAAGCAACATCATCCCGGAAGAGGCGATGTTCTGCGCCACGATCCGCTGCTTCAAGCCCGATGTGCGCGCGCTTTTGAAAAAGCGGTTCTACGAGATCGTCGAGGGGCATGCGGCGGCTTATGCCGTGACGTCAAAGGTCCACTACGACTGGGGCTATCCCGCGACGATCAACCACGACGAGGAAGCGGAGTTTGCCGCCGGCGTCGCGCGCGACGTGGTCGGGCCGGACCTGGTTGACGCGCGCGCCAACCGCGAGATGGGGTCCGAGGATTTTTCCTACATGCTCGAGGCGCGACCGGGGGCATACCTGTTCCTCGGCACCGGGCCGGGCGCGGGTCTCCACCACGCCGCCTTCGACTTCAACGACGAGGCGGCCCCCCTTGGCGCAAGCTTTTTTGCGCGGCTGGTGGAAAAGGCTCAACCTTTGGTGTGACGCAGCGGAGGGATCAGCGCAAAGCCGACCTGGCCGAGCAGGCCAAGGATACCCGGCGGACTTGCCAGATTGACGGCGTAATCGGCTGGGGAGGTGCCAAAAACGAGCGTTGCGAGCATATACTCGGTCAGCATCAGGCAGGCGAAGGCTGTTGCCCCCATCCCGATGCGTCCCGGTAACGGAATAGGCCAGCGTTGTAGGATGCGCCCCGCGACGATCCAGGACAGCGCCAGAATCAGCGAAACCTCGACTGCCACGGCGGCAAAGTCGCCGATCGCGGGTGCAACGACCATCACCCGGACGACACCCATCGCAAAGGCAACGGCAAAGACCACGGCGAAATAGCTGAGTGCGGCTTTCCAGACCATAGGCCCCCCTTTGTTTCGCAAGAAGGGCAAAGACAGGCCCCGCAATCTGCGCTAACCCTGCAGGGGCATTCCCAGGCGGGCTGGGCCGCTTACACCACACAAAGGGACTAACATGCGCCGGTTTGTTGCCAATCCTATGCTGCTCGCGTCTCTCCTCCTCGGGCCCCTCCTGTTTGCGTCGCCTGCGGCGGCGGATGAATACGTGGCCTTCCAGTCGCCAACCGGGAACACTCATTGCAGCCTCTACGAATGGGATGGCACCACGACGGTGCGCTGCGATCTGCGGGAGTATACGCCAAGCTACTCCAAAGCGCCGCCAAACTGCGAATACGATTGGGGCATGTCCTTTGCCGTGGATGCGCAGGGCAAGGGTTATCTGGCCTGCGTGTCGGATTCGATGGTGGATCCGCAGAATCCGGTGCTGGCCTATGGCGAGGCGCTGTCGCTTGGCGGTATCTCCTGCGTTTCGGCCAAGACCGGCATGACCTGCACCAATGCCGCCGGAAATGGGTTCAGCGTCGCCAAGGCGCGGCAAAAGCTGTTCTGACCCAGGCCCGTCCTTTCCTGCGCTCAGGAAAAGGAACGCGCAGAGGCGCGCGAAGACCTTTGTCTCGGCGACCGGGCAAAAACCGGCCCGCCTCGAAGGCGAACGATTGTCGGGCTGGCGGGAATTTGATCAAACTGCTAAACTGACTGGATAGTCAGTGATCCGGAGCCTTCAAATGACCACCTCGTTTAAACCCAACTCCCCCTGCCGGATGAGGCAAACGAATCCAAGCGCATCTCGAACGCGGCCGAGGCGATGGGTCTTCTGGTCCGCCCGATGGGGCATCTGAACGTAATGTCGCCGCCCCTCGTGATCACCGAAGCGCAGGTCGATTTCGTCGCCGAAACGCTGGAACGCGCCATCCGTCAGGTCACGGATGAGCTGGTGCGGGAAGGCTATGCGCTGGCTTGACTTGGGCGTGGGCGGGGGTACACCTGCCCGCTGACGGATAAGCGCGGTCTCCGGGTCGAACGAGTGCGCTGTTCAGAAGGAGGACCGCGATGTCCCTGGAAGATGCCAAGACCGAAGTCGATACCGCGATCACCCGCAAGGGGCTGCGCGGCTATGCGTTTGAAAACGCCTTTGGCGGGGCGACCAGCTTTCTGCGCCGGACCTATACCAAGGACCTGACGGGTGTTGACCTTGCCATCACCGGGGTGCCGTTCGATCAGGCGGTCAGCCACCGGGCAGGCGCCCGCTTTGGCCCGCGCGCGATCCGCGAGGCATCTGCGCTCAACCCCTATGACCCGCCGCATGGCTGGGGCACCAGCCCGCTGGAAGAGATGTCGGTCATCGATTACGGCGATGTGGCCTTTGACTACGCCAACGTGCCGGAGTTTCCCGAAACGCTGACCAACCACATCCGCACCATCCTAAACGCGGGCGCGGGAACCATCACCCTTGGCGGCGATCACTACATCACCTGGCCGATCCTGAAAGCCTATGCCGAGAAGTTCGGGCCGATGGGCGTGATCCATTTCGACGCGCATTCCGACCTTTGGCCGGATGACAACCCGGCGCGGATCGACCATGGCACGATGCTTTACAAAGCGGTGAAGGCAGGCGCGGTTGACCCCAAGCGCTCGGTCCAGATCGGCATCCGAACCACGACCGAGGATTATCTGGGCGTTAACGTCATCACGGCGCGGGAAGCGCATGAATGGGGTGTCCAACGGGTGGTCGAGACGGTGAAGGGCATCGTCGGCAGCACCCCCACCTACTTGACCTTCGACATCGACGCGCTCGACCCGGCCTTTGCGCCGGGGACCGGCACGCCGGTCTGGGGCGGTCTGGCCAGCTGGCAGGTGGCGGCGATGCTGCGCGACCTTGCAGGGATCAACCTTGTCGGCGGCGATGTGGTGGAGGTGTCACCCCCCTATGACACCACCGGGGCCACGGCGATTGCCGGGGCGCATGTGGCCTATGACCTGATTTGCCTCTACCATTGGGCGCGAAAGCGGGCATGAGGCGGCGCATGGTGACTTACCTTGGACTTGCAGTCCTTGCGGCACTGATCGTCTTTGCGGTCTATGTTCGCGTTGCCGCCTCGGACCCCGGGCGCTGGCATACCTCCCCCACGGCCGAGGGCGCCTGGGGCGAGGTGTCGCGCAAGATGGGAAGTGCCTCGCTCCGTCTTGATCAAAGCGCGGGCGATCCGGTCGATCTCCTCCGGAAACTGGACGAGATTGCCTTGGCAAGCCCGCGCACCACCCGGCTGGCAGGCAGCGTCGAAGAAGGCCGGATCACCTGGATCACCCGTTCGGCGCTGTGGAGCTTTCCCGATTACACCACGGCTGAGGTAAGGCCCGATGGGCTTTATCTTTACGCTCGGCAGCGCTTTGGCAGTGACGATCTCGGCGTGAATGCGGCCCGGCTGCGGGATTGGCTGTCGCGCCTGACGTCCAAGCCTTGACCGACCCGCGCATTCACGCCAAACCCCGGCCATGGTTCCCCTAGACAAGCTTGCCCAGATCACCCAGCGCTTCGAGTTTCTCGAGGCGCAGCTGAACGCAGGCTCTGCCCCGTCGGAAATTGCCCGGATCAGCAAGGAATACACCGACCTTCGCCCCGTGGTGTCCGAGATCGCATCCTATCGCCGTGCGCTTGATGATCTGGCCGAGGCCGAATTGATGCTGGCCGACCCCGACATGCGAGCCCTCGCCGAAGAGGAACTGCCGCGCCTGAAGGCCCGCATCCCCGAGATGGAACAGGCGCTGCGACTGGCGCTTTTGCCGAAGGACGCCGCAGACGCGCGCCCCGCAATCCTCGAAATCCGGCCCGGAACCGGTGGGGATGAGGCGGCGCTTTTCGCCGCCGACCTTGCCCGGATGTACCAGCGCCATGCCGAGAAGATGGGTTGGCGTTGGGAGGTGCTGGAAGAGCAGACCTCGGACCTTGGCGGCCTCAAGGAACTGGTGGCGCTGGTCAGTGGTGACGGGGTCTTTGCCCGGCTGAAGTATGAATCCGGGGTCCACCGGGTGCAGCGCGTACCGGAAACCGAAGCACAGGGGCGGGTTCACACCAGCGCCGCGACCGTCGCAGTCCTGCCCGAAGCCGAGGAGGTCGATATCGACATCCCGGCCAGCGACATCCGGATCGACACCATGCGCGCCTCGGGTGCGGGCGGTCAGCATGTGAACACCACCGACTCGGCGGTTAGGATCACCCACCTGCCGACCGGCATGATCGTGACGAGCGCGGAAAAATCCCAGCACCGCAACAAGGAAATCGCGATGCAGGTCCTGCGCGCCCGGCTTTACGAGCTGGAGCGGGAGCGGGTCCATTCCGCCCGCGCCGCCGACCGCAAATCGCAGGTCGGCAGCGGCGACCGCAGCGAACGCATCCGCACCTACAACTTCCCCCAAGGCCGGATGACAGACCACCGGATCAACCTGACGCTTTATGCGCTGTCCCAAATCATGGGGGGTGAGTTGAGTGAAATCATCGACGCGTTGACCGCACAGGATCAGGCCGAACGACTGGCCGAGATGAACGCATGACAGCGGCCGAGGCGCTGGCCCCGGCGGTGGCCCGGCTGGCCGCGGCGGGGGTAGAGGGGGCAGCACGCGATGCCCGCGTGCTCCTTGCTCATGCACTCGGGATCGGGGTCGACCGGCTGACCCTGCACCTTTCCGAGGAGATGACAGGGCTGCAAGCGACGTCATACGAGGCGGCGTTGCTGGCCCGGGAGGCGCGGCAGCCGGTGGCGCAGATCATCGGACAGCGGCTGTTCTGGGGGCTGCCGTTCCGTGTCACCCGCGACACGCTCGACCCGCGCCCGGAAACCGAAACGCTGGTGGCCGAAGCGCTGACCCGCCCGTTTCTAAAGCTCCTGGACCTTGGCACCGGAACCGGGTGCGTCCTCTTGTCCTGCCTCAAGGGCATGCCGATGGCACGGGGCGTGGGGGTCGATCTTTCGGAAGCGGCCCTTGCCGTCGCCATGGCGAATGCCGGTGACCTTGGGCTGGCGGCGCGGGCGCGGTTCTTGCAGTCCGACTGGTTTTCAGCCGTCGAGGGCGCTTATGATCTGATCGTCGCGAACCCGCCCTACATTGCCGCCGCCGAAATGCCCGGCCTTGCCCCCGAGGTCCGCGATTGGGAGCCGTCGATTGCCCTGACCCCCGGTGGCGACGGGCTGGCTCCCTACCGAGCCATTGCCCGCGGAGCCGGCGCGCGACTGATGCCGGGTGGCCGGATCCTTGTGGAGATCGGGCCGACGCAAGGCGCAGCGGTGACCGCGCTCTTGGCGGCGGTGGGGCTGGGCGATATCCGCGTCTTGCCAGACCTCGACGGGCGCGACCGGGTGATCGCCGCTGTAAAGCCCGGAAACTCAGGCCGTAGCGGTTGTCCGTGACGCCCGCGCAATCGTCAGGGTTTTGCAGAAAGTGCTTGTCACCTGCACCCGGCTGTGATTATTGGGGGGGGCGCTGTGTGGGGTTTTTCCTCGCAAGTGCAATGCCCGCCTCGCCGATTACGTTGAAGCTGCCCAGGATGGGCGGCGGTCGCAGGCCAAAGCCATCATAAGGACCAGATGCGCTCTAACAAGAAACGCTCGCGTTCCAGCCAGAACCGCCCGCGCACCCTCGGCAACATCATCAACCGCGTGTTTGACTCTTCGGGACCCGAAGGCAAGGTGCGCGGCACGCCGCAGCAGATCATCGAGAAGTACCAGATGCTCGCGCGGGATGCGCAGCTCTCGAACGACCGGGTGGCGACCGAGAACTTCCTCCAGCATGCCGAGCATTACACCCGCATGCTTGCCGAGGCGATGCGCGAGATGGGGGCCGAACAAGAGGCCCGCCAGCAGCAGTACCAGCAGAACGGCAACCAGAACGGTGGACAAAACGGCGGCCAGAACGGCGGCCAGAACGGCGGCCAGAACGGTCAGAACAACGGCCAGAACCGGGGCGATCGCCAACCTGAACGCCAAGCCGACCGATCAGACCGGCAACCCGACCGCCAACCCGACCGCCAATCCGATCGGCAACCCGACCGCCAATCCGATCGGCAGTATGACCGGCCCGAGCGTGGCGACCGTGCAGAGCGTGGGGACCGTCGGCCTGACATCGTCCGTGACCAGCGTGACGACCGCGAACCTGCCACCCCGGCTGTGGCAGAGGTCATCGACCTTGGTGGCAGCGACGATTCCGGGCTGATCGACACGCCAGAGGCCGTGATCATGCCGCCCTTGCGCTTTCGCACCGAACCGCAGGCCGCGGCCGAGCCCCCCCCAAGCGCGGAACGCGCCCCGCGCCGGGCGCGTGGTCCGCGCCGGCCCAAAGACGACGGCGAGCCGAAAACCGAACCGCCACCGGAAACCACTGCCGCCGAGTAGGCGATCCGGCAAGGCAATCCCGCATGGCAAAACCGGCACACGCAAGCGGTGCCGGTTTCTTTCGCTCCGATCCGTCGGTCGCGATCTGCGGCTTGCACATGGGACCAAACCCGCGGGCCGGAAAGGTCAGCTTTCCCGGAAAAAGTTAACGCTTCCCCATGGCCATTGTTGCAAAGACCGATATAATCCGGTCAACGACGAGTGGACTTTTGTAACCAAGGTGATTTGGACAAAGTGCCCGCCCCGATCTTGCGGACCACGCAAAAGGATTGCTTGAATGCCCCCCCGTAAGATCATCATCGACACTGACCCCGGTCAGGACGACGCCGTGGCCATCCTCCTCGCCCTCGCCAGCCCCGAGCTGGAGGTTCTTGCGCTGACCGCTGTTGCGGGAAACGTCCCCTTGGCCCTCACTGAACGGAACGCGCGGATCATCATCGACCTCGCCCGCCGCGAAACGCCAGTCTATGCTGGCTGCGACCGTCCCCTGCAGCGCAAGCTGGTGACGGCAGAGCATGTGCACGGCAAGACCGGCCTTGACGGCGTCGCTCTGGCCGACCCTGTCCTGCCGCTCCAGGCCCAGCACGCCGTCGACTACCTCATCGACACGCTCCGCACCCATCCGCCCGGCAGCGTCACCCTTTGCGCCCTTGGGCCGCTGACCAACCTCGCCACCGCCTTCCAGCGCGCGCCCGACATCATCCCCCGCGTGGCCGAGGTCGTCCTGATGGGCGGCGGCTACTTTGAGGGCGGCAACATCACCCCGGCGGCGGAGTTCAACATCTACGTCGACCCCGAAGCCGCCGCGATCGTGTTCCGCTCAGGTATCCCCCTTGTCGTGATGCCGCTCGACGTCACCCACAAGGCCCTGACCAGCCGTGAGTGGGTGGAGGGGATGCGCAGCCTCGCCACCCCCGTCACCCGCGCCGTCGCCTCCTGGACCGATTTCTTCGAACGCTTCGACACCGCCAAATACGGCAGCGAAGGCGCCCCCCTGCACGACCCCTGCGTGATCGCCTACCTGATCGAGCCATCCCTCTTCCACGGCCGCCACATCAACGTGGAGATCGAAACGAAGGGCGACCTCACCCTAGGCATGACCGTCGCCGACTGGTGGCGCGTGACGGGCCGCGCGCCGAACGCGATGTTCATGGGGGGAGTGGACCGGGACGGGTTCTACCGGCTTCTGACGGAGCGGTTGGGGAGGTTGTGAGGGGGAGGACATTTGGGCATCGACATGGCACCAACGCTGATGCGCAACTCACCGGGTCATCTACACTGCGACGTTCGCAACGTTACCCCGTCAATTGCTCCGAGAAATCGCGATCTCGTCGACTCGGAACTGGCCGAGGCCATAAGCCGCGATGCCCACGCCGCCCCGGCCATCGCCAGGAACGGTGTAAGGAATCTCGATGACCTTGTCTGAGTTCGCAAAGAACAAGATGTTTTCTCCCCGCACTTCGAATGTCAGCGTGTTCGACCCTTCCACCAAGACGGCTGCAGACCTGCCGCTGTTGAGCGCCTTTACCGAAGACCCGTTCTTGCGGACGACGTGATACTGACCTTGCCCGTCCACGAGAAAGGCAAGGTAATCACCCGCCTCTCCACTTCCGATCAGGATCCCGACGCCACCCCTGCCTTCGTTCTGGGCTTCGACCGTGGCCGAGATGATCGAACCTTCCGTGGATTCAAGCGATGCGGAATCCGGATACTTCGCCCAAGAGATGTCGTTGTAGTGAATGCTCTGCGGCTCAGTCCGGTTTTCCATGACCAGCGCCCCATCCGCGACGAAGTAGACCCAAGGCGCTTTCTCCATGCCTATGTCCAATTGCCCGCCCAGCATCACCGACGGATCACCGCCGTCGAAGCTTTCACCGAATATGGCGGTGTCTTCCGGTGCCACCGTCTGCTCCTGCGCTATCGCGATCGAGGAAAGGCCCACGAGAATTACTGCCGGAATCAGGCCAAGTCTTGCTGCAGCCTTGCGATTGTTCACCAACTCATCTCCATTTTCCGCAGTTAATCGGATTACCACTCTAGTCAAAAAACTCAAAGCCAAAGAAGGCCACAGTCGAACACTAGCTTTGGGGACATAGCTTGGGAAGGCGACGAATAGGCGAAGCCATTACAAATCGCGATGAGCGTCCTCATGCCATGCTTACCACCGTGTTTACCGGCAGCCAAAGCACCCTCCCCTCATTCGGGAACGCTACGAACTCCGCCCGTCGCAGATACCAGGCCTTTGCGGCCACGTCCTTGGCCTGCACCAGCACCGCCGCAATGCCTATGACGACGGCGGCCCCCGCGATCCGGCGCAGGGCGTCGGCCAGAAGATCGGCACCAAGCCCGCGACCGGCATACTCCCGGTCCACCGCCAGCCGCCCGAGCACTGCCACCGGCACCGAATCCGGCGCATTGCGGCGCAGTTTGCCGGGCACCCGCGCCCGCTCCACCGCTCCCGCCGAAATGCAATAGAACCCCACCACCCGCGCCTCGTCGCAGACGACATAAGTTCGCGAGAACCGGCTTTCATTCCGCAATGCCCGTTGCCGTAGCCAGTCATTCAAGGCAGGCTCACCACAGTCGAACCGCGACAGGTCATGCGCTGCGCCGATCGGTTCCGGCGCGGTCAGGCCGCTCACTTTTCCCAAGCAGGTTTCCGCGCCATCAGCGCCCGCAGCCTCACGCCCGGCTGGGCTGGATTGTCCAGCGCCTGCGTGAAGGCATCAAACTGCCCGTCATTCAGCGAAAACATGCGCTGGTCCAAGAGCACATCCATCGCCTGCCGCCGCGCAGTATCAATCATGAACTCGGTCCGGGTCTTTCCCAACAACGCCGCCGCCTCATCAATCAGTGCCCGCGCATGGGCATCTATGCGCAAGTTGATGCTCCCCTTCTCTGCCGGGGCGACAGCGAAAGGTGCAGGAGATTCGGCAAGGCCAGATCGTTTCATCATACGTACACCTACAAAGTTTGTATCCACATTGTCAATACAGTAGATGGGCTTCAGACCGGATTCTCCTAAACCCAAAAGCCCTGATACCCCCCTCCAATGCATTGAAAATCCCACAACCCACCGCCAGTCCCTGCCCGGGACACGAGTGGAGTCCCTCCCCCTACCCCAACGGCAGCACCACCGAGAACCGGCTCCCCTCGCCCACCTCGCTTTCCACCCGCAGCCAGCCCCTGTGGCGGCTGACGATGTGCTTCACGATGGCCAGCCCCAGCCCCGTCCCCCCCATCTCGCGGCTGCGGTGCGAATCCACGCGGTAGAACCGTTCGGTCAGGCGCGGCAGGTGGACGGGGTCGATGCCTTCGCCCTGATCGGCGACCTCGACCCGCAGGGCCGGGCCGCGGACGGTTTCTTCCTCGGTCAGGGTCACGCGGACGACCTGGCCTGGCGTCCCGTATTTCAGCGCGTTCTCGATCAGGTTCATGAACACTTGCGTCAACTGGTCGGCATCACCCGGCAGCGTGGCCCCGACGCCATCAAGCTGGACGGTGGACCCCTCCCGCTCCGCCACGCCACGAAGCGAGGCGATGACCCCCTCCAGCAGCGGGCGGATTTCCACCTTTTCGCGCGGGCGGACGCGTTCATCCGCCTCCACCCGGCTGAGGTGGAGAAGGTCGCGGACCAGGCGGTTCATCCGGCCCGCTTCATGCTCCATGATCCCCAGAAACATGTCACGGGCCTTGGGGTCGTCTTTTGCGGCGTGTTTCAAGGTCTCGATAAAGCCCATGAGGGCGGTCAGCGGGGTGCGAAGCTCATGGCTGACGTTGGCGACGAAATCGCGGCGCATCGCCCCGGCGCGTTCCTCGGCACTTACGTCGCGGAAGACGCAAAGGACCATGCCCCCCGCCTGGGCCGAGACGGTGACCACGAAGAACTGCTCCTGCCCGTCGCGGCGCGAGGTCATGCGCGCGTCCTGCACCCCCCCGTCGCGCGCGACCGCCCCGATGGCTGCAAGGACCGAAGGCGTGCGCACCGCGACCGCCGGGTTGCGGCCGACCACCCCGTCGCCAAGGATGGCGAGGCCAAGCGCATTGCAGGCGGTGATGCGGGTGTCGCCCTGAACCAACATCGCAGGCATCGGCACCCCGGCGAGCAGTTGTTCATGTTCGGCCTCGGTCATCACGCCGGGCGTGCCCCGTCGCGGAACCGCCGGGCATTCGCGCGGTAGCTGGCGGCGGACAGCAGGAGCTTCGCGATGGCTTCGGGATCAAGCTGGCGGATCACCTTGCCCGGTGACCCCATGACGAGGGAGCCATCCGGAATCTCCTTGCCCTCGGTGATCAGCGCCCCTGCCCCTATCAGGCACCCCTTGCCGATCCGCGCGCCGTTCAGAAGGATCGCCCCCATGCCGATCAGCGAGCCATCGCCGATGACGCAGCCATGCAGCATCGCCCGGTGCCCGATGGTGCAGTTCGCCCCGATGTTCAAGGTAAAGCCGATATCCGTATGAAGCACCGAATTCTCTTGCACATTCGAGCCCGCACCAACGCGGATTTCCTCATTGTCACCGCGCAAGGTGCAGCCGTACCAGACCGAAGCCTCGGCCTCACACACCACCTTGCCGATCAGGTTCGCATCCGGCGCGACCCAGGCCGTGGGGTGGATGTCGGGCAGGATACCGTCCAGCGCAAAGATCATCGGCGTGAAAACTCCTCGTTCAAGGCGCGGACAAAGCTTGACAGTTGCGGCTGGCGTTCGCGCTTGAGCCTTTCGGCGGATAGGATGGTGGTCAATTGCCCAAAGGTCCGCTCAACATCCTCGTTTATGAGCACGTAGTCATATTCCGCCCAATGGCTGATCTCGTCCCGGCTTTTTGCCATACGCCCGGCGATGATCGCCGCACTGTCCTGCGCGCGGGCCCGCAGGCGGCGGTCAAGTTCGGCAATCGAGGGTGGAAGGATGAAGATCGACACGACCTCGCCCCCCATGGCTTCCTTGATCTGCTGGCCACCCTGCCAGTCGATGTCGAAAACCGTGTCGATGCCCGCAGCCATCGCCGTCAGAACCGGGTCCTTGGGGCTGCCGTAGAGGTTGCCGAACACCTCGGCATGTTCGAGCATATCACCTGCTGCCACCATCGCCTCAAAGGCAATTCGACTGCGAAAATGGTATTCTCGGCCGTCAACCTCACCCGGCCTGGCCGCGCGGGTGGTCGCCGAGACGGAAAACCGCATCGTGGGGTCCCACGCCATCAGCATCTGGCTCAGCGTCGATTTCCCCGCGCCAGAGGGCGAGGACAGGATCAGCAGAAGGCCACGCCGAACCGGGGTCATGCTTCATTCCACATTCTGCACCTGCTCGCGCATCTGATCGATCACGGTTTTCAGGTCAAGCCCGATGCGGGTCAAACCGATCGGCTGCGCCTTGGAGCACAGCGTGTTCGCCTCGCGCATGAATTCCTGCATCAGGAAGTCCAGCTTGCGCCCGACCGGCTGGGTGTCGGCCAGATGCAGCCGGGCAGCATCGATATGGGCGGCAAGGCGGTCAAGCTCTTCGGTCACATCGGTCTTGACGGCCAGCAGTGCAAGTTCCTGCAAAAGCCGGGTCTCATCGACCGCCTCGGCTACCACCAGCAGTCTCGCCACGGTATCGCGCAAACTTTCGGCCTGCTGGCCCGCACGACTGGCTGACTCAACGGCAGCATCTTCGGTCAGCGCGGCGATGTGATGCACCTGCCCGGCCAGGGTTACGGCAAGAGCGGCTCCCTCCGCAGCGCGCGACGTGTGGAAGTCCGCGATCAAAGGCGCAAGGTCGGCCAGAAGGGCCTGTCGCAGTGGCGCGGGGTCGGCCTCTTCGGAGTTCTGGTCCTGCACGCCACGCAGCGACAGTACCTCGGCCGCGCTGACCGGTCGCAGGGCCAGACCCGCATCACCCGCCAAAGCCTCAATCCGCGACAGCGCGGCAAGGGCGGCGGCAAGCTGGGCTGCGTTCAGTCGAAAGCCTGCCTCACCCGACGCATCGTCCCGCGAGACCTTCAACGACAAGCTGACATTGCCCCGCGCCATCGCCTTTTGCAGTTCGGCGCGGACCGCGACCTCCAACCCGTCGATCCAGTCCGGCAGCCGCAGCCGCAGGTCGAGGCCCTTGCCGTTGACCGACCGCAGGTCCCACACCCACGAATAGCCGTCAATCGTCCCACGTCGCGCAGCAAAACCGGTCATCGAGATCATGAGTCGTCCTTTCCGACCCTGCGGCCGCGACATTTACCATTTGAATAGAATTTCCACCGATTCCGATGGACTTCGGATAGCCTTCTTCATGGCGTGCGGACGCCCGACCCCGCAAGGGGCAGCATGGAGGCGGCGATGACCCTGAGCTTTCTTGACCACTTCAGGAACCGGACGTCCGGACCCGGACCAGCGCCCGCCCCGGTGTTTGACGGATTGGCTCAGGTTCGCGCCTATTGGGAAGGGATGCGCCGAAACGGCGTGTTGCCAACGCGGGCAGCGCTGGACCCACGCGGGTTCGGAAACGTGCTAGACCGCGTGTTCTTGGCGGAAAGGATCGGGCCGGGACTGGTGCAGGTCCGCATTGCCGGGTCGGGTCTGGCCGTGCTGGCGGGGACCGATCTGCGCGGACTGCCGCTGTCCTGCATCTTTGCGCCAGCATCGCGTCCGGTCCTCGCTCAAGTGCTGGAGACCGTCTTGTGCACCCCCGTGGTGGCCGAGGTTGATCTGGCATCGGATCATGAACGTCAGGGCCAACTGGCGGCACGGTTGATCCTTTTGCCTCTCGCGGTGGAGGGCGCATCCCGCCAACTCCTGGGCGCGATCAGCTTTGCCGACAGCAGACTTTCCCCCTGCAAGTTGCAGATCATGGCCCGACGCGAAGAGATGCTGACGATCCGGCCAGTCGTCCCGGACCAAACGCCCAAGCTCCGCGCCAGTCACCTGACGCTGGTCCGAAACGACGCCTAAGGCGCGCGGGTCCTAAAGGGCCACGCGCCGGTCAGCCTGACGCTGCGCAGAAAGCTCTTCCGCGACCAGGAATGCCAGTTCCAGCGCCTGGCTCGCGTTCAGGCGCGGGTCGCAGGCGGTGTGATAGCGGTCGGCAAGGTTTTCATCCGACACCGCCCGCAGGCCGCCGGTGCATTCGGTCACATCCTGGCCGGTCATCTCGAAATGCACGCCGCCTGGAACTGTACCCTCGCCCTTGTGAATCGCAAAGAACTCCCGCACCTCGCGCAGCACGGATTCGAAGGGCCGGGTCTTGTAGCCCGAGGCAGCCTTGATCGTGTT
>Ga0163144_10010796_pt1 | contig 19421 bp, 19 predicted proteins | sample OliLak19BULKMAT1_FD_123175 | JGI IMG/M metagenome (GOLD analysis project Ga0163144, IMG submission 123175) | Freshwater microbial mat bacterial communities from Lake Vanda, McMurdo Dry Valleys, Antarctica - Oligotrophic Lake LV.19.BULKMAT1 | ecosystem: Environmental > Aquatic > Freshwater >... | reverse complement strand
CTTTTTCTCCGTAGGGATAAATTCTTTCAGCCCTTGCATGGCATCCCTGGGACATTCAATGAGCTTGACCATCATTGTTGCAAAGATGGGAGAAATATCGCTTCGATGCCGCACCTTGTTTTTAATCCGTTGAATCATTTATATTTTAAAAATCCCTGTTCATTGGTTACATTCGTCAACCCAGATTTGATCCCCTATTGTTGAATAACTTATTTAAAACCAAACTTATATGGATGTTTCAACTATTAATTGGCTGGCGGTCATCGCAGCCGGGATAGCAGCTTGGGCTTTAGGTGCATTATGGTACAGCCCTGTCTTATTTGGAAAGTCCTGGCAACAGGAAACCGGACTAACTGAAGAAAGCCTTAAAAATACCAGTATGGCAAAGGTATTCGGAACCAGTGCCGTGCTGATGATTTTAATGGCATTGGGTCTGGCTATGTTTTTTCAGGGAGACGCAGAAATGAACTGGAAGACCGGTATGCAGGCGGGCCTGATCACTGGTTTATTGTTTATTGCCCCTTCCATCGGCATTAATTATTTATATCAAAGGAAAAGCCTTAAACTTTGGGCTATTGATGCAGTTTATCAGGTATTGTTTCTTGCCTTAGCCGGTGCAATCATCGGCGCTTGGAGATGAGCTGTAAAGTTTAAGCAATAGAATAAAGTACTGTGTTTTACAATTTGTAAGTAGAGTACAGTACTTTTGCTTCCAACCTTCTGATTTTGAAATCTAAGTCTGTCCTACTGATCCTGGCATTCCTGTCGTTCCTCTTTGGTTTCCTGACCCTGGTCCTGACTTTATTGGGATTAGAATTTCCGTTATTATCCTGGATCGATGATCTGCCGGGACTGATGCCTCTGTTCCTAAAATTGGCGATGATGTTTGGGGGGATAATTTTAGCCTACCTGACCGCTACCGACTGGAAAAAACAGGATTAGATCTAGTCGGCATCCTGACTATTTTGTTTTATTAAATTTTTCACGGATCACTTGTTGGACCGAATTACCCTGGATTTTACTTTCCAGCCAGGAAATAATGTCGAGGTATAAAAAGGACCTTGCTTCGTATGGATCAGCGCGAAGTTTAATGAATCGTTCAAGTAGTTTTCTGAATTCTTTCTTCAACTCAGCGGGCCTTACCCTGGGCAGTTTGCGGATAAAACTCAATATCTCTTTCTGAACCGCATGCAGGTCATCCATTTTGGTCAAAAAACGGTAAATCGATTTCACCTGATACTCAATGAGGTAATTGTCGCCCATCTCATAATAGGCAATCAACCTTAAAATCCGGGCATAACACTGGATGTCTCCGCGAAAGTCAGGGGATTCATTGACGATAAGGTTTAAATAATCTATCGCTTTACTGTTGTCCCCGCTCCCAAAATAAAGGCAGGCAATTTTATAATAAAATAGGATCACCCGGTGAAAGTCGAGATGAAAGAGGTTGGATTTTAAAGGCACCATGATTTCCTGAACCAACGGCAGGCCTTGCTGAAAACTGCCTTCCAGGTAATGCTGATTTATACGATGGGTATAGGTATAAATAAATTCCAGGCTTTTTTCATTTTCATTTCTGGCCGGAAATTTTTCCAGCATCTGAAGCATATTGTTTAAAGCTTCCATAAACTTGTCGTGGCGCTGAAGTAAAAATAAAGCATTGAGCTGGTTGTGTTTTGCTTTCAAAAACAAAGGCCGCTCCAGGTCCGCCATCACCGGATATTGTTCGAATAGGGCCACCCATTTTTGAGAGTAACGATAATACATTTTAAAATCCAGCAACATATGATAATACCAAACATAGGATTGATACAGAAACAGTTTTTCATAAAAACCCAGGTCTTGCTCCTGGTGGTGTGGCAGATGGGCCTGAAAAAATTCCTGGACCAGGAAATGGTCTTTGGCATTCCGGATATACCCTACTTTGAGGTATAATGCATAGAGTTGCAGGGACAGGTTGGAATATTTTTGCGTCTTTTGAATTTCATTGGCAGTAGATTGCGACTCGACCGAAAGTTGTTCAGCCCGGGTAGCTATGCTTCGGGTTACATATTGGGACTCTATCAGTTTTTCAAATTCAAGGATCTCCATCAGTATACTGTGCATACTGAAAGTCTTGCACCGTTCTTTGGCTTTATCGAGGATGTCGAGAGATTGGCGATACAAACCTTTGTTATAAAGAATCCGGGCATAATCAATCCTTTCCCGGACATCGATATCCTCATTTTCACTGCGGTGGATCAATCTCAGGCTTACCAACAATTGTTTGTACAGATGGGCTTTGAGGTTGGGTAATTGTTGTTTTTTGATCTTCGGTATCAGCCGGAGTATATTCTTTTCCTCATATACCTTTTGTTTTTCCAGGTGGCTGAACAATTGCAAAAACAGCGAGTTGGTATTGGAGGGGTTTCGTTGCACAAATAGTTTAAAATGCCTCTTTTCCGGCTTTGACATGGATTTGATCAATTGAAGCAGGAAGTCCGTAGGCTGTTTGGGCATTGTAGAAAAAATGAATTTACTTGCTGGTATTCAAAGAGATATAAAAAGCATTTCTATGGTCTGTGCCGTAGGAAATCGAAAGTGCTATTTGTCGAACCATTATATTTACAATAATTTTAGCAGGAGTTGCGTCTCTACTACGATTACAAATATCTATAAATTATTCATGGCCGATAAAATACAAATATTCGATACTACGCTTCGTGACGGTGAACAAGTACCCGGCTGTAAGCTCAATACCGCTCAAAAGCTGGAGTTGGCCATAGCCCTGGAGAACCTGGGTGTGGACGTCATAGAGGCCGGATTCCCGATTTCCAGTCCCGGCGATTTTCTTAGCGTGTATAAAATATCAGAAACCATCAAGAATTCGGTGGTATGTGCCTTGTCCCGTTCAGTGGAGAAGGATATCATCACGGCAGCAGATTCGTTGAAACCGGCAAAATATCCCAGGATTCATACCGGTATCGGAACCTCTGAAATGCACATTCGTTATAAATTCAATACTACACAGGACAAAATTATCGAAAGGGCGGTTGCCGCCGTTAAGCTGGCTAAATCATTTGTGGAAGATGTTGAATTCTATGCTGAAGATGCCGGGCGAACAGATAATGAATACCTCGCTAAAGTATGTTCAGAAGTTGTGAAGGCCGGAGCCACCGTGCTCAACATTCCCGACACTACAGGTTATTGTCTACCAGATGAATACGGGGATAAGATGAAATACCTTAAGGAACATGTAAACGATATTCACAAAGCGGTGCTTTCCTCCCACTGCCACAACGATCTCGGACTTGCCACTGCCAATTCCATTGCGGCTATTCGAAACGGAGCGAGACAGATTGAATGTACGATTAATGGCTTGGGTGAGCGGGCAGGTAATACTTCCCTGGAAGAGGTCGTAATGATTATTAAACAAAGGAAGAACCTCAATTTTGAGACCCGGATTCAATCTCAATTGTTGACCGAAATGAGCCACCTGATTGCTGACCGGATGGGCATACAGGTCCAGCCCAATAAAGCAATTGTTGGGGCTAACGCTTTCGCCCATTCATCCGGAATCCACCAGGATGGAGTGATTAAACATCGTGAAAATTATGAAATTATTGATCCTCAGGAAGTAGGAGTCAATGAATCCTCCATCATATTGACCGCCCGCAGCGGCAGGGCCGCCCTGGCCTATCGTTACCGGCATCTCGACATTGAGCTCGGCAAAGATCAATTGGACATATTGTATAAAAATTTTCTGGAGATGGCTGATAACAAAAAAGAAATCAACAGCGATGACCTGCTCAAACTTTATGAAGAACATATTGCCAAAAAACAAAAAGCAATGGTTTGATCCCCATGCCGGTCACGCTGCATGGCATAACGCTGTATCCTTAAACTTTAAATATTGAATGAATAAAAAAATTACTGTTCTGCCTGGTGATGGCATTGGTCCGGAAGTCATTGCACAGGCCCTGAAAGTTATTCATGCTTTAGAAAAAAAATTTAATTTCCAATTTGTCATCGGGCAGGAATGGATAGGAGGTGCGGCGATGCAGCAGGGGCTGGCGCCACTGCCGGAGGCTACCCTGGAGGCTTGTAAACTTTCGGATGCTGTTTTATTCGGAGCGATTGGTGACCCGAAATATGATCAGGACCCCAGCCAAAACGTTCGTCCGGAGCAAGGGTTGTTACAATTGAGAAAAGCCCTGGGACTATATGCCAATATCCGGCCAATAACCGCTTATAAGAAACTCCATGCTTTATCCCCATTAAAAGAAGAGCAGATTCAACAGGTCAATCTGATTATTTACAGGGAATTGACTGGGGGTTTATATTTTGGCAAAAAAGAAAAAGACGAAGCTGGCCAGTGGGCCAGGGATGAATGTTATTATCATCGTGATGAGATTGAAAAAGTGGCTCACCTGGCGTTTATACAGGCGCGCCTGCGTCGGAAAAAACTGACGCTGGTAGATAAAGCCAATGTGCTGGAAACCGGTAGGCTATGGCGTGCGACTGTCCAGGAATTGCAGCAGTCTACCTATCCCGATGTTGAACTTGACCTTATGTATATTGACAATGCCGCCATGCAACTGGTGCTTAATCCACGCCAGTTTGACATCATCTTGACTGAAAATATGTTTGGGGATATCCTCTCTGATGAAGCCAGCGTAATTGTAGGCACCATAGGTCTGTTACCTTCTGCGTCATTGAGTGAGACGCAGGCTTTATTTGAACCCATTCATGGATCTTATCCCCAGGCTGCCGGGAGGAACATTGCCAACCCCCTCGCCGCTATCCTCGCTACGGCAATGATGCTGGACTATTTTGATATGGATGCCGAATCCAGATTGGTCAGAGAGGCAGTAGATTTTGTCATTCAAGAAGGGTTGGGTACCATGGACATGGCTCCAAAGATTAATATTTCCTGCTCTTTAATGGGTGATTTTGTCAGTGACCTGATCCTGGCTGAGAAAGGGGAATGGCCTGTCACAAGGAAAAACCTACAAGACAAACTAGGGAATTAAATGGGAGCATGATGTCGACTTTGTATCCCAACAATGATAATCGGGAACCGGGGAACATCCCTCAATTATCCTACTAAATCCAAAACCTAACTGTTAATCAAGCCAGGGTTTTATACTTATAATTCGGTGATAAACCTTCCAGGTCTCGCTGCGCTATTCAAATTAACTTTATCTAAGCGACATTGATTTATATATTATTAATAAAAACTAAAATCATGGTATTCAGGATTTGGGAAACCAAACCCAAATATTCCTTTCCTCCTATCCTAGATACCCAACTCTTGGCCAAGCTAAGTATTACAATCATAACAGCAAGCACGATTTTAAACCATTGCGTTCCCCAGAATCGACTACGCTGATTTTTAATTTCCAGCAAACTCTTAAGTCGATTTTTCGAGTCAATTAGGAACGTGTTGGGTTAATTGCATCCCTATCTTTCGCTTCGCAGTTGGTCTCCTATTCGAATTACCCCTGCCACCAAGGCATCAAAATCCGTTTTTTTACTCCGGTGGTTGACATTGGCTACACGGATTGTATAATTGTTTTTTATAAAAGTATAAGATGGCGTCGCGACAGCTTGTTCGTGTAATCGCATTAATATTTCTTTATTGAGGACATTCAAATCTTCAGGATCCATTCCTGGAATAGTATAGCGGAAACAAACAATATTTAATTCAACAGGAGCCATTAATTCCAGCGATGGAGACGCCAGTATGGCCGCTTCGAGATATTTGCATTGGGCAATATTCTGGCGGATGAGTCTCCTATATTTTTCCAGTCCATGTTCCTGAAAACAAAACCAGGCTTTTAATGCCTTAAATCCCCGCGACAATTCCATACCGTAATTATTGATGGGATCCGGTCCGGCAGGCAAACCCCGTTCATGACTAATGAGGTATTCCGGTTGCTGGGCAAAACTTAACCGGTGTTTGGTTTTGTCTTTTACCAACAGACATCCGATTTCATACGGCAGGTACATCCACTTATGCAAATCAAAAGCCAGGCTGTCTGCATTTTCGATGAATTTGAGCTGTGCTTCATATTCCGGAATGAGTTTGGCCAGTGCACCGAAAGCACCATCCACATGAAACCATAATTTAAATTCCAGGCAGATTTTTTCTATTTCTTCCAGCGGATCAATAGCCCCGGTATTAACGGTACCCACATTGGCCACCACAGCAAACGGAGCCAAACCCGCGGATAGGTCTGCTTTAATCATCTCTTTCAACACCTCAATACGCATTTTATAATTTTCATCCACGGGCACCCTTCTCAGAGCGTTTGATCCCAGCCCCATTACTTCTGCAGCGCCCTGTTGACAGCTATGGGTAGCCTCGGAAGCATAAAATATCATAGGCTTTCCGATGACCTGAATGCCTTCTTTGCGAATTCGTTGGTCAAAATTGTTCCTGGCTACAATCAAACCGGTAATATTAGCCATCGAACCCCCACTCAATAAAATCCCGCTCGATTCCGGAGCGTAGCCCAACATGGATTTACACCATCCAATCACCTGACCTTCTACATACAGAGCGGCATGGACCCCAATGGCCACATTCGAATTCATGGTCGAAGCCAGCATATCTGCAAAAACCGCCGTCAGGCTGCCTGTCCCCTGGACCCAGGACCAAAATCTCGGGTGGATATTGCCTTTGGGAAAAGGGAGGATATGCTGCTTAAATTGATGATAAATAGTTTCAAGGTCTTGTCCCTGATCATTTAAGTGTCTGGTCAGGAATTCCTTCATTTCTGCACCGGGCTTTCGCCAGACAGGCTCATTGGAAATAAACCGAAGGTAATCCACCATATCCCCAACCATCCGTTGACCGAGGTCTTTCACGTCTTCCCAATCGTCCGGGTCGAGTGAAATTTCTTCTTCTAATATGGTTTTATAATCCATGAAGTCTGCATTCAGATCTATTGGCTAGTAATGATCGTCGGATCGGGTTTCAGGCCCGGCCTTTCAGGCCCGTCCTTTCAGGCCTGCGCGATGGGAGTATTAAAATTCAAAGGTGGTAAACCCGGAAAATCAGTATCATCCTGCACCTCACCAAATTGAGATTCATACTTTTTAATATTATCGCTTAAAGCCATCATCAGCCGTTTTGCGTGCTGAGGGGTAAGTACAATTCTGGATTTGACTTTAGCTTTAGGAAGATTGGGCATGAGTCGGACAAAATCAATTACAAATTCACTATGCGAATGTGAGATGATAGCCAGGTTGGAATAAATGCCTTCCGCGATCTCTTCACTGAGTTCAATGTTAATTTCCTGTTTAACTTCTTTATCTTTATTCATTTTGTTCGTAACTTAAGCCTCAAATTTACGATACATTGCCCTTAATCATGTTTAAATCTTTTATCGAAAGGTCAGTATTTGGTGTGTGTACCTACCTTGGCCAGCGGCTGGGGATAGCCAACACCAAGATCCGGTTATATTTTATCTACCTCAGTTTTTTTACTTTGGGATCCCCGGTCATCCTATATTTTGCGATTGCCTTCTGGCTTAATATTGAAAAGTATATCCGCAAAAACAATAATGTTATTCATTGGGAATAATATCAAATAACCAAAAGAAACGTGCATCGGACTGATGCCTTTCCTATTTTGATTCATTAAATGCATACTGAACCAGGTTTGCCCCCATTTGAAGGGCTTTAATTCTGGTTTCTTCGGGGTCTTTATGCACTTCCTGATCTTCCCAACCGTCCCCCAGGTCACATTCAAAGGAATAAAAACAAATTAATCGGCCTTCCCAAAATAATCCATAACCCTGAGGGGGCTTTTTGTCGTGTTGATGAATTTTTGGCAAGCCGTTATTAAAATTGAATTTTTGATGGTAGATCTCATGCTCAAAGGGCAATTCAATAAAACTTAATTCAGGAAATACTTTTTTCATGGCTGGCCTTACAAAAGGATCCATGCCGTAGTTGTCGTCAATGTGGAGAAAACCGCCGGCTAAAAGATAATTTCTAAGATTTTCAGCTTCGGCATCATTAAAGACGACATTGCCGTGTCCGGTCATATGCACAAATGGATAGTTAAACAATTCTGAACTGCCTACCTCAACCGTTGCAAAATCGTCATCCAGGTTGGTACCCAACTGGGCATTACAAAATAAGGCAAGGTTGGGTAAAGCGGTCGGGTTGGCATACCAATCGCCTCCCCCGCTGTATTTTAGCAAAGCGAGCTTTATGGTAAGTGCTTTTTCAATAAATCCTGAACATATAAGCAGAGAAAAAGCCAGGAGAAGGGTGCAGAAAAAGAATTTATTTTTCATTAAATACCTAATTGTCGTGTTACAAATATACTCTATATTCAATGCAGGTCAAGTAAACTCAATCTCATCGCTCCAAACAACCCTGCGGTTTCAGTCCGGTAGCGGGTAGTCCCCAGGGAAATTCGTTCAAAGCCCCTGTTTTCGGCCAGTTCCACTTCCTGTTTTGTAAAATCGCCTTCCGGTCCGACACAAAACACTATCTCGGGAATTTTAAATCCCTGTTGGATCTCTGAAAACGGCCTTCCGGATTGAATAGCGATGCACAGGTGCCCGTTGAAATTTTGTTTTATGAAGGTATCGAAGGCAGTCAATTCATGCAGGACAGGTCGCCAGGCACGCCCGCATTGTTTAAATGCAGCATTGATGATTTTTTCCCAACGTTCTTTATTAAAGGTTGATTTTTCCGTGTGATTACAAATCAGCGGAGTAAATTCAGCGACACCCAGTTCAGTAATTTTTTCAATCAACCACTCCATCCTGTCCCTATCCTTAATCAATGAAACAGCCAGGTGGATTCGGGGTGTTCCGGGTGGATAGGTTTGTTTGCTGATGATTTTGAATAGCACCTTTTTTTGATCTGCCAGAACCGTTTCACCAATCCTGATGGTTCCCCTGCCATCCTGCAATCCGACCAGTTCACCGGGTTTGAGACGCAATACACTGGCATGCCTGGCTTCTTCACCGGTGAGTTCAATCAACTCTCCTTCTTCGAAATGGCCATAAAAATAATGCACCCCCAAAATTACATTTTTACCGGGCTGCACCGAACGTGGTTTAGTAAAGGTTTTCTTAAGGCCGAACCAAGTTATGACCTGTTTTGTTCGCATATAAACAATAGTTGTACTTTTGCAGCGCTTAAAATCTAACCCCAACGCATGACTGGTATCCCCATAATGATTATTCAGCTTTTGCTGAGCTTGTCTTTCCTAGTGATTATTCATGAATGCGGCCATTTTTTTCCAGCCAAATGGTTCAAAACCCGGGTGGAAAAATTTTATTTATTTTTTGATCCCTGGTTCTCCTTATTTAAAACTAAAAAAGGAGATACTGAATATGGAATTGGATGGCTGCCCCTGGGTGGTTATGTGAAGATTTCAGGTATGGTCGATGAAAGTTTTGATACCGAGAAATTAAAAGAAGAACCTAAACCGTATGAATTTCGTTCCAAGCCGGCCTGGCAGCGGTTGATCATCATGCTGGGGGGGGTTACCGTCAATTTTATTGCGGGGTTTTTACTCTTTGCATTTGTATTGGGAAAATGGGGTGAAGAATATTTGCCAACCAGTGCAGTCCAGAATGGAATTTATACCGATTCTCTCGGTAGGGTTTTAGGCCTTCGCGATGGGGATAAAATAGTCAAGGTAGGCGATCATGAATTTGTAGAGTTTGATAACCGTATGTTGAAGAGGGGCATAGTGATCAACGGGGCTAAGACGATCACTGTTGAGCGTGATGGTCAGGTAATCGATCTGGTCATGGAAGATCGCTTTATTCAGGATTTATCCAATTACAAGTATAAAAATGAATATCTGATCGGACCCAGGGTACCGATCAAAGTCGCCGGGTTTCCTGAAAATTCACCTTCTCAAAATGCAGGCCTTGAAGTTGGGGATGAGTTTCTAACCATCAACGGTCAACCTGCTCGGTTTGCCAACGAGTTTTATCCATTGTTGAAAGCCTCGAAAAACTTACCCTTGACGGTTAAAGTAAAAAGAGCAGGCGGTGAAGAAAAAGAATTCACATTCACTGCGAATCCGGATGGGACAATAGGTGCAATTTTAGAGCGTATGATCAAAACGGAACGGAGGAAATATGGCTTTTTTGAAGCAATCCCTGCAGGAGTTAATAAAGGACTGGGATTCCTGGGTGACCAAATCAAAGCGTTCGGGCAGATGTTTCGAGGTAAAATCAAAGCCTCCGAAAGCCTGGGTGGATTTGCCAGTATTACCAGTTTGTTTCCGGACACCTGGCAGTGGGAAGATTTTATCCGCATTACTGCTATACTTTCTCTTATCCTGGGATTTATGAACTTATTACCTATACCCGGACTGGATGGGGGTCATGTCCTTTTTCTGTTGTTCGAAATGGTGACCGGTAAAAAACTCAGCGATAAATTTGTAGAACAAGCCACTATGGTTGGTTTTGTCCTGCTGATCGCCTTGATGATCTATGCCAATGGATTGGATGTATTTCGTTTCCTCAAGAAATGAATTATTTTGAATTTTATGGCCTACGACCAGGGCTTCTCCTGGACTTAAGAGAATTAAAAAACAAATTTCTGCTTTTTAGCAGGCAGTACCATCCCGACCATTTTGCCTTTCAGAATGATTCAGATCAATCGGATGCTGAAGAAAAAAGCGCTTTAAATAATAAAGCTTACAAAACCCTGCTGGATCCCGATCTCCGGATTAAATACGTACTGGAATTAAAAGGAAGAATCAAAGAAGAAGAAATACTTACGCTGTCTCCTGATTTTTTAATGGAGATGATGGAGATCAATGATCTTATCCTGGAAAACCCTGAGTTGGCCCGGACCCAGCTTAAAAATATAGAATTGGCAATTGAACAGGAAGCCAGGCCTGTGCTGACATCTTTTGATTATGAATCACCTGCTGAACAGGACCTGAACGGAATCAAGGAGTACTATTACAAACGAAGATATATTTTGCGTTTAATGGATAATTTAAATAAATTTGCGCCCGGTCAATCGCTTTAGAAAGCTGAGAGCATGCCGAAGTGGCGGAACTGGTAGACGCGCTGGACTCAAAATCCAGTAACAGCAATGTTGTAGGGGTTCGATTCCCCTCTTCGGTACTTATTTGAAGTATCGGTTATTTATTTCATTGCCGAAGTGGTGAAATTGGTAGACACGCACGTTTCAGAGGCGTGTGTCCGTAAGGATGTGCGGGTTCGAGTCCCGCTTTCGGCACAACAAATTGATTATAAATAACTTAGATAGATTTGGTTAAACTACTTTATCAGCACAATAACTACTGGCAAAGGCATCTGGTTTAGCTTTAAACACAAATCCCATCCCCAGGATATAACCCATCGCTTCTTTAAGTGCTTCATTTGACTTAAAGTGCGGGTCTGTATTAATATCTGCATGTACCTCCAGTTCAACCTGATAGCGGTCCAATAAATCGCAAAGGTTGTAAGCAATATCTACTGACATAGATACCTCGGTGATCATCCTTTCTTTGATGCTCATGGATTTGTGGCGGTGTTGATTGGAAATAAACATAAAACCACCTTTTTTTTCCCTCAGGAAGACGATCACGGTGGCAAATTCAATACCGTCCTGCCGGACTTCTGAATCCGTACCCACACAGACCTTGAGCCGGTTGCCCAGTTCCGATTCCCGCACCAGCGTTTTTTCCACGGCTTCCGTGATCGGGATATCTATTGATGTGCCATCAAATTTTCTCCAGCGCATAGGGATCTTTTTTAGCTAAGTTAAAAACAAATCGCGCATATCGTGTTATTTATATATTAATCCATGTTATACAAAATTTATAGTTTCAGAAGGGTTATTGCTTCATTTGCATTTGATTTTACGCCCGGTAACCCTTAATTTTGCATATAACTAAAAAACATGAATAAACTTCATATCATAGCGGGTTTGCTATTGATTATTGGGCTGGCGGTATTTTTTTCACTGAGTAAGGACGTGAGCACGTATTCCTCTTTTGCGGAGGCCAGTGAACACCAGCAGCGGGTTAAGGTGGCTGGTATCCTGGCTAAGGACAAGGAGATGTATTACAATCCGGAGGAAAACCCCAACTACTTCTCCTTTTATTTACGGGATCCCAAAGGCCAGGAGAAAAAAGTAATTTTATTACAAGGGAAACCACAGGATTTTGACCGGTCGGAACAAATTGTAGTTACCGGCGAAATGAAAGGAGAAGAATTTGTTGCCAACGAGGTCTTACTCAAATGCCCTTCAAAATATAAAGACGAAGAAATCTACATGAAAAAACAAATCTAACGGATGTCCACTATACAATATTTAGGTGAACATCGTTGGATAGGTTATTGCCTTCACGCCGGAGTGATCATTGGCTTCCTGGCCAATATCAATGCCATCATCGCCTATACCCGGGCAGTTAAAAGCAACGATCAGAGCTGGTTAAAATATGGTCGTGGTGCATTTACGCTGCAGGCAGTCACCGTCTTGTCCACGATCTTACTGTTGTTTTACGCCATGCTCAATCATTTTTATGAATATGAGTACGTCCGGCACCATATTTCAGACGACCTGCCTTTTAAATATATTTTTGCTGCATTTTGGGAAGGCCAGGAAGGCAGTTTCCTGCTTTGGATGTTTTGGAATGTAATCCTTGGAGCCATCCTGGTTAAAACGAGTGGCAAGTGGGAGTCCCCGGTAATGGCCGTGTTTAGCGTTTTACAACTTATTTTATTTTCAATGTTGCTGGGCTTGTACTTAGGCTGGGGTGAATATGTTTTTAAAATCGGTTCCAGTCCGAGTTTATTGGTTCGCGAAACATTTAATGCTCCGCTGTTTCAGAATCCGGATTATGTAAAATTGATCAAAGGAAATGGACTCAACCCATTGTTGCAAAATTATTGGATGACCATTCATCCTCCTACCCTCTTCCTGGGATTTGCGTCGACCATTGTGCCCTTTTTATTTGCTTTCGCCGGCTGGTGGAAAAAGGATAACAAGACCTGGCTTAAACCGGCACAGGAATGGGCACTGTTTTCTGCTTTTATACTGGGTTTGGGTATCCTGATGGGGGGCGCCTGGGCCTACGAAGCACTGAGTTTTGGAGGTTATTGGGCCTGGGATCCGGTAGAAAACATGTCTTTTGTACCGTGGATTATGATGGTGGCCGGATTGCATACCAATATGATCGCCCGTAGTACCGGACGAGCCGTAGGCACCACGTATATCTATTATCTCCTGTCTTTTGTGTTGGTGCTCTATTCGACCTACATGACCCGTAGTGGAGTATTAGGTGATACCAGTGCACATGCCTTTACCGATATGGGTTTAGAATTTCAACTTATCCTCCTGGTGTTGGTATTTGCCGCAATGGGCATGTATAATTATTTCAAAAACCGTCACCTCGTAACCCCACAAGCCGAAGAGGAAAAAATATACAGCCGGGAATACTGGATGTTTATTGGAGCCATGGTTTTATTGTTTTCCTCCCTGTTGATCACGGGGGCGACTTCAATACCGGTGTTCAACAAGTTAGTAAAGCTTTTTAATCCGGATTTTTCCGGACAGGTCATTGTCGATCCAATCAGCCACCACAACCGGTTCCAACTTTGGATTGCTGTGATGGTCGCATTCCTGGCTGGTATTGCCGAGTTTCTGCGCTTCAAAGAAATTCATTGGTCCGAATATAAATCCAGGTTTTTAAAACTGGCTGGAGTAAGTTTTGGGCTCACACTGGCTTTGTTTACACTTTCGATTAAGGTGCTGGAACAACCTGCCTGGCAACATCTTGTTTTGCAGTTTGCCGGCATTTTTGCCGTGGTCAGTAATCTTACCTATTTATTGACTTTTTTGAGGGGGAAAATCAAACTGGCCGGGTCGGCGATGGCTCATTCGGGATTTGGAATTATGGTTTTGGGCATATTGGCCACCGGGCTCAATAAACAAATCATATCGACTAATATGTTTGCCCAATCTGAATTAATCGAGGGGTTCAGTACGGAAGAGTATATGCGCAACCTGGTTCTGATAAAGGATGCACCGATGCCCATCAAAGATTACGAAGTGACTTACCGAAGTGATACTTTATTAAATCCCTTTAACCGGCAATTTTTTATCCAATTTGATAAAAAAGATAAAGAAGGCAACATTATAAAAAAAATAAACTCCAAACCCACCCTGGTGTATAGCCGGAATGAAAACCAGGGGCCTTCTACTAATCCTTCGATCCACCGGGGACTTACCCAGGATTTATACACCTACGTCAATTGGATGCCCCCGTCCATGATGAACGGCGAAGTAGCACAACAAGCCGAAGATAGTTTGAAGTACCAAAACTATCAGGTAGCCAAAGGGGATACTTTTTTTTATTCCTCAGGCTATGGGGTTTTACGAGCATGGACCGATTCATCCAACCACCCGGATTACCGGCCAGAAAGTGGGGATCAGGTATTAAGCGCCCGGATTGAATTTCATCGATTGAACGATACGTCTAATTATACCCTGGAATCGACAATTGTTTCGCGTGGTAATTTATATTTTACATTCCCAGGCATACATAATGAACTTGGATTAAAGGTCAGGATCAATCCTGCCAGTCTGGATATCTTTTACCCCAATGACGACCTTGGCAGTGAGCTGGAGTTAAAAGAAGATGGTGCAGGACAATTAGCCGGATACCAAATTCATTTTCTGGGATTCAATAAAAACCCGGGCAGTAATAAATATGCCGCTTTACCGGAAGATATTGCCGTTGCGACAGAGCTAGAAGTGACAAATCCGGAAGGCAAGGTGTTTACACTGGCTCCTCTGTTTATTATCCGCGAAAATCAGGTTTATCTTGTGCATGATTATATATTGGAAGAATTGGTGCGGATCTCCTGTATCAAAATAGATCCTCAGAACGAAAGCATTACTATAAAATTAAGGAAAGGGGATAAATCATCGAAAATCTCCCTCGATATGGCCGAACGCGCTCCCAGAAATGATATGATTGTGATCCAGTCTATTCTGTTTCCCGGGATCAATCTGTTTTGGCTGGGTTCACTAACTATGCTGGGTGGATTATTGTTAAGTGGGATCAGAAGGTGGAAGGTTTATTCAGGTAACCGTCTTTGAAAAAGATAAAACTTAAAATTGTCCTGCTGGGTTCTGGCAATTTGGCTTTTCACCTGGGTAAATCGTTTTCAGCCCTGCCGGGTTATCCTTTAGTGCAACTTTATGCCCGGTCTGCTTTACAAGCACGTCATCTGGGTACCAAGTTCAATTGTAAGTTTACCCATAACCTGGAAGAAATTGAAAAAAATGCCAGTTTGTATCTCCTTTGTGTCTCAGACGACCAGATTGCAACGGTAGCCCAATCCCTTTCTCAATTTATCCGTGCTGATGCCCTGGTGGCCCATACTTCTGGAAGTACCCCTGCCCGGGTCCTCAGTCCCTGGTTCGCTAACTATGGCGTCCTTTATCCATTACTAACCTTTACCAAAAGCAAAAAATTGGTTATAAGTACTATACCCTGGTTCATTACGGGTTCAGATAAAAAATCCACTGATTTATTAAACCATACAGCCGGTTTGCTGGCACCAAATGTAACTATCGTTGATGATGATACCAGGCTTAAACTTCACCTGGCTGCAGTCCTGGTCAATAATTTTCCAAACTTCATCTATGAACTTGTCTATCATTTTTTTAAAGAAAACCAATTGGATTTTAGCCTTTTATTACCACTGATGAAAGAAACACTGTCTAAAGTAAAAACCATGGTGCCTGGCACAGCCCAAACCGGGCCAGCAAAACGACACGACAAACGGGTGATTGACCTTCACCTCGACCTTTTGAAACAAGCGAAACAGGAAGAAATGTACCAGATTTATAAACTGTTGAGTTCATTGATCTGGAAAAAATTTCAGGACAACTAATCCTATGAAAATATGGATGGTTATTGGGAAGGTGTATAGTAGATTTGCACGGTATGGTCAATGATGTCAAAATAAACCCGTCCTGGAAAAAAGTATTAAACGGGGAGTTTGAAAAGCCGTACTTCGGTGCCATTAAGCAGTCTCTGGTAAAAGAGAAACAGGCCGGGAAAATAATCTATCCGCCGGGGAAGTTGATTTTTAATGCTTTCGACAAGTGTCCGTTTGATGAAGTCAAGGTGGTCATTCTGGGACAGGATCCTTATCACGGGCCGGATCAGGCTATGGGACTCAGTTTTTCGGTGCCCAAACACGTTCCTTTGCCAGCTTCCCTTAAAAATATTTATAAAGAAATAGAGGCAGATCTTGGGATAAAAATGCCAGGCCATGGAGACCTGAGTTCCTGGGCTGAACAAGGTGTTTTTTTATTGAATGCGATCTTAACGGTTGAAAAATCCAGGGCAGGATCCCACCAACAAGTTGGTTGGCAACAATTTACGGATGTGGTCATTAAAGTATTGTCAGACCTGGAACAAGGGTTAGTCTTTTTGTTATGGGGAAACTTCGCCCGAAACAAAAAGGTGCTCATTGATCCCTCCCGCCACCATATACTGGAAGCAGCGCATCCCTCTCCGTTGGCCGGAGGAGCCTTTCAGGGATCACGGCATTTTTCAAGAACCAACCAACTTTTAACAAAAATGAATAAAAGACCAATTGTATGGAAAATAGAAAACTAATGTTATGGATCATGGTCTCCGGTGCAGTGGCCGTGGCCCTGGGCGCTTTCGGGGCTCATGGATTGAGACCTTATCTGGACGAAACAGGCCTGCAAAATTTTCAGACTGCAAACCGGTATCAATTCTATCACACGCTTTTGGCAGCCTTGTTTTTAATTTGGAAACCGGGCGATCCTTTGCTTCGCAAGGGTGCATTGTGGGCTCTGGCGGGTATTTTATTGTTTTCAGGATCACTATATCTTTTGTCATTACGAAACACGTTAGACATCCCTTCTTCGATAGGCATCCTCACCCCCCTGGGCGGAATCTGTTTTATACTGGCCTGGTCAGCCGGAATTTTAAAATTGGTTAAGAGTTAAAAATTTAACACTATTCAATAGCAGGAAAATCATAAAAACTTATCTATATTCGTAGTAAGAAATTTTATAACAAAGAATTATGAAAAAAAGAATACTCCTGCTGACTTTTGCGCTGACATTGATGGCTCAAATGAGCTTTTCTATTAACTCAGTGGAAAATACCTTGCCCGGTAATGGTATGGCTCTTCCGGTCGCCAATGTGGCATCGCGTACCCTGACCAAAGCCGAAGCTAAATTAATTCAGAAAGCAGAGAAAAAACAGGTTCGAACCCAGAAAAGGATCGCTGTTGTTCAAAAATTTCTTGCAAAAAATATGGCCAAAAAGGCTATTGATTTTAAAGATCCGGTAAATAAGTGGTTATGGTTTGGTGTTTTTGGCTGGGGAGCAGGATTATTGCTCTGGATCATAGCAGCAGCTGTTGTCACTGGTGGTGGATTTTTAGGAGGTGGCTTTTTAGGTTTATTAGCCAGCTTAGCATGGTTATTTGGAACCGTTGCCTTTGTCATCTGGTTGGTTAAAAAATTCGGAGACGCATAATTCTTACTCTAAATAAATTTTTAAAGCCGTCCTGATCACTGGACGGCTTTTTTTTTGTGACCATTCGAAATATACTCAACCGTATGGTTATTTGTATATATGGTTTATTCCCATTGATTATGAAATCAACACTCACCGGATAAGGAATACCTTTCCATAAACTTCTACTTTGAACGAACCATTTGACAATGCCTTGGCATAACCCTTTTAAGCTTTGGCGGAAAAATTTTGAGCATTAAAAGGATTGAATTAGAAAGGAAACCTCATCCGGATAAGTCTATTTATATACCGGCACAAGGATTGGATACAATCGAATGGTAGTGCTCACAGGTAAACTCATAGAAATTAATTATCTCATCCGGGGTTTCTGACTTTAACGATTACCCGTTATTTCCTTGCTCGACCGCTTTAAACCTTTCATGATAAAGAGCCCCTGTTTTATAATTTTGAGATCCTAAATATTGATTGGGTATACTATCATTTTATCAAAACCGTTTAATGAATAGCGTTATAGAAGGTTGAACAGTTTTTTTTAATAAATAATATGGTATAAAATTTGCCTAGTTGAATAAAGTAATTAATTTCGTCAATAGTTAGTTTATTCATAACCTCAATGACGAATTTGTAGAATCATCAAAAGGCAAGATGATCACTGGAAAGCCCCTTCATCAGGGGTTTTCTATTTAAACTGGTTTGGGGAGTGTCGTAGATTCAAAAACTGTTTTCAATATAGTGTCTCTGATCCTACGAGTAAGTATGATATCCTGTTTTTTAAGTTCATATTGATATTTAAAGGTTGTAGTCTCCTGATTGTTGGCAGTTACCTTAAGCACGCCCGATTCGGAGATGGATCCCTTGTAAGGTTCCAGTGCCTGCGCAAGGAGGCGGTTTAATTCTTCAAAGGGGATTCTCATTTTATGATTGATTTCAAAATGCACGGTATTCAGGTCATCCCCGCCAGCCGTGAAATTGGTAAAATCCTGGGTAAATATAACGTTGATGGGTAAATACACCAACTCATCATCATCATTTTTCAGGGTGATCATGGACAGGGAAAAGTTTAATATTTCGCCGGTATGCCGCCCTATCTTTACATAATCTCCAATTTGTAATTTATTGGAGAAAGCCAAAATCATACCACTGATAATATTGGAAATATAGTCCTTCATAATAATAGCCGTGGCAGCTGAAATCAAGGTAAATCCTGTGAAAAAATCCCTGGGTTTTAACTTTAAGAGGTAAAGGACAAAATACAAGAAGGCGCCGACAAGGATCAGGATGTAGAGATTTTCCACTCCGTATATGACATTGTCGGTCTGCCTGAAATGTATCTTTTTACGTTTGCGGTACAGGTAAAGCACCACGTCTTTAGTCAATTCTGCAATTAGAAAAAAAAGTAACATGCCCACTATAGCGCCGATCAGATAAACCGGAAGCCCGTAGGAACTAAATATTTTTTCATGATTCTCGTTTAGAATCAATAAAGCAGCTATCGCAATGATTTTCAGCATCCTCAGAAACACGTTCATTTAAAAGTTGGATTGTTACAAAATTAAGGAGTTCCGGGTTGGCATTAGGCTCAATCTGCTCAACTGGTCCAAACTAATAAGGTAATGCGGTAAAGGTTTGTACCAGAATGGATTATTTTTACACATGTTTTTAATCCAATCTGCATAGCCAAACCACATTCCTCCAATGTATGAAAAATAAATTTTTTGATAAATCGATTTATCAGGGCCGAAGGCAACAAATCCTATCCCTGGTTTCTGACGGACTGATCCTGCTACCTTCCAACGAAGAAGCCGGCATGAATTACCTCGATAACACCTACCCTTTCCGCCAAGATTCCAGTTTTTTGTTTTTTTGCGGAATCGATCGCCCCGGTTTGCTATTATTG
>Ga0163144_10010795_pt1 | contig 19422 bp, 12 predicted proteins | sample OliLak19BULKMAT1_FD_123175 | JGI IMG/M metagenome (GOLD analysis project Ga0163144, IMG submission 123175) | Freshwater microbial mat bacterial communities from Lake Vanda, McMurdo Dry Valleys, Antarctica - Oligotrophic Lake LV.19.BULKMAT1 | ecosystem: Environmental > Aquatic > Freshwater >... | reverse complement strand
TCTTCGGGGGGTGTTTTTTTGCAGAGCTGTTAGAGGCGTATTTTCGATACCTGCTGTAGCTGAAGAAGCAGTTATCTCAGACCCATTATCTAAACGCCAATGATAAGCAAATTGAGTTCTGTTAGGATCCACAACTGTAGTAGTTCCAGCGATTGAAACAGCCGTATCAGGATAAGTATCTACTCCAGAGACCAGCACGTCATTAACGGGGTCAGTGATGACAATCTCAATTGTGTCACCGTTTACTGCTGAAGCCTGAACATCAGTCACAACATAAATACACATAGTTTGTGTAGTAGACAAACTAACTGGTGAAGTAGCAAAAGAAGCTACCCCATTATTTCCCGAAAAACCGGAAGCAACGGTCGATCCAAATTGAGACTCACCACCAGAATAAGATTCGCTGGCACAGTTATAAGGAGCGGTGGTATCCAAGTCGTAAAATAATTTAATATTTTTTAGATTATTTTGGGCGTTAATGGTACCGGCCTCACTGATTGTAATGGTATTTACACTTCTATTTGAACGGGCCACAATAGAAAAGCCTCCACCAAGATACAAATTATTTTCTCCATTTCTAGTTCCTATTAATTGAGTGCCGAAGCTACTAAGGGTAATTTCTGGAACAATATCAGCTATAGTGTTTCCAAAAACATCACGAACAGCGGCCGCGTTGTCAAACCAAGTTGCATATAATCTTTCATTTGACATCAAATTCATATTTATACCGTACATATCTCCAGACACAGTATTCACCGGACCTTGTTCTGATCCCCAAGAGACCATATTATTAGTAGACTGAGTCCAGTAAATATTTGCCGAAGTTGTACTAGCAATGACCGATCTAGCGGTGTAACCAACATATAAATCACCGTTGATCAAATTGCGACCAATAGCTACCTGCAATATGCCCCTGGAAGCAGTATTGGTCAAAACATTTGTTTTTGCAGCCCATGATCCGGCCGAAAATATAGTCGTCCTGATATCATGATCCGCAACTGTGAAGTCATTATTGTCAGCTGTGTAGGCCAAATATATGTCTCCATTAGTTACATTTACTGTCGCTGCCATACCCACATCGTAGGTTGTATTACTTACAGCGGCAGCGTCAACATTATTAAAAGATGTCCAAGTTGTACCCGCCCAAATACTAGATCGAATGATGTTTGTTGTACTTCTGTTAATTAACATCACATCCCCTCCAGACAAAGGCATTAAGATGCTCCAGCTATTATTATTACCTTGTGGCGGGGTGCCTACATTAGCCCAATTAGAGCCAATATTACAGTTGCTTGAACAGGATCTAATAAAAGTTCCGTTACTGTCGTCCACATTCATATAGATTTCGCCATCAGTAGCCTTGGTCACACTTATAACGTTCGTTCCTGCACCATAAGCAGTGACTAAGCCCGGCATAGTACTAGTCGATGTAGTTAAGAGAAGCGAGTCATTAGTGGTGTTGAGTCGATTGTAAAACATTTCATCAGCACCTGTATCGTAGGAAGCAATATGGATAAAGTTTCCTGAGTCTCCAGGGGTCCACTGATCGTACCAAACAGCAACTGCTGTACAGTCATTTTGGTTATCAACTGGAACTTGAGCACCCCAAGTATCTCCACCGTTGATGGTCTTGCGATAGACACACATTCCGTTGTGAGGAGCGTCACCGAAGCGATGAAATTTGTAGCCAACTTGATCATTAATAAAAACCAAGCTAGTTCCAGCCATGGTATGGGCTGAAGCAGTAATGTTTGGCGTAGGGTCCAGAGTCACTACAGCTGCCTCAGCTGTAGAAAAAAAGGTTTGTAGATTTACTAATATACCGGTATTAATAGCAACAAGAAAAGTCACCACCAGGGTAGTTGCGAAAGAAATTTTACCTCTAATTGACGAACCCCGGAAATTCATACCCGATAATGTCATTATACCCTATTTACATTTACGTTTAGCTATTCTTTTACCCTTAAGGTGGAAATATGGTCGCTTACCTTAATCCCGGGAATAAAAAGATCAAATTCAGTTTTGTAAATCTCAATAGAGGTATCAACAACCATAGGCACAGATAGATCTAAAACCATGTCGGCAGTAGCAGTGACTTCGGTCCCAACTGGACTTACTCCAGGTGTCAGAAATGGAGTAGAGGAAGAACTAGTGTCCGAGCCATTGAATTTTGGACCAGGTCCAGGACCTTGATTGGTACTACCGTCATCTATACTATCCTCGACTTCAGATTTTGTAGCTGGCTTACTCTGTATTAAGGCTCTAGTTTCACCAGTTGAATCTGCAGGTGGAATCTCATCTGGTAGATCACGTGGTAGAGAATCAAGTTGAATAAACTTCTTAGCCAACAAGTCGTATCCTTTAGTGACAATATCTCCATTAGGATGTAATGAATCATATACAAAGACCATGCGCGGATTAGAAACCGAGAGACCGTCTGGATCCTCAACCGTGACATAAGCCCGACTGGCTATATCATACATTTCAATTGTTTTGTTGCCGTCTGGTGCATGACGATTCCAAACGACAAGTGAGCCGTGAATATAAGGAGCTACGTTATGACTAGTAGTTTTAGTAATTTGAATCTCTTCTTTTCCATCTAGTAAAATAATATTCCAACCGCCATCCACCCACCTCTGCCACACAAAGTAATCTCCTTGGCGATTTGGCTCCATGTTGTTACTACTGTCACTCGTGAGTTGCCGTTCTTCGTTTGTGTCAACTTCATAAACTACGACCTGGTAGCGATCATCAATCAAACGATGCCAAACAATAGTGTTGGTATTTTGATCATAGTAAGGAGCAGCATCGTCAAATAGATTTTGGGTTATTTGTGATTGAACACCATCTTTAACAAAGAAAATTTCCATATCTCCATCAGCATCTGGAGCTGAAAAGAGAGCGTCTTTCAAAATATTTTCTTGTGGTTGAAGGCAATAAAAAGAACCCGTAGCCAACTCCGTACATTCGTCCTTAGTAAATGAAAAGGCTGAATCACTGTTAGTAATGTTAATGGACTCGTTATTAGATTTAATGGAATCACTTTCCATCTCTTGCTCTTGATCTAAAATAACTTCACCGGGTTCCACATCACTATCATCTATACCTGAATCATCACTCTCTGCCTCTATAATTTCTGTTATGGACGCAGTAGAGGTACTGGTAGAGTCAATGTTAAAATCCCTAGGATCAGCTTCTGAAGCAGTTTCGTCCAGAACCGCCCCTTCATTATGAATGTCAGTATCGGGAATAATCTCAGGCACTTCTTCAGCTGATGATGGAATCCCATTAACGGCATCTGGAAACACACTACCTACTACTTCATTTAAAGAGGTCTCACTTTCTGTGACAGGAATCACTTCATTAGCGTAAACGTTTTGAACTCCTTGTAAGAAAAAGGATATTAACATCAATAGAGCGACCAGAAAACCAGTCTTACTGTAATAAACAAATCTATACATAAAGGAGGGGCATGTTCCATCTCTCGCGAACACTGTGGCTGTCACATCAAGGACACCTCTTGATCGAGTATTTGTTTTCTTTATTAAGTTATTATGAATTTTTTTACTCATCATTCACAGCCATGTGTAGCAGAGAGTAAATTAACCCATCACACATCAATAATAACAGTTATTTTCAATAATATTCATCTTGTTATCAACACTAAAATATCTCAGGGTTAATTAAGGAATGATGTTGAAAGAATAATAGAAAAATCGATAAAATTCATTCGGCCATCATTATTAAAGTCATAAGTTGCTGATTCTGAGTTCCAAGCAGCCATAAATGAGCTTATATCCTTGAGGGTCACCTTGCCGTCACCATCAATGTCGGTGTTTATTATAATACCTACATTAGCAGAAATCTTACTTAAATCTTCACTTTGATCATAAATATAAAAACTGGCCTTAGAAGAAGACTCTGTAATACTAACCAAGACTGGTGTTCCTTTACCATCACCAGCTAGGAGATTGGCGTTCTTTATTAAAAATTCTGTCTTTCCTTGGGTTGTAGCCTTTAATTTTATCGTGGCAATCAAATGCTCTCCGACAAAACCTTTTCTAAATGTTCCTCCACTAAGAGATATAGTGTTTCCTTTAACCTCTGGTTCTTTGGTCCAGATTGTTAGAACAGATTGTCCTTTATCAACAGAAATAACTTCTACTGTCCCCGGTGAGAAATCTATATTGACATCGATGGCATTAACAGGAACATGAGCTGATGCATAGACTTTGATTGAAAAATTATCACCCTTCATTACCGCGGTCTTAGAGGGAACTAACTTTATATAAGACTGTTCGGCGGAGATAAGCGAAGCTCCCAAAATAGCTGCCACTCCGATGAATAAAGGGAACATATACTGAACCGTACCAGCCGAACTATGTGGTCTTAAATTAGTTATTTTTTTCCAGAGCCACGATAAATAAATCATGATTTTACTAGACGAGACCTCAGAGGCGCAGCAGCACCAGTCAATTCTATTAATCTACCCTTAAACTCTTCAGCCTGAACTCTAATATTTTCCACAGTTAAAGACGAAGCTGGTGTATCGGAGACTAATGCGCCGATAATGTTGCCTTGAGCTATAACTAGCTGATTGAAAACACTACTTATGTCCTGTTCGAGCGTTAATAATTCGTTCCAGTCGTCAATTAAACTATCTCCGTTGAGCTTATTTCCTAGGCTCTCATAGTCACTAGCTAACATAGCCAGGGCCTTCACCTCCTCAGTCAAAGTCAAAGTCATTACCGACCGACGGACCGAGGCTGTGTCGCCACAACGATCAAATAAGCCTTTTAATTCTATCAATTCCGAAGCTGGCAATCCCCTGTCAAGTAAAGACAAGAGACTGTCATATTTAGCTGTATCGAGTGAGGAGCACTCAGGCACTATACCAGCAACTGATTCGCTAGCAGCGCCCCGACCCAAGAGAGTTGCTGTATCAGTTACTATTTCTAGTTGTTGACTGACACCTTCTTCTAATTTAGACGACAAAGCTTGGAGTCTTCGATCAACTATGAAACTGGTAACTAAATAAAAAATGACCACCCCTGCTAGTACCCCAATAATAATTTTTTTTGCATTCATAGATTTATATTCTGATTTTAAGTAATTTTCTGCTTAATTATTACCGGATAAAATTTTAACATCAGCCGCCTCCTTATTTATTCTCTTCTCAGAATTACTCAAAGCTTCTTTGAGTTCTAAAAACATCTCATATTCTGCCTTATTAAGTTTTTTACTCTTCTTAGCTTCAACTAAACTTTTTTCTTTCAACTCTAGTAATTGGCTCAATTGCTTAAACTCTTTAGATAATACAGTTAGGGTTTCACTGGATTCTCGAGAAACATTTCTTCTGAAGCGTCTAAAATAAGTTAACATAAACAACGTTCCAATCACAAGCAAAACCAGCATTGCAACAAGAGGCACAATAATTGACAAGATACTAACAATAAAAGATCCGATCTGAATATAACCAGGATCTTGAACCGCTATTCTGATTGAATCTGAGGTCTCTGATTTAGCTCCGTACTCGTCTTCAGCTGTAGCCGTTAGCTGGTAGACACCTTTTACCAAACTACCAGATGGAATGAAGTTGAAAACCCCTTCCTGATCAGCCGTAACTATATAACTCACTCCTTCTACTCCAATCATTTGCAACACAACTGTTACCAAGGCACCTGGCTTAGTCAAGCCCCGAATAACCGGAATCACACCTTCGTTTAGTTCACTTGGGAAATCAGTGAAGGTTGGTTTCGTAAAAGCGATGATTGTGAAAGAGTAAGTAGCAATTACACTATTACCGGCCTGATCAAATGCTTCGATGATAATAGCGTGATAACCCGGTTCCAGTTTTGGCAGAAGCACTTCTCCCTTTTTTTCTTTATCAATAAACTCGTATGGTTCCTGGTTATCAATTTTTATTTGATAACGAGTGACGGCTGAAGTTTTATCATCTGGCTTCAATAGCAACACCTGTTCTGGCTTAGAGTAATCATTATCTTCTGACTGCGTAATCGTGAACGATTCAGGCTTTACACTATCGAGAGCCACACGGTAATGCGTCACACGACCCCAACCCTCAGCGTTTCTGAATTGTAAGTGAAAGTACGATATCCCCTCAGGTATGTCGGTTAAACGAATTTCTGTTATGGGGGTCTCATAAACTTTGGTTGGTATCGTGGTTGGATTACCATCAAGTAATGTTCGGACTTGTGTTGTACCTGCCGGTAACGACCATCTTAGCACCGCTTCTTTATTGCTATACCAAGACTGCTGATCACTATGGGTAGCTGAAGTAACTTGTGGTAATCCTGGAGTATTAGCAGGAGGTACATATTCAACCACCTCAGGTGTTGGACTGGTAGAAAGAGGCTGAATAGTAAAAGTACCACCATTCATACTCGACAAGACATTTGTTCCCTGTCCATCGTTTGCCAGCACCGAACCTCCGGTTAGTGACACCCGGGCTGTACTAGCATTAGTAGATCTAAACGTAACATTAAAAATAACCCCTGATGCTCCAGTATAACCTGACGGCATACCTCCACTAAAGTTGATTGTTCCCGCTGAATTAGAAAATGTTGGTTCAGTGACCCAAAGGTTAAATATCGAGTTAGAGCGATCTACCGATATCACACTTAATTCCTGAGGATTAAACCTTAAACTACCTTCAGCTGCATTAATTGGTTTCCCTTGCGTATTAACAATTACCCTAACGGTAAAACTAGTACCGGTATTATAGACACCAGTATTTGGAGAGACTGACATGGTCGCTGCCATACCTGAAAAAGGTAAGGCTAAAAAGATTGTTAAGGAAAGGATTAAGTATTTGTATTTAGAATAGTGACACATATTACTTTATCAAATCTTCGTTGATAGTTGTGGTTTCAATCTCTTTTTTGTTTCGCCGACGATTCCACGACCAAACTGAAATCATAGTCACGAGCAAAATAAATCCCCCAACTGCGTATAGGACGTAGGTATAGATTGCGTTTTTCGACAAGGTTCTCTGTGATTCATCTGGTATGTAAGTAGCAATATATTCATTTCCGGCCTTATCAATAGCTTTTACACGAATAATACTGTTGAGTGTCTGATCGTCAAGTACATATGGACTACTTTCTTTCACCCACCCTGCATCTAAACCTCCCCAATTAAATTGACCAAGTTTTACGACAGGTTCCTCCATTATTTCATAATGAGTAATACCTGACTGCTTATCACTAGTATTGAAAATAATGTAATAGCGGCCTCCAAAATCGATTCCCTCCTCGTCTTTTACTAACTCAATACTAAATTCTTCTGGTGATTGATTGTCAGCTCTCACTACATCACGCCACTCGTCAACTATTCCCCCACTACTTGAAGTTTTTTCTAAAACAAAAGTCCCACCCAAAGCAATCAGTGGGGCACGAGTCCCTGATCCGTCATTAAGTAAGACTTGGGTTTCTGGGGCAAAATCGATTCTTGCTTCTGTCTCATCACTACCCCCAACTTGCATACCTGGTGAACGAAAGATTATTTCAGCTATCACATTAGTTAGTCTCGGATCTCCATCTACTCGATCACAATAACCATTCGGAATACCCCCAGCAAAGGTGATGGTACGATTTTCTTTATTTATTGTTGGCGGCTCTACCCAGAGACTGACAATAGATCTACCTACGGAAATATCTACAGGTTGTATATTTTCAGTATAAGTAACGACAGCATCAATAACATTAATACATTCACCAGTCTGCTTATCAGGCATAATTCGCACCGCTGTTGTGATGGCATCTCCCCGACCAAGAGTTCCTCTACCAGGATCTATGTAAATAGTAGCTGCGCTGGCAGGTAACGCTAAAAAAAACAATGTCAAGAAGGTGCAGGTTTGCTTAAGCATATTAATATTATATCAACTTAGAGCACGCTAACTCTCGACTGTACACAGACAATCAAAAAACCCGTCTCGTGGTGGGAGATAGGGTTTCTTGTGTTAACTCCAAGCTTGGAGCCAATATCTATTTAGAATACTGGCGTCGCTACATATGTCAATGTAGCTGTGTAGTCGTCTCCCGCTTCTTGCAAAGCAGAAATTTCGGCTGTGTACCCTACACGAGTAAGACCGATTCCTTGAGTTGATCCATTCGTAGGACCGCTGTGTCTAAAGACTTCAACTGGTGTACTTGAAGCCGAGACGTATAGTCGCCCCGTTGCCTGTACCTGAAATAAATCAGATAGACTAGCAGATATAGTGTCGTCATTGGTAGTAATACCCCAGTGACCGTAAGTTCTTTCTGATCCTAATACTACAACTGGTGAATCCCATAGAGTCGGAGTTGTAGTGAAGCTTCCTTCAACAAATCCATCAATATCGGCTCCGGTAGCTGAAGTAAGTTGTTGATCAGTTATGACTGTAACAACAAATCCATTAGAAGCGTTTGTACTTACTTGTAGATCCTGAGCTGCGGTCTTAGCAATTCCATCAGCTAGAACTCCAAAAGGAATTGTAGTTGGTGTTGAAGTACTTGTTGTAGTATCTCCGTTCACTATAAGATCTGCATTTACCCCCGTGACTGTAAAGTTGAAGATTGTATCAACTTGAGCAGAAACAGTGACTACAGGTACAATTACTACTCTGGTTGCGCCTGTATCAGCAGCTCCTACCGATAATGTTATTTCGTATGAACCAACACTAGGGTTTGTGATCTGATTTGTGCCTGTACCACCAGTAGTGGCATGAGTACCGATCTGAATAGTTACTGTAGCGCCAGCACCAATAGTGCTAGTACCACTTGTAATATCAATTACGGTACCAGCGGCACTTACATTCCAGTTTGCGCCACTTGCCGCTCCATTAATTAAGCTTGCTTCAGAACCGTTGATGTTGAGGTCAAGGTCTTGGGCAACCAAGCTGCCGATTCCTGCAAAACTTGAAGTGCCAAACTCAATTGAGATTGTCTGGCCAGAAACGAGGCCAGTTGGGGTAACAAATGATATCGTGTGGTTTGATACCATCAGTGGCTCTGAATCAGAGAGCGTGTTACTAAAGGAGGTGACATTGGCAGCTTCCGCAGTACGGAATAATGGAACTCCAACAAACCATAAAATGGTTGCTAAAGTAACGACTGCCGCGATTGCTTGGAGCAACTTGAACGTTGTATTCGTTCTAATCATGTTGCTCTACGTTGTATTAGTCTTGTCAGCTTAGAAAAATCTCCGCGACCGACCAACTAAATGAGCAGATACTCATGCATAACGGGTCTCCACTCCCACTATTTATAAAGCGCTACAAAACATACCTACTCTGGAACACTTGGCTGAAGCATTCGTGTTTTGTCTTACGAAAAAACACGCAGTAAAACTAATTTTTTACCCCCAAAATAAGTACTCTTTTATTGTAACTTTTTTATTTATTTAAATGATTGAATGTCCACAGGATGAATATCAAACTCGTATAAAATTTAATATTTTGTTTAAAAAATTTCAAACAATAGTAACCAAATCCTGAGGGAGACCAAAAATTCCTTAGAACTTCACACGAGGCTTAATAACCATAAACAAAGGAGTATCTTTAGTAGCTTACCAAAGATATTCCTTTTTTTGTAGATATTTCTCCAACTTTTCAGGCAATCAGACACTCAGACAAATTATTAAAGTTATCTAGTCTAATTTAAATGAATAAACGAGCGCAGCGACTGTTGTGAATTTAGCTCCCGATTCGACCTAATTTTTAAGTAGTGGAGCGACTATGGAAATGGAAGTACTTTTATGGTGTTTCTACCCTTGAGAGCAGGATACATATGTTGGTTTCTCCCTGTGGGGTCGAACCCAACATTGTGTCTGCATAAGTAATGAGTCGAAGGAGTATACGTTTTGTTTATACAACCGCTTAGCCATGATTCGACACCAGAGGGAGAATCTGGCTGTAGCGAGCTGTACGCTTAACTATGTTTCGACATCAGGGAGAGAATCCAACTGTAGCGGTCCGCCAAGCAAGTTTGTAGCTCAGTAAAGTTAAACAAAGTTACCCGGTCCAATTAAAGAGAAGTATTGAAAAATCCTCAATCCCTACCCTACCGTTTCCATTAATATCTGCTGATGGAGTAGAATTTCCAGCATTAGTTCCCCACCAAAAAATTAAAATAGAAAAATCAATTAAGTTTACTTTTCCGTCACGGTTTAAGTCTGAAGGTCTAGTGACTTTACCATCAACTCCAACAAATAGCTGCAATGCCGAGCTAAAGCTACTCTGTGTGGTTAGTGGTAGATTTCCAGAAACAGAACGGGCACGGAGTGTATGTTCAGCCACTCGTAATAAACCAGTATTGAGGGAGATACTCCATGAACCACTTACCCCTGATGTAGTAGTCGAAACTCTTTCACTGTTATTTACATGTAATTCAACTCTGGCATTTGGCACAGCCTGTCCACTAACTATTACAACATCCCCAGGATTTACATTTTGGTTTTGAACTCTGAGGGTTGGAGGCAGAATAATTCCAGAAACATTTGTCACTGCACCTTGGGTCACGTCAAAAGTAGTATTTAAAGTGATTGATTTAGTGTTTTGACTATCGATGGACCAAAATCCCAACGACGCAGTACCAGGGGAAGCTGGGGTAGTAAATTCAAAACGGCCATTCGATCCAACACGTACATTACCAACTGTTTGAGTATCAAGTAAAATATTAAGTGTTCTTCCCGGATAGGCTAAACCTACCACACTTATAACAGTGTCTCCGAGTTCGGTTTGACTACCTCCACCACCACCAGAGCCACCGCCAGAGCTTCCACCTCCTCCTGAACCTGCAGGCTCTATCTTGCAGGTAGCTGAACAGAAGTCGCCATTCTCATTATTACCATCATCACACTCTTCAGTAAACTGTGTCTGTAAAATTCCATCACCACAATAAGGTCCGAAACGACATACAAGACTGCATTGTCGACCAACTATAGTAGTACTATAGACACCTATTTCTCCAAGTACGTCACATTGCTCACCACCATCGACTAAATTATTGCCACAGACACTTAAGGTCAAGGTAGTGTCGGCAGACCCTTCAGTTACTGCACTGACATCAAGAGGGTTGGTCGCAGCAATAGCTACCATAAAAAATATATATAGTATTTTCATATATCTATACTACTCGTCGACGCGATAGTCGTCGGTTATAGACAATATAGAGGACCACAATTAAGAAAGCGAAAATAGGTAGCAGAACTGATACCTTATGAGCTATAGATAAACCACTAAAACCAAATCCCGCTTGCTGCAAAGTTCCATAGGGCAAGACACTAAGACTAGCTTCTCCTTCTTGTTTAATTGTTTCATCATTAAATATGCGGTACCTAGCTATATAATTACCTGATGGTAATCGGGTTGGTATTTGAGCAATTATTTCTTCGGTGGAATACGGAGTTATTTCTCTTATACTGCCGAGATTACTTGTTTCTTCTAACAAAACATTTCCTGCAAAATCAAAAATTCTAAATTCAACTTTAGATGGTGAAATATCAACGTTACCAGTGTTTTCAATCAACATTGCAAAGTCAATTTTTCCGGGAAAAAAAAGCCAACCGAACTTATGTCCTTCGTTTAGATCAGACAGACCAATTTTTCTAACACGAAAATCTTTTATCTGACGATCGATTACCGTCAAATCAATATCAACTTGTGCCCCTAATGAAATACTAACTGCTCCAGCAGATACTTGATTGTCGTCAGGAAGAGTTCTTATTCTGATGACGCCTTTATAATTCTTAAACTCAGCATCCTTAGGAACCACCACACGGACCGTCATAGGAACCTTCTGCTGACCACGAGGTAAGGGTATTGACTCTCCTTCTACTACCTGGATCCAGTCAATAATTTCTGGAGCATCAATTATGATCTCTGCCTTTTGCGGTACGTCAGGATTTCCGCGAACTAAAAGTATTTGTTGCTCATAGGTGGAGTTTCTAGTTAAACTAGTATTGCGGACATAAGGCGGAGTAATACCAAAACCAGCCCTAGCCACTTCAGCTGACAACAAAAAAAATAACAAGCTAACGCTAAATATTTTTTTCATAATAAAAAATGCACTGGACGATTGCACTTATCAATTATCGGAAATTTATCAGTAAAAAGCAACAGTCACTGTATGTATAACAGTGACTGTTGCTTTTTTAATCTCGACTTTTTGGCTTTTACTTAATACCAAGTACTTGATGCAGATGTTACTGCGTAAAAAGTGTTTAGTCCTGTATAGGCACCAGATAAGGTAATCGTTCCCGGTACTCCGATACCCCAATAGGTAACTCCTCTAGTAAAGCTTACAGTTGAGGTTGACTTCCGAACACCGATTCTTAGGAACTGTGGCGTCGTTGACGACAGAGAGGCTCCACTTCCATAAGACACTGAACTTGTGGCAAAACGTTGTTGAAATTCAGGAATGGTTGAGGAAGCACTACTTACGCATTCAGTTAGGGTACTAAATGTAGGACACATTGACTCACCTTGTAAGTTTTGATCCAGACCCGTATTTCCGACTGACTGTATAGTGGTAGTTGCGGTTAGGGTTCCAGTGTTGCCACCAGGCTCTAGTGCTCCGTAGGGTATTTCAGACGTAAGGAGATCGATGGCAGGGAAACTGATCACTGATACTGTACTAGAAGCAGTGGCGGTAGTCCCAGTAGCGTTATTGTCATCAACTCCTGCAATGGCGGCAGTCCAAGCTTGATTGAAGAAGAATGAAGAACTGTCAGTTGGGTCAGCGACGAACCATAGTGGAAAAGTACATGACCATAAGACAGTTGGGTCGGTAGCTCCAGTACAACTAGTGGACGAAGCAGTACAAGATAGATTCCAGGTCGTGGTAGCAGCACCACTTGGGTAACAATTGTTTGGATTGTATGACCCAGAACTTCCATTACAAGTACCGATACCTACTCCAGATCTCAAAACAGAAGCCGAGTAGCCTTTAATCTCACTACCAGAAGAGCTATTTAAACAACTATTTGCATCTGACGTAATAAAACTTAGAGTAAAGCCAGTGGTTTGTCCAGCCGGTACTGCTAGGGACATGTCTAGACCACCGTTCAAGGAAATTGTCGACGGAGCTACAGTCGGAGCAACGTTGTTTACAGTGTAACCAATGTCTGTCCCGTGGAAACCTCCTGTCCCCACATGGTTGTATTGATCAACGATAAAGGTATAAGCAAAGTATATATCATCTCGAACGACAGAAGGTAGGGTGAAACTAGCTCCCGCATTTGTACTCACGGGACTAGTTGAACTAGCCAATAGACCACTTGGACAATTTAATGTAGTTGGATTAAAGTCGTTACCAACACAGACATAAAGGAAAATATTATCCGGTCCTCGGACTATGTTTCCATCTCCAGATGTCGAAGTGAAGTTAAGTACTGCCCCTGGATTTAAGGGAGAAGTACTAGTAGCGGCAGACAGAGTAGGTCTGAAGTTTACATGAAAAGGAGAAGAGTTAGTTGCATTCAGACCTTGAGAAAATGTGTTGTTACACCGCGGGTTAACAGGATCATCATCACAGACCCAAGCAAACCAAGGAAGTACTTCTCCAGCAAATGGAGCTACCTCCCTTGTTGTAGTAGAAACACGTGCTTCTGCTAGAGCAGCAGTTGCTGTAGAGACGCCCCATTGGGTTCCACCAACACAACTTGGGGGAGCGGTACCTAGTACCAAGAGCGAAGCCGCTGCTGCTGGTGCTGGTGTTGCATTTGTACTACAAATGAGCAGGAAGTACGGTGCGTTTCCGGAATTATCTGCTAGGGCAACCCAACTTATGTTACTACCGGAATTAATTGGGGTGCTTGAAGATGACTCAAACTGCTCATAAGCCAATGTGATCCACTGTGGAGGGGTGTTTAGTACAGTTATTGTAGTGGTGGCAGTTTGGGCCTCTACTTTCATCAACTCACTTTTACCTACATTAAAAAGGAAAGTAAAAGCAAATACCATAACTCCTGACAAGGCGGCGGCGATGGTAATCTTTCCGGCTGTTTGCATATAATTTTTTTTCTCTACTAAGTTGTACGACATAATAATAAGGGGTTTTTAATTTATATAGTTCATATACTATTGTATCTAACTTGATACTGAGTTATACCCCAGTTATACACATTTTATGTACATACTTATTCATAGCGAATAGCATCAAGTGGATTTAAAGTAGCAGCTCTTTTGGCCGGAAAAACGCCAGTTAGATAACCTACAGCTGCTGAGAAAAGAGCGATAAATAACAGAAAAGTTAGCGGAAAAGAAAATAGATTAACCGACTGCCCACCAAACTGGCCAGCTACAATATTTAAAAATATATTTATAGTGACACCAAATAAAACTCCCATTAAGATGCCGGTCACTCCACCCATAAAACCTACAACGACTGACTCCGAGACGAAAAGATACTTTACGTCATTGGGAGAAGCACCGATTGTACGCATGATTCCAATTTCCTTTGTTCGTTCTAGTAGCGTAACAGTCATAGTATTAAACATACCGATGGCAGATACCAAGAGAGCAATTCCTCCAAAAGTAGCGAGGACTACTTGAATACCCTGAAATATTTTAGAGGCTTGCTCAACTGTTTTTGAGAGCGCTGTAACTCTATAACCAGCCTCTATTAATCTAGCTTCTATAATCGGCAGGTTTTCATTTGAGTCAACCCTAACTTGAATTCTCTCATACTCCTCTACTCCGACATGATTGCGTAACTCCGGCAACATCATCAAGACATTTAAAACTCCTTCTTCTTTGGTTATAGCTCTTACGGTATACTCCTTATCAATCGGTAATTCTACAGTAGCATCAGTGCCGTCATCAGCTGGTATTAAAAGTCTGAAAGAAACCTTCTGACCAACAAAGCTTTCAGCATCATCCACGCCAAAAAGTTTTAAGGTTGCTGGTGAAAGCATGATTGTATTAGTATCTGCAGCATCTTCTTCCAAGAAGACTTTTCCTTCAGTCGCCGTAATACCAGCGTATCTTAGATATGACGGCTCAACCCCTTGGATGAATACGTTACCAGTAAGTCCTTTGTAAGTAACCAATGCTGGAAAGCGCGCCATTGGCGATGCATCCAAAACCTCTTCATACTTTTTAAAAGTATCTACTGTTTCAGTCGTTAGTTTTAAATTTTGAGCGCCAGTAGATGACACACCCAGAGAAAGCAGAGTCTCGCCAAAAACGATTTGTTCCAGAATAATTTGTTGCAGACCAAATCCTAGCCCTACTAAAACCACTACCGCGCCGGTTCCTACACCCATACCCAAAATGGTCAACCATGTCCGGAGTGGATTGGTTTTAAACATTCTGGTAGAAAGCTGAGCTAAGTCTTGAACACGCATAAATTATTTTAATTATTCTCTAACTCTTATAGCTAACGTCGACTCCTTGAGCAATAATTTTCTCGAAATAACGAGTTAGGTCATCAGCTTCTCTCTCATCTAATGACAGACCTTTAGATCTAAGGCTTTTGGTTAACCTCTCATTAAAAGTATCTTCCTCAATCACACCAGTAACACGGTCAGCTATCATCTCTATTAAATTGTCATCTTGGTCTTTTGTTAACTTCATTCTGTGTGCGTTAAGTAAGTGATCTTTTAGTCTTTCGGATAGTTTATGCTGACTGAAGAAAATATCGTCGTTATCTTTTTTGGCCCGAAAACGACGAATATCATCTGACTGTACAATTAGTTTTTCAGAAACAGCAGCCATTCTTTTGGCTTCTTTTTCTTCAATTTCTACTCCACCTTGTTCTAGCTTGAGAATTAAAGCACGAATAAAAGTATCCCGATCTATTTTACCTTTTATAAAGAGCGAAATTGCATGCTCTAATCTAATAAGTTGGTCGTAAGTGTAGCTCTGGGTTAAGAAGTTAACCATACTCTTTACCCGCAAAGTATCAACTGAGTCGTACGGAAAAAGTCTTGCTAGCTGTTCTAGCTCAGTTACGATAGTTTCCCCTTCACGCACTGGCTTGATTTGCTTTCGCTGCGGGTTTACTACTTCACGAACAACTAGACCATCTTTTAGATAGTACACACGGTGAGCGTAACTTAAATGGGCTGCATTGTGCGACACCATAATAATAGTTCGCCGATCAAAAGTATTAATCTCATCAATCTTGTCCATTACTTGTTGAGTAGAGACGGAGTCGAGGTTTCCTGTTGGCTCGTCTGCCAGTAAAATCTTTGGATCGTTAACCATCGACCGCGCTACCGAAACTCGCTGTTGTTGACCTCCAGAAAGCATCGCCGGAATCTTGTGGGACACATGCCCTACTCCAAAACGATCTAAAAGTGACTGGGCCCGACGCTCTCTCGTAGTTCTATCGGCATCACAGAAGATCATCGGGAGAGCAACGTTGTCTAGCACAGACAAAGAACCAATTAGGTTAAAAGACTGGAAAATAATTCCCATCACGTATCTTTGGAAATAGACACGTTCACTTGGAGGGTAGGAATAAATATCATCGCCACGTATCAGTAGAGTCCCCTCTCCAGGAGGAAGTGATCCTTGAATCGAATACATCAAAGTAGACTTACCGGAGCCTGAAGCGCCAAAGAGAATGATGTACTCCCCTTCGTAGATATCAGTATTGACACCCTGAAGAGCCTTAAACTCATTTGATTTTCCTTGGTTATAGATTATCGAAAGATCACGACAAACAATAAGGGGTTTAGCCATATTTACATTATGACATTACTATCACGATTGAATAACAGCACATATCCCCATAAGCAGAAATAAGGAGCCGTAAGGCGACTATATTTTGCTTATGCAGGCGCTTAGTCGAGCCGCGACCCCGAAGGGAGCGTTCGACTGCAGCGAGCTGCGAAGCAGAAATAAGGAGCCGTAAGGCGACCACATTGCTTATGCAGACACGTTATTAGTTTCGAACTCGCAGAGTGAAGGAGTTTGTAGTGTTTACACAACTCAAGTTGCATTTCTCGAACAACTCAGAATTACCCACCACCTCCGATATTCTTGACCCATCCGAACGTACTCTGGAAGTTTTCAAGTATCAAATCAATAATGTTTTTTTCTTGAATCGGAGTAAAGAGCACGAAGTTTTCCGACTGCACTTTATTACCCACTTCGTCTTCACAATTCAACCAAAATTGATACACCGTCGCTGGGGCAAAATCCACCACCACCTCTACATGCCTAGTATTATATTCCACTCTTTCCTTTTCACGTACCGTTGGCTCAGTTCCTCCAGCCACTCCTTCGCGATAAGTCATAAGACAAGCTGAGGGTTCGTCTGTTGCCCATTCAATGATAGTTTGTATACGTGACTCCCCTCCTGGAAAAAGAGTGGACTCATTAGTCACGTTAGTTATTAATGGCGCCTCAATATCGCGGACAGTAATAAACTGAATTGGTTGGCTACGAACGCGGTCACCACCAGAGTTTTCCGAAATCACGAACGCCACGTAACGAGTCCCTAAGGTCAGATCCGCTAAGCGCATCTGGTGAGAGGTGGCCAATGTTGGTCGACCAACTGAATTTTGACCTCCAGTAGTTTGATCTTGATACTCAATCAAAGCCTTAGCCGGTACAGTAGTATCCCACGCCAAAGTAGCAGCGCTCTCTTCAACCTTGAGAACACGTAGGTTTCTAATTTCAGGTAGCGAAGCTTTGGTCACAAACGTAAAGTTCTTGCTCTCTCCAACGATACTAAATTCGTCAGTTGACCTAACTTTAAAACTGTATTCAGTAAAAGCCTCAAGACCAATAATCCGAATCTCATGGTCGGTCGTCGGAGCTCCTGTACCTGACTGAGAAAAAGAGTGGTCTACTCCATTGAAACCGTTACTTGCAGAAAAGACTACTTCTGAAGTGGCTTCTCGGTCCGTAGTCCACTTTATTAGAGCGGTGTTAGTTTCAGGAATAACTGTTGGTGGACCAATAATGGTCAAATCTTCAGTAATCCCAGCAATAGCTTTGATCACCTCATTTAAAATCTCTTTCAATTCCTGAGGGTCTGTAATTTCATTAATCTGTTCAACAATTTCTTGAACGGCCGGAGTCTGGACCGAGACAGTTGGAGTGGTTGGGTCAGCTGACTCCCCTTGCCCGTCAGCTTCGCCTGTTTGTGGCTTACCGGTCATCTGTACTTTGTAGTCTGCTGAAATTCCCTGGTTACCATTTTCGTCAGCTGAGATGACGCGAAAGTAATACACTCGTCCCGGCTCTAGGTTATCAAGAGTAATCGAGTGACTACGTCTTTCTGGCACAGGGATACGCACAATACCCAAATCCTGTTGCAGACTGTAGTTTACTAAAGAGTCGGCGTCTTCATCGGTCTCCCAAGTAATAGTCATTTTGTCTTCCGTCACATCATTGACTTGGACATTAGAAATCTGAGGTGGATCACTTTCTTGAGCAGTAACTTGAATGTGACTGACTGAAATAAATAGCCCCGCCAAAACAAATGGAGTGATTATTTTTTGTAACTTAATCATACTATAATTATCATATCACTCTAATTAACACCAATGGGGGTAAAGATGTTAGTACCGGAGTGCGCGGCATTACTAGCTGAGAACGGAATGAAGATTCCCCAGTACACATCAATCTCAACTGGTGGCGTCTCAATTACCGGTTTGTTTAGATTTATGTCTAGTACCACTGGCGTAAAGGCTGAAAGATCCTGACAACTAACACATGAATTGTAGGTGAATGTAGAGGTCGCTACTTTTTGTTGGTCAGCAGTAATTACTGATGAGTTACCATCGGACAAATCAGTACCTTCAACATCGACATCGATTGGCACGTTACCAAGGTTTATTACCTTGGTGGTTGGGTTAAATGAACCGGTGTCTGTATTTCCTTCGAGTAAACCATAGTTAATCAGCGAATCAACTGATAGTGCTCTAAGAGTAATAAGCTCAACTCCCGGGGCTGAAGCAAAGTCATAACTAGCACTAGTATCTTCAACTTCTGAATAAGCCAACCATTCTTGACCTTCATAAGGCAACACGTCAGTTGGATCGGCGTGGAAGAATACATTAACTTGGCAAGAAAGTGTACAGCTGTTTCCAGAACAAGCCGTGAAAGTACATTGATTATTTTCAGTGGTAGCGACATAACAATTATTATTATCTGGTGTACAAGCCGAACCAGCACCACTTCGATAGATGGTAGTGGTAGCCCTGACCATGTCTGAAAAGCCGTTAAAGTCAGTTACTGTTCCTGAAACAGTAACTGGTGTAGTAGTACCAGGTGTCAAACTTATATTTAGACCATCATTTAATGTGATTGCGCCAAAAGATGGGTCAAACTGAAGACTTAGTTCGGCAACAGTATTGTAGAAATCTAACTCATTGCCATCATTGGTCACTCTTAGACAAAGGGCGTCGGTGGCATTTACAGTTGGTGAAATAACGTATTCAAGCTCAGTATAGAAACCTTGA
>Ga0163144_10010794_pt1 | contig 19422 bp, 16 predicted proteins | sample OliLak19BULKMAT1_FD_123175 | JGI IMG/M metagenome (GOLD analysis project Ga0163144, IMG submission 123175) | Freshwater microbial mat bacterial communities from Lake Vanda, McMurdo Dry Valleys, Antarctica - Oligotrophic Lake LV.19.BULKMAT1 | ecosystem: Environmental > Aquatic > Freshwater >... | reverse complement strand
CTACCTCCTCGTGCGGCAGCTCACCGGCCGCCGCTCGATCGCCTGGGCCGCCGCCGCCTTCCATCTTTCGGGGGCGTTCTTCCTGAACCTCGCCATCATCAACGAAGACATCATGCCGTCCTATACGCTGATGTTCGGCTCAATGGCGTTGGCCAGCCTCTGGTTCGTCCGTCCGACGGCATGGCGGGTCGCGCTCGTGTCCGCCCTTTTCACCATCGCCTGGCTGTTCGAATGGCGGCTGATGTTCCCTACCTTGCCCGCGATGCTGCTGGCGCTCGCGGTGGGCCCGGGCCGGCCCCTGGCGAGGTTGGGCCGGATCGCCCTCTTCCTCGGCACGATGGTGGGCCTGGCCCAGATCGCGGTGTGGCTATGGGGGCCGCAGAACGGCAATCCGGGCCCCGTCCTCAGCCTGCTCTGGACGGGCAAAGGCACAGCGGAGGGCTGGGCCGGCTTCTCCATGGTCAAGGTCGAACTCCTCTGGGCCGGCATGACCCAATATCTCGCCGGCGGGGCCAATATTGCCGATCCGGCAGCTTTGCAGCCGATCATGCGGGAGATGCTGGCGACGACGTTCTGCATCGCGGCCATTGCCGCGTTTTCCCTGCTGATCCTCTGGCGGGACCGCACCTCACCGCAGACCAGGATCCTGGCAGCCATTTTCGGAGTCACCTTCGCCGTCGGGGAGGTGATGAACCTCTATTCCCAGCCGCAGGATCCGCAGATGCAAATCAACGTCATGGTCTGGCTGACCGTCGGATGGGCGCTGATCCTCGCGGTCGTCGTGAATTTGCGCCCCCTGCCCGTCCTGGGCGGGGCCATGGTGCTGGCCTTGGCGCTGTTTGCCTACAACGTCTCCAGACTCGCGCCGATGCGGGGCACCGATGCGGCCTGGAGAGAGGCCCTGCCGCGCATAGAGCGCAACGTCGACCCGACCCGCACCGTCTTCCTGCTGCTTGGCTTCGAGACGGATGTCTCCGAGCTGTTCTACGCCTGGGGCGGCGACTGGACCTACTTCGACAAGCTCGGCCCCGCCCCCACCGCCAAACCGAAATTCAAGCTCCTGGCGCTGGTCAATGGCCCGCTCCACACGCCGAACGCCACCGGCGAGGAACTGGCGAAGAGCCTCAAGGGGCAGATCGAGCGGGTCATGGACCTGGGCTACGAGGTCGTGGTCAACGTGGTGTGGACCTGGAACGAGGCGCAGGTCGAAGCCTCGCTGGCCACGGTCGCCGACAAGGAAAAGGCCAGGTGGCTATATCGCGCGTTGCACGAGAATTTCACCGCGATACTCACCTTCTCCGATCCGCTGACGGGCCCTTATTTTCGATTGCAGCGGCGGTAGAACGTCGACTGCCAAGTCGATCAGGCCGCTTCTTGCAGCGTGATCCGGTGAATTGTGAAATTGCTTTGCCTGTCTTCATGGCGATTCCGGATCACCACATGTCTCGCCCTGGCAGAAAACCTAAGCGTCGCCGTCTGCATGTCCGGCGAACTATCCAGGACAATCTCTGAATCCGGCAAATGACTGTTCTCGTCGTCGGTCAAACCAACGCCGATTACGCCTTGGCCAACGTCAACAACGACCTCGATTTCATAAGGCCCCTGCAAGGTGCCGAGAAATGGCTCCAGATCGATGCGGGCTATCGGATGAAAGGCACCTTTCGGTCCGGTGAAGGTCCAGCCGTCGCGCTCCCCGGCCTCAAGAATGACCGGCCCCGGAATATCGACAAACTTCCGCGAGTCTCTCCCCATTCCGAGATATTCCAAATCCACCCAGCGTTGATCCCGCGAGCGGAGATCGAAATCCAGCACGGTCCTGAATTTGGCGGGACGCAGGCGCCGACGGATCTTCTCCATGTCGTACCATTCCGCCCAAGGCGTCCGTTCGCCGTCTGTCCGGCCGCCCCACTTGTCGAAGGACATCGACCCTTCGCGGATCCATCTTTCCCGGGGATAGACGAGTTCGATCCAGCGTCCGCCGATCTTCAGCATCTGCAGAGCGTTGAGTGCCTCCCGCCGGGTGATGTCGTAGGGGACATGGTGGATCGACCCGACCACCAGGATCGCGTCATAGCCCGGAGCCAAGGCAGCGAACGACAGATCTTCTCCGATCAGATGAAAGTTTGCTTCGATACCCTTAAGCAAGGCCACGCGGCGGATGGTGTCGAGGTTGGTCGGCACGATGTCGGCGAAGGTCCAATGGGCACCCAGGGCGGCCATGGGGATGCCATCGACTCCGGCGCCGGATCCTATCTCCAGGACGCGTTTGCCGGCGAAAAAATCGCGATAGAGAGGCCCGAACCACGCCATGGCACCTGACGCCCGTCGCTCGGCCATCCCGTTCCATGTTGCCAGGAATTCTTCATCCGGCAGATCCAACAAGCCGGTGGAGAACACACGCCCGTCCGTGTCATCCCCGGCGGGGACCTCTCGCCATTTGTCCCGGTATTTTTCCAAAGCATTCATATTCTGCCGACCCTTACCCTAGTCCGTTGCCGTCACACGCCTATGACCAGCTTAAGAACTGCTCCTGAATACCCAGAGCTTCATCAAGATGTAGCCGATGATCGCGAAGGCGGCGCAACTCGCCAAGACACCGACCTCGCGCGGCAACCCTAAGCCTGCGCACAGGACGGCCACCATCGCGTAGGACACCAGCAGGTTCACGCTGTGGGTGACTAGGAACCTCAGGATCTCGCTGTGGCTGGTCGCCGATCCGGCGCGGAAAACGAACGTCTTGTAGGCGAGGAAGGCGACCGGGATGCCTGCCAGATAGGCCAGGGTCGAGCATACCTGCTTGCTGAACGGCAACAGCCACATGAACAGGAGCGAAAGAACGGCATAGAGCAAGGTGTTGCCGCCGCCGACGACGAGAAAGCGCAGGACAGGCGATGCCAGAGCCGAGCGCGCCAGAGCCACCAACGCAATGGGTCTCGGCACCGGCATTTCATCCGCCTTCAAGGCCAGACCTTCCATGGCGCCTTGCCCGAAGCCCACAGATCCTCCAGCTCCCGCTTGTCGCGCAACGTATCCATCGGCCGCCAGAACCCGGTGTGCCGGAAGGCGCGCAACTCGCCGTCGGCCGCCAGCCTTTCGAGGGGCTGTCGCTCCCAGATCGTGCTGTCGCCATCGACGTACCGAAGCGCCTTGCGATTGAGCACGAAGAAGCCACCGTTGATCCACCCCATCTCGTTGTCCGGCTTCTCGTGGAACCGCGAGACGCTCTGGTTCCCGTCGATGTCGAGAATGCCGAACCGTCCGGGAGAAGGCACGGCGGTGACGGTGGCGGTCTTGCCGTGCGCGGCGTGAAACGCCAGCGAGGCTGTGATATCGACGTCCGACACGCCATCACCGTAGGTCAGGCAGAATGTATCGCCGTCGATGTACTCCGCGACGCGACGCAGGCGCCCGCCTGTCATCGTCTCGAGCCCGGTGTCGACCAGCGTCACCTTCCAGTCGATATCGCTAGACGACAAGAAGGTCGTTGCGTTGGCCTTGAAGTCGAACACGACGTTGGAGCTTTCGAGCAGGTAGTTCGCGAAGTACGACTTGATCGACGCGCCCTTGTAGCCGCAGCAGACGATGAAGTCCTTGAGGCCATGCTGGGCATAGATCTTCATCACATGCCACAGGATCGGCCGGCCGCCGATCTCAACAAGGGGCTTGGGCCGGATGTCGGTCTCCTCCGACAGCCGCGTGCCGTATCCGCCGGCCAGGATCACAACCTTCATTCGCGCGCCTCGCCGATTTCGAACACCCTGTTCTTCATGCTCTCGACCCCGCCATTTATGGTGCGTTCGATCACGACGAACGGGTGACCGCGAACGTTCTCGGTGATGCGCGCGAGGTATTCCCCAAGCACGCCGAGGAATGCCGCATTGAGGCCAACCGTGAAGAGTTGCAGCAGCACCATCGTCGTGAATCCAGCCGCGATGGTCTGCCAGTGCATCGCCCAATAGATGATGTAGCCGACCGAGACGATTCCCGACAGGCCGCACAGAGCGAAGCCGAACAGCGTGATGTAGTGAAGGGGCGCCGTCGACTGGCTGACCACGCCGTCGATGCCCAGCCGCACCAGCCGCAGGAAATTGAACTTGGTGGACCCCGCGGTGCGCGGCGCGCGATCGTATGCAATGCCGATCTGGCGATGGCCGAGGCCGGCGATCAGGCCGCGGAGATAGGGATTCTTGTCCTGGATCGTGCGCAGATGCTCGATGATAGACCGGTCGATCAGGCGGAAATCGCCGGCATCCTTGGGCAGATTGACGTCGCTGATGCTTCGGATGAACCGATAATAGAGCTTGCGAGACGCCTCCATCAGCCTGGCCTCGTCGCGCCGCCGCCGGATTCCGTAGACGACCTTGTAGCCCTGTTCCCAAAATTCGATGAACTGGGCGATCATTTCAGGAGGGTCCTGCAGGTCGGCATCGACCTGCACGGCGGCGTCCCCCCGTGCGAGGAGAAAGTTGGTGAGAATCGAGCGCTGGTAGCCGAAATTGCGCGAGAACCGCACGACCCTGATACGCGGCTCCGACTTCGCCTCCTCGGCCAGGCGCTCGTAGGTGGCGTCTTCGCTGGCATTGTCGGTGAACAGGAACTCGAAATCGTAGTCCGGATGGGCCGCGCTGAAGGCCTTCAGCCGCGTCATCAGTGAAGCGATGTTGTCTTCTTCATTGTAGACGGGCACCGATATGGTGATCAGCCGTCGCCGCTTCTCCTGTATCTCCATGACCTAGACCGTACCCCGGAATTTGGCCGAAAGCTCATCCGCGGCCGTCGCAATGCCGCGCTCCAGAGTATAGGCCGGGCGCCACGGCGTAAGGGAATTCAAGTAACCGACATCGCCCACAAGATAGGCGACCTCCCGAGGGCGCATCGGTATCGCCCCGAACTGCAGGAGCTCGCGGGGAGCGCCCAGGGCGCCGGCCAGCGTTTCGGCGAACCGTCGGACGGTGACCCCGGCGCCAGAGCACAGGTTCACGATCGAAGGCGCGCGAGGGGTTTCCGAAATCGATGCCGCCAGGGCAATCAGGCCCGCCGCCGCATCTTCAATGTAGAGATAGTCGCGGACCTGCGAGCCTTCCGACAACGGCACGGGCAGCCCCCGGACCAGCCGGTCATGGATCGACGGCAGCAGCCGCCAGGGCCGCTCGCCCGCGCCATAGACACCGAAAAGGCGGGCGACGATGGCGTTGACGCTGCCCAGGCGAGCCGCCTCGACAACCGCCAGCGAGCCCGCGACCTTGCTGACGGCATAGGTTTTGACGGTCTCCCGCGGGTCTGATTCGCGCAACGGGCGGCGCTCGGCAGGTTCGGCATATTCGAAGCAGCTTCCGACATGGACCAGGGCCCGCGCCCCGGCCCGACGTGCGAGGTCGACGAAGGCCAGCGGAAGCTCGGCATTGGCGAGGTGCGCGGCGGTGGCATCGGTCTGGCTGGGATCGACACCATAGGCGGCCGCGTTGAAGATACAGTCGTACCGGGGGGCTGGCTCGGCCTCGAGAACGCAGCCTGGGTGCCAGTGGGTAACACGGAGAGTGCGGATGGGCGATGGCAAGGCGCGCGCGCCGGTGGTCATGACCGATACGTCGTGACCGGCAGTGGCAAGCGCCGCGACGAGCGCCGATCCGACGAAGCCTCCCCCACCCGCCACGAGCGCCCTCACGATCCTCTCCCCTTTCAGACCGATGCTGCAAACAAGAGTGAGACCAACGCCAAGGCTGCTTGCCGTGTCCTACACATCCGCCGCCGAGAAGCGCCTGACATCGTCGCGCTCATCGCGTGTGGCTTGCACATAGGACCGAATAACGCGGTGCGGTTCACCCTGCTCTCGGATACGCCCATTATCGATCCAGATCGTGTGATTGCAGAGGCGACGCACCTGATCCACGGAATGACTGACGAAAAGAAGCGTGCCCTGCTTCTTGAAGCTGTCGATCCAGTCGAGGCACTTTCGCTGAAAGGCGGCATCTCCGACGGACAGCGCCTCGTCGACGATCAGAACATCCGCTTCGACATGGGCGCAAATGGCGAAGGCAAGTCGCGTCCGCATGCCCGTCGAATAGTGTTTGAGCTGCTGGTCCATGAACGCGCCGATGCCGGCGAACTCCGCAATCGAATCGAATTTCGCGATAACTTCGGCGCGCTTCAGTCCCATTACCGCGCCAGCAATCAGGACATTCTGCCGGCCTGTGGAATCCTGATCGAAAGTCGCCCCCAGCGCGAGGACCGGGGCAACCCGTCCCCTGACCCAGATCTCGCCCTTTGTCGGACGGGTCATGCCGCAGACGATCTGCAGCAGCGTGGATTTCCCGCAGCCGTTCCTTCCCAGGATTCCGACGCTATCTCCGCGCCGCACCTCGAGATCGATATCGCGCAGCGCCCAGAAGGGCCGCGAGTAAGTCTTGAATCGGCCAAACAAGGCCTGCTTCACCCAGGCGCCCTGATCCTTGTATAGCGGATAGGCCTTGGCCAGATGGCGTGCGTGAATGACGACAGGCGCATCAGAGGACATCGGCGATATTGGCCCTATTCTGATTGAAGAACCAATAGCCGAACCAGAACATCGCCAGTGAAATGAAGGACGTCCATGCCGTCACTGCGAGTCCTGGCAGTCGACCGAAGAAGACGAGGTCTCTCACGATCTCCACGAAGCCCGTCAGAACATTGCCATAGATCAAGACGTCCATCGGCGGAGGCAGGACTTCCTGGGAGAAAAAAACCGGCGTCGCAAACAGCAGCAAGGGGGCGATCGTCATCATCAAATACGAGACATCCCGCGTGAACGCACCCAGTGCCGACAGGAACCATGTCAGCCCGACCAGGAAGGCCATGAACGAGATCGCCCAGAGGGGAAGGAAAATGACCGTCCAACTCAGCGATCCCGTAAAGGCAAGCTGAGCCGCCAGCATCAACGCCAGGCCGATCCCGGCATAGGCGGAGGCCCGCAGGGTCGAGATGACAGCGAGCATTTCCGCAGGAAACAGGGTCTGCTTGATGAAGTGCGCGTATTCCTGAAGCAGCGACGGCGCCCTGTAGGCCATCTCGGCAAAGAAATTGAAGGCGATCAGGCCGCCGAACACAAAAAGCGAGTAGTCATAGGCCGACTTGGCAGAGGTCTTGTTGGGCAATACGGCGGAGCCGCCAAATGCGAAAGTGTATGTCAGCAAGGCCAGCAGCGGTGCCGTGAGCGCCCAAACCCAGCCAGCCTGAGAACCTTTGAAGCGCTCGTCGAGTTCGCGCTTGAGGATCACCCTGATCAGGTCGCGGTGACGGTACGCCGACACAAAGGGTGCTCGCAAAAACCGAATGAAGACGGCCCATGGGCCAAGGTTGCCGTCGATGACCGATTCGCCATCGATGACATGCAGCAGCAGCGCGTCACTGTGACCTGTCTGGTGTTCCGGTCTCTCGATCATGGAATTTGCGAGAAGATCCCTGGTGTCATCCAGCAAATACTCATGTCGAGACTGTCCTGCGCTATTGAGCAACAAAAGGCCTTTGCCGATGCCCAACCCGCTTGCATACGGGATAGCCAGCAATTCGAAGCGATCTTCTACTGGAGAATCCCCAGATATCCAACCTTTGGCGGTCTCTGAGCGTTGGCAAGATTCTCTCATAAGTGGGTAGAATCGCGAAATTAAGGAGTCATCCTGGGGTGGAAAGTACCGAATACGAGTTGATGCATGCGGTCGAGGATCGCATGTGGTGGTACCGCGGCTTACGGACGCTGGTAGCCGGGCAGCTTGCCCGCGCCCTCGTCGGCAGCCCGGCCGGCGGCCCCGTCCTCGATGCCGGCTGCGGTACCGGCGGCATGTTGCGGATCCTGGGCCACACGGTGGTGGGCCGGCCGACGCTGGGGCTCGACTTCAAACCCGTGGCAGCGGCCATGGCGCTGGCCAAGGCGGGCCGGCCGGTCATGTCGGGTTCGGTCAACGAAATGCCCGTCGGCGACGGCATGCTGGGCGGATACGTGTCGCTCGATGTTCTCTGCCACGCCGGCGTCGAACCCGAATGCGCGCTCAGCGAGGCCCGCCGCTGCCTCCAGCCTGGGGCGGTCGCCGTTCTCAACCTGCCGGCCTATGCCTGGATGTTCTCGGCGCACGACAGGCGTACACAGAATGCCCGGCGTTTCACGCGCGGCGAAGCGCGCGTCCTGATGGCCCGGCACGGCTTCCGCATCCTCCGCGCAAGTTACTGGAACATGTTCCTCTTCCCCCTGATGCTGCTCCATCGCCTGATCGAGCACGACGACGCGAAGAGCGATGTACGCGAGTATCCGCGCTGGCAGGATGCAATTTTCTCGGCGGCGCTGACCGTCGAGCGCGCCATCATCGCAACCGGCATCAGCCTGCCGTTCGGCGGCTCCCTGCTCGTTGTGGCGGTACGCGAGGGCTGAACGCCCGTCCTAACGAGGCAGCGCTGAGGCCCCCTCGATAGCCTGGCGGTACTCGGCGATCTGGCGATCAAGCAGCGTGCGGGCGTCGCTGCTGCCATCGTGGAAATCGCGATACCACTCGGCCGTGCGCGCCAGGACCGTGTCCAGTGACCAGGGCGGGTGCCATCCGAGCTTGGTCCGTGCCTTGGTGCTGTCGAGCGCAAGTAGTTGCGCTTCCGCGAGATTGGACGGCTCGACCCTGATGGCGGGAGCCCGCCACTTGCGGGAAAGCATCTCGACGACACGGGCGACCGGTACGATCTCTTCCGACGTCGGCCCGAGGTTCCAGCCGCCGACATGCTCGGCTGGCCTGTCCAGAAGCGCGGCGGCCAGCATCAGGTAACCATGGCACAACGACAGAACGTGCTGCCACGGCCGCGTCGCCTCGGGGTTGCGCAGGACGATCGGCTTGCCTGCGAGGATGGCGCGGACGAAATCAGGAATCAGGCGATCCTCCGACCAATCCCCGCCACCGATGATATTGCCCCCACGCGCTGTCGCGATGGCAGGTCCGCCCGCACCATAGCTCGCCTGGTACGAGGCGGCGACCAGCTCCGCACATGCTTTCGATGCGCTGTAGGGATCCTTGCCGCCCAGCTCGTCGACCTCGTTATAAGGCCGATCCCATTCGCGATTGCGATAGACCTTATCCGTGGTGATGACCACGGCCGCCCGCACGCCGCAGGTCCGCGCGGCTTCCAGGACGTTCGCGGTGCCAATCACGTTGGTGGCGAATGTTTCCACTGGCTCGCGATAGGAGCGCCGAACCAACGGCTGGGCAGCGAGGTGAATGAGCACCGTGGGCCGGACCTCGCTCAGGCAACGCATGACGTCGACCGTCGAACGGATGTCGACCAGACGATGCCGGGTGATTTCGCCGATGCGCGCCGCGTCGAAGAGATTGGGACTCGTCTCCGGCGCCAGGGCGAGCCCGTGGACCTCCGCCCCGATGCCGGCCAGCCACGCCGTCAGCCAGCCGCCGGTGAAGCCGGTGTGCCCCGTGACGAGGATGCGTTCACCCCCAAGTCGTCGCTCGAATGGCAGAAGATCGACAGCCATCCGCGTGCCCTCACCCACGCCCCTTGCAGAAGGCGTGGATCACATCGAGCACATAGGAAAGCTGGGCTTGTCCCAGTCCCGGGTAGACCCCGATCCAGAACGTGTTGCTGACGACGAGGTTGGCGTTCGGCAGGTCGCCGATGGTGCGGAATTCACGCCCGATCATGTAGGGCTGACGTATGAGATTGCCGCCGAACAGCAGCCGCGTGGCGATCTTCTTGTCATTGAGATGCAGCACGAGCTCATCGCGCGTGAAAGGAGCCCCAGGCCGTACCGTGATCGGGAAGCCGAACCATGAAGGTTCCGAGCGCGCCGTTGCCTCAGGCAGAATCAGATACTCCTCGAGCTCTTCCAGGCCGGCCTTCAGCGTCGCGAAGTTGCGCTTGCGATCGGCGATAAAGCCCTCGAGCCGGTCCATCTGGGCGAGGCCCACGGCCGCCTGCATGTCGGTGATCTTCAGGTTGAAGCCGAGATGGGAGTAGATGTACTTGTGGTCGTAGCCGTGCGGCAGGTCCCCCAACTTCCACTTGAAGCGCTTCAGGCAGGTGTTGTCCTTGCCCGGCTCGCAGTAGCAATCGCGGCCCCAGTCGCGGAACGACTCCGCGATCTTCTTGAAATTGGTGTTGTTCATGAACACCGCCCCGCCCTCGCCCATCGTGATGTGATGGGCGGGATAGAAGCTGCAGGTGGCAACGTCGCCGAAGGTGCCGACGTGCTTGCCGTCGTAGGTGGCGCCAAGCGCATCGCAGCAATCCTCGATCAGGAACAGCCCATGCTTGTCGCACAGCGCCTTGATGGGTGCGATATCGAAGGGATTGCCCAGCGTGTGCGCGATCATGATGGCGCGTGTCTTCGGCGTGATCGCCGCCTCGATCTGGTCGGGATCGATGTTGTAGGTCTTGAGCTTCACATCCACGAACACCGGCACGAGGCCCCAATGGAGTGTGGGGTTGACGGTGGTGGGAAAACCTGTGGCCGCGGTGATGACCTCGTGGCCAGGCTTCAACTGCCGGTCACGCAACCGGGGCGACGTGAGGGTGGAGAAAGCAACCAGGTTGGCGCTGGAGCCGGAGTTGACGGTGATGACGTGCTTGGCGCCGACCCGCTCGGCAAAGCGCTTCTCGAAAGCTTCGTTGAACCGCCCCGTCGTCAGCCAGAAATCGAGCATCGAATCGGCCAGCATCTGCATATCGGACGCACCATAGACCCGCCCGGATACCGGGACGGCCGACGTGCCGGGTTCGAAAGCCGGCGTCGCGTGCTTCAGCGTATGATACTGGGCTACCAGATCGTGGATCTGCCGCCGGATTTCCTCGGCCGAGTCTCCAGCCGAGGGCTGTATCGTCGTGTTTCCGGCCACCATCTTTCGATCCCACCCTTTCGCCTGTGACGGCCGCTGACCTAGCATAATTCACGGCGAAAAGCGGCCCGGATCAACCGGCGGATCAGGGACGCCCTTGCTCGGTAACTCGCTTCGCTACAACAACGACGAGATAATACGGCCAAGATGACGCATGATGCCTTGCTGCTTCAACGCCGCCTCCGGATCGAAAAATTGCAGCGGCGGAATAGACCCGTCACCCAGCGGTCCCCAGCCGCGCTGGGTGACACATTCCTGTGGCACGACGTCGACCTTCACCTTCACAATCGCCGGATCAAATACGGCGAAGTAGATTGATCGCGGAGTACCCTCCAGCGGATCCAGCGGGTGTATCCATTTCTGACCTTCGGCCTCGACAACAGCCTCCATCTTTCTCCCAGGACACTTGAGCGGATCGATCGTAAAGCGCTCTATCGCTTCCACATGGTTGGGAAATCGCTTCCCATAGGTCTCCTGGCTGGGAAACCACGGCAATGTTTCCAAGCCCCCTTTGACCCGGCTCAAATTTGACTGCTGGACGAAATGGGCACCGACCACGATCGCGACCACACCGAGAGCGCCGGCGGCGCCCGTACCCAACGCAAGCCCCACCTTCGGGTCCAGCTTCGCGGTCAGGGCCTGCCATACTGCACCCAGTAAGGCGGCCCCCACGATCACGAGCACGACACGATCCAGCATGATGAGATGGATAATGTGGCGTGGCGAGAATTGAATGCTGCCGGCCGCCGCCAGGCTCAGGATGGTGAATATCAGGAAATAGCCAAGACGCCATTTTCCGATTCCAACCAGCACCAGCAGCAGCACAAGCCAACCTCCGACGGACTGTATCACCCAGTAAGTATGGGAGACGGTCGACAATCCACTGAATACTCGCGTGGCCATATCGGCCAAGGATAAGCCGGCATACTTCAGGATGAGATCGAAGCCACTGGTCGTGTATTTTGGGTCGAGAAAGGCAAAATATCGGACTTTGTCCGCAGTATTTGCGTCGACTGCACCCCACGCAACCATGTCGCTGTACAAGGTAAGAAAAGAAAGGCCTTCTACCTGAGCATGTGCGGCTTTCCAGAAATTATCTGCGAACCCCTGGACGATGAAATGCGGATACCCTTGAAGTTGAGCCACCTGACTGGTTTTCAAGAGATCAACAGCCAAACCCGTCAGAGCGAAGGCCGTGACGATCACCGCGACATCCCCTGCGAAATTCAAGATCCCTTTTCGACTACCCATCGACGATGTAAATGCGGCGCCGGCCAGGATTGCCGGCATCAGCACCAGAGTGTCTTGGCGGAACCCCATTCCAATCGCCATGACACAGGTGGACGAGGCCAGCACCAACAGGCGCAATCCAAAACTCAGGCCTGATTTGAACAAAATTCCAAGCAGTGCGAACGAAAGCAGGATGAATGGAACCTTCGAGAAGTCCCTCAGGAAGAATAAATTCCGATCAAGCTGAGTGAATGGGACGGTGATCGGGAACAGCACCAGCGCCACATACCAAGGCAACCCAAAGCATCGCAGGATGACGTAAAAGGCCAACACTGTGAGCGCGGCAAGCGAGCCGACGATCGGCCACAGTGCTTCCCACACGAGCCCTGACAATCGCCAATTGTATCCGATAAGCGTCGAAAGTATCGGATGAGTATCGTGCCACCCATTGAAATATACCAGTTTCGAAGGGAGCTGAACTTTGGAACTCTTCTTGAGTTCGTCGCACGAGAAGCTTGCCAGATCGATTCGTTCATCCAGTTCCAGAGCATCTAGTGAATCGTACTCCCTAGTATCAGGGTCCCTGAGACAGTAGATGTTGACCGCCGAAAAGAAATACTTCTGGTAAAAACTGAACTTCTTCTCCTGCTGTACATATACGTTCCCGTAGTGGATGAGGCCCACAGCGAAAACAGCGGTCAGAATGACCGCATCAAACGCCAACAGCATTAAAGATTTCCTGATCATCCGATTTGTCCGTCGCACGCGGGGCTCGAAAGGGAAATCGCATAGGGAAATTGGGTGCGCAACTGGGGGAGCTTTGGCTGCCGGCTTCACCGTGTACAACTAGACGATTTGACGCTTGCGATTACGGCAGATATCAAGCCGTCCCATGACCACAGCGTTCGCCGCATTTGTTGCCGGCAGCCTCGAAGCCGAGCGCTTTACCTTCATCGACGTTGGGTGCTCCGGCGGCATCGATCCTGCCTGGCGGATTTTTGGCGACCGGCTGAGAGCTGTCGCTTTCGACGCCAGCGTCGATGAATGCGAGCGACTGACCGCAGCCGAAACACACCCCGACGTCAAGTATATTGCAGGGTTTGTCGGACTGCAGTTGAATCACCCGTTTGCCGTACAGGCTGCCGGAAAGCCGCGCTATGTCCGCAGCATATTTACCCGGACGAGCGCCGGCCGGATGGCCGAATTGCAACAGGAACGCCTGAAGACGGCCTCGCTGGAGGAAAAGCTGCTGCATAATGCCTGGGGAATGACGAAGCTGGCGGACCCCAACAAGGTGGTGGTGGTCCCCGCCGTCCTGAAGCAACTTGGCTGGGCGGATGTCGACTTGCTGAAGATCGACATCGACGGTCCCGATTTCGAGGTCCTGCATTCGTTCGACGGCCAATTTGAAGAACTTGGACTGCTTGCGGCGCGCCTCGAGGTCAATCTGAACGGCGGCTCCGAATCCTGGGAGAATACTTTCCACAATACCGACCGCTTCATGCGCGCGCGTGGCTTCGAGTTGCTCGCCCTCGACGTCCGGAATTACGCGATGTCTGCCCTGCCCTCGACTTTCGCCATTACCTCGCCGGCACAGTCAGTCACCGGTCGTCCGTTCCAGGCAGAGGCCTTCTATGCATACGACCCGGCTGGCCCGGATTGGCCGGCTCTCGCCGCCGCGATGAGACCGGAAAAATTGGCGAAGCTCGCCGCGATCTTCTCGGTCTGGAACCAGCCCGATGCTGCGGCGGAAATTCTGCTTTGTTTTCGTGACAGGCTCACTAGCCTGTTAGACATCGACGTCGGAATGGAGCTTCTTGCCGGCCAAGCTCAGTCTCTGGCTGGTGCGGCGACGGCGATGCCTTATCGGGACTATATCACCGCGTTCGAGGCAGAGGACCCGCGTTTCTATCCTGCTCCCTGGACTCCGTATGCGACGCCACATCCGCGAAGCCGATTTGCCGCGGCTGTCAAAGCGTTCCTAGATCCCCACTCTGTCGCGAGATAGCAGATCAGATTCCGCGACGGCCCCGGAATCGCAGAACCTTCCCCTTGAGCGATGCATCCTGCCGGGGAAGCCCCGCAAGCACTTGGCTGCAGAACGGATTGATGTTCGCCGCAATATGATCGGTGAACAATGGCCAGAACTTGTTGTAGATCACGTTGACGCCGATGAAGCGGCGAGGCAGCCGATGGCCCCGAGGCCTGGTGTCCGACTCCGTGGAAGCTGCCAGAGCGAAAAGCCGAGCTACCGTTTTGAGCACCTTCTGGTCGCTGGCGCTCTCAGGCCGGCCGATCCGAACGACCTCCTCCCAATACTGGGTGACCAGGCCAAATTCGAAAATGAACAAATCCGCCTTGCCAACAAGCTCCGAGAAGGGGGCAGTTGCGATGCTGGGATGTTGCCTGGGCAGACCCTTGCATTCGCTTGGGACCAGGACAGATCCCGTAAAGCCCATGGCCTTCCAGGCGGTCGTGAAGCGCGTAACAAGCTCGGGCCGGGAGGCGACCAGCATGACTGTCGTCGACCTCGGATAGGTGAGGACCTGATCACAGATGAAAGGCAAGGTGTGGCGCAAATCATAGCTAAGATCTGAATACAGGTGCCAATCCAGATTGGTCGACCGATATGGCTCGCTCGCGGGTTCCATTGCAGCGCTGAGCCCCGTGGTGAACCGCTCGTATGAGGTGTCGCGATCCAGGCGCAACTCTTCGATCTCGACATCGGGCCATCCCCAGGTGTCTGCCTGCCCCGGCAAATAGGGCGACGACACATCCCAGATGAAGCGATCCTGGTCGTTCATCTTGGTCTGGCGACCCTTGTTGTTGGCCGCGGCAACACGCGTATGATCGCAGTGATAGCCGAACACTTTGTCGATGAGTGTATCGACACGGCCGCGGTACAAGGCAAGGCGTGCCGCGAGGTTGGAATCGCAATGCCACCCCAGCAGCATGTCCTCGTCGAAGCCATGGATTGCGAACATGTCCTCCCGCAACGCCGCCTGGAAATCGCCAAGGGCATCGTATTTCATGGGCATGAAATTATGCACAACCTGGTTCAGATGAAAGCGTACTGCCCAGTCGCGAAGCTGGATCAGATTACCTGCCGGGTCCTTGCGATCGAAAGCCGCTTCCCAAAGCATCTCCGGCAGTTCGAACCGTGGAATCTGATAAAATCCATCCGGCAGCCCGCCAAAAATCTCGTTGAGCGATTCGCCCTCGTTCCGCGGGACTAACAACATGTCGGTGTTCGTGTAAAGAATCCACCGATTCCGGGGATTTGACCTGCGCAATGCGATATTGCGCGACTGAGCTTCGAGAGCGACCAGGTGTGTCTTCGATTTGAGGTGGTGGTGTTGCTCGGGGCGCACACGAAAAATACGCAGAACCCGCTTTGCTTTGTCGGTCAGCGTATCGTGGATCGCTTCGGGAAACGTCGGATGATCGTCGGGTGTATTGTAGTCGACAAAGAGAATTTCGTCGTCCGGATCGGACATGACTTCAGCGATCGCATTGAAGCTGATCGCTGCCCTCTTGTGGAGGTTGTAGCCATGGCTGTCATTGCGGCCATAAATGATGACTGAGAACATCGGAGCCTCGAGTTGACGACGTAATTACGGCGCGAGACGAGCCAGTTCGTTGCGCGCCGCGGCATGCTCGATCAAAGATGGGGAGGACCGCACAGTTACGTCCGTCCAATATCCCTTGGAAGCGACAGTGTTTCCATCCAAGGCCATTACGCCCAGCTGAAATGCCGCCTCGGCCCGTCGACTATCGGTGTCTGCGCGCTTCAAGACTTCGTCCGGGGTCGTGTGACCGGCATGCAGCTCCAAGAGCAATCCGGGCCAGGCATCAATCGATGGCAAATTTCGTATATCGGCCGACAGCCCCAGCCGACGCCGCGCTGTCAGACGATACAAATGCCAGTAAGGATCGTCAGGTTCCTTCTCGATCGCCATTTCGAGTTCGGGCAACGCCAATGCATAGTCTGCCATCCGAAGGGCCACGCAGGCGCGCGCCGAGGGACGGCCCTTCAGGAGTTCAAACTGCCTCTGCCAATCGGCGTTCGCCTGCCCAAGCAGCCAGGCACCGAGCCGGGCGATTGCTCTTCCGCCCAATGCTTCAGCGTTCCTCGGCTGCGCCGTGACGGCGATGTCGAACTGACTGATCGCCTCCTTGCATCGTCCCAGCATTGTCAGGGCTTCGCCCTTTAATACCGAAACATCCGGCGAATTCCGTTTGAGTTTCAGAGCGTAGTCATAGTTCTCCAACGCTTCTTTTGGGCGTCCACCGGCCAGATAGGCATTTCCGCGCGCGATGTATGGAAGTGTGTTCTTCTTGAGCGATCTTACCACCGCATCGTAGGCCAGTACTTCAGCGGCAAAATGTCCGCGCTGCCGGAGCACGAAATGCCGATCCGGCGGCCCCAGCCGCGCTTCGGCACGAACCCGACGGGAGGCTGCATATTTTTCTAGGGCAAGGTCGGTTTTCCCCAGAACGTCGAGCGCTTCCCCCAGTCCCTCAAGCGCTTCGCCGAGCATTGGCTCCAATTCGAGCGCGCGCTCATACAGAGGCACGGCCAGTTCAAAGGCTCCCGAGCGGGCCAGCGCGCGCGCGCGCAGAAATAGCCGGCTCCAGTCCGCTTTTTCCGTCTCTCCCAAATGCTCCAAAATCCTTGTCCGAAGCCACAATTGCCGCATGGTTACCGAAATAAACGGCATGCTCCGCGCACGAATTAGCATATTACCCAGCCATCAAAGTTCACAGAGAGAATCCGCACAGGTCTTGCCCGTGGGTATGAGGCAAAGGCTACCAGGATGGTTTGGTTGCTTCTTCCCCGACATATTACCGCGATGATGCCGCGAAGCGCGCCACTCTGCCAACATCTGTCACACGCAGCCCTTACTAGTTTGTGGACACCTGAAAAGGAAAATCTAGAAGGTTTTGCTTGTCGCCTCACGCGACCCGCTAGCTTACGTCGAATGAGACGTCAATACGTCGAAAGCTCTGCTGGATTTGACCAGGCGTCGAGGCGGCGACGGATGATGAGCGAAATAAGGCCTATCGATATCAGAACACACAATGAGTATGGCATTTGCAGCCTACGTAGCCGGCAGCATCCGGTCGGAGCGGTTCACGTTCCCTCGGTATTGGCTGCTCTGGCAGAATCGATCCCATTTGGCGGCTTTTCGGCGACCGCCTGAGGGTCCTGGCGTTTGACGCGAGTGTCGATGAGGGCGAACGGCTAGCGAAGACCGAAGCCCATCCGGATATTCACTACATCGCGGGGTTTGTTGGAATTTCACCTGATCATCCCTTTGCCAAGCGGGCTGGCGACAAACCTCGCTACGAGCGCAATCCGTTCAGCCGATTTTGCGACGGTCGTATGCTTGAGATCAATCGGGAACGCCTGCAACCCTCCCCATTGGAGGAAAAGTTGCGGCACAATGCCTGGGGCATGACCCAGCTCGCCGATCCGGACAAGCCGGTCATCGTTCCGTCACTGCTACAGGTCATGGGATGGACAGATGTCGACTTCTTGAAAGTCGACATCGATGGCCCGGACTTCGACGTACTGAACTCGTTTGATGGCTACTTCAATCCACGCAAAATGTTGGCGGCGCGCTCAGAAGCGAACCTGTATGGCAGCGTCGATGACACACACCACACGTTTGACAATATGGATCGCTTCATGCGCGCCCGCGGGTTCAAGCTTGCCGGCCTCGATGTACGCACCTACGCCATGTCGGCGATGCCAATGCAGTTCGCCATCACCGCGCCAGCCCAGAATGTCAGCGGCAGGCCCTATCAAGTCGCCCGTGAACAAGGGCTAAGCCGTTGAGCAGGAATCATTTTCGCGCGTGGCAGGAGGTTTTAGATTGCAAGGTTTGGTGGCCTTAGGCGGCAGAACCTTGCGATTTCGATTTGGCGATTCCCTCGGCCGGCAAGTTATGATTCGGTTGTCGCATCGGAGGGCACGATGCGGCCGAAGAAGCACGCGACGACGCGGGAAGGCGATCTGTTCCGAGCCAGGCTCGATCAGATCATCAACATGAAGCACGAGCTGGTGCAGCTCGCGGGCAAGATCGACTGGGCCTGGATAGACGGTGAGATCGCGCCGCTCTACAGCGACAAGGGCCGGCCCGGTATCGAGACCCGCTTCGTGATCGGACTGCTGCTTCTCAAGCACATCTACGCCTTGTCCGACGAAGGAGTATGCGAGCGCTGGATCCATGATCCGTACTTCCAGCATTTCACCGGCGAAGAGTTCTTCCAGCACAAGTTCCCCCATGAGCGCTCCGACCTCAGCCATTGGCGCAAGCGACTGGGCGACAAGCTCGACCTGCTGCTGGCCGAGAGCCTGCGGCTGGCGCACGCAAGCGGGGCGCTGCGGACCAAAGACCTGGCGCGGGTCACGGTCGACACCACGGTGCAGCCCAAGAACATCACCTTCCCGACTGACGCCAAGCTGTTGCATGCGGCGATCAAGGGGCTCAACCGCCTGGCGCGCCGCCATGGGGTACGAGTGCGGCAATCCTACCTGCGCATTGCCAAACGGGCGGCGATGATGGCCGGCCGCTACGCCCACGCCAAACAGTTCAACCGCCTCCGGCGGGAACTGCGCCTGCTCCGCACCCGGCTCGGTCGGCTGATCCGCGACATCCGCCGCAAGATCAAAGGCCAGGCAGAGAGCGAGGCGGCGTTCGATGGGGCGCTCGCACGCGCTTCCCAGATCCGCTCGCAGCAGCAGCGCCAGCGCGGCTGGAAGCTCTATTCCTTCCACGCGCCCGAGGTCGAGTGCATCGGCAAGGGTAAGGCCCGCGCGCCCTGGGAGTTCGGCGTTAAGGTCTCGATCGTCACCACCAACGCCCGCGCGCCGGGCGGCCAGTTTGTGCTGCATGCCAAAGCGTTGCCAGGCAATCCATATGATGGACACACATTGCGAGGTGTCATCGAGGACACCCAGCGCCTCACAGGCCGCGAGATCGAGCGTGTCTATGTCGACAAGGGATATCGCGGCCACGATGCGCCAAATCCGCGGCGTGTCTTCATCTCCGGCCAGAAGCGCGGCGTCTTCGGCGTCATCAAACGAGAACTGCGACGCCGCTCCGCCATCGAACCCGTCATCGGCCACATGAAAGCCGAGGGTCATCTCGACCGCTGCTATCTCAAGGGCCAGGCCGGCGATGCCACCAATGCCGTCCTCACCGCCGCCGGCTACAACTTCAGACGCATCCTCGCCTGGTTGAGAATGCTTTTGTGCCTAATCACGGCCTTCCTGAGCGCCGCCTTCGCAGCCCATGCCGCGATCAAACCGGCTTCTTAACGGCCGACT
>Ga0163144_10010792_pt1 | contig 19423 bp, 18 predicted proteins | sample OliLak19BULKMAT1_FD_123175 | JGI IMG/M metagenome (GOLD analysis project Ga0163144, IMG submission 123175) | Freshwater microbial mat bacterial communities from Lake Vanda, McMurdo Dry Valleys, Antarctica - Oligotrophic Lake LV.19.BULKMAT1 | ecosystem: Environmental > Aquatic > Freshwater >... | reverse complement strand
CGGAGTCGGGGAGGCGGAGCGAGCGTCCTCGCGACCGCAGCCCCAGAACGCGAAGGGAGCACGCGTTCCTCGCGCGCGGACCTGCAGCGTTCTGGCGAGGCGCAGCCTCGTCCTCGACGCCGACGAGCACGACGGTACGATCGACGATCTCGAGCAGCTCCCCACCTCGCCAGTGACCCGCGGCAGCAGCCTGCAACGCCGTCGCCGCCGCCGCTGTCGCTGCCGCCGTCGCCGTCGCTGTCGCTGTCGCCGCCGCTGCCGCCGTCGCTGCCGCCGTCGCTGTCGCCGCCGCCGCCGCCGTCGCCGCCGCCGTCGCTGCCGCCGTCGCGGCCGCTCTTGCAGTGCGCCGTGGGGTCGGCGATGCTCGGCGAATCATGTCCGCGCGAACGTTCCTCCTTTTCCTCTCCGGCGCCCTCGCGCTGCTCGGCTGCGGAGATGTGCGCCTCGAGGGCGGCCGTGTGCCGATGGGCGAGCTCGACAGCGGCGCATCCGCTGACGACCTCGGCGCAGCGGCGACGGACGCAGCGATCGGAGTCGACGCGCCGTCCACACTCGATAGCGGCAGCGCCGTCGATCTCGGCGCCGATCTCGGAGTCGATCTCGGCAGCGCTCCGCTCGACGCGGGCGTCGATGCGGGTCCGCCGCCGGCCGATTGTCACGCGCTACTCGACTATCTCGGCCTCGACTGGTCCGTCGCGGGCGCGTCGCGCGGAATCGCTGACCCAGTGCGCGTCGGCCCCATGATCGACGGTGTGCGCTTTCGCTACACGAGCAGCGCGACGGCGACGGCGATGCTGATGGACTGCAGCCTCGCGCCGCGGCTCGTCGAGCTGGTGGCGCTGCTCGCGCCGTACGACATCGACGAGGTCGAGCACCTCGGCATCTACAATTATCGCTGCATCGGCGGCGGGGACCCCGACAGCGGCACCTGCACCCCGAGCATGCACGCCTATGCTAAGGCCATCGATTTGCACGCGTTCCACCAGCGCGGCACCGCGATCGAATACAGCACCGAGACCGACTGGGTGATCTCGTCGTCGCCGGACACCTGCCCCGGCATGCCAGTCAACGCGGAGGATCGCATGCTCCACGAGATCGCCTGCGGCATGTGGACGGAGCGCATCTTTCAGATCGTGCTCACGCCGGACTACAACGCGGCGCATCGCAACCACTTTCACGTCGACCTGACGACTGGCTCGATGTTCATCGGCAGCTCGGTCGCCGGCGTCGATCCGGGCTTCCCCGGGCTCGGCCACTGACTTGGAATCCGATCGCAACTCGGGCGAGCTCGACCCGGAGCAAGTCGCGATCGCCGCCAGCCTGACCGCCGCGCGCCACGTCCGCCCGCAGCTCGCCGAGGCGCGCGCGGTGCTCGAGTCAGAGCTCGTGATCACGCCCGACATGGACGCCGCGCTCGAGCACCTGAGTTCGGCGGTGCGCTCGTTGTTCGCGCTCGAGGCCGCGACCGTCGACACCAGCGCGCGCGCGATCGCCGATGCGATGGGCTCGCTGCAGCACGCGCTCACGGCGGTGCAGGGAGAGATCTCGCAGCACAACTCGCTGCTCTCCGCGGGCGAGCGGATCGCGCGTGCCCTGGCGATGCTCTATCCCGCATCGCAGGCGCTCGAGCACGCGCGCGCGAATCGAATCGATCTCGTCGCGCAGGCGCAGCGAGCGCGGGTCGCGCGCGCCGAGGCCGCGTGGAGCAGCGGCCCTGGCGCGGAGTCGGCGGAGGCCGTGACGCAGGCGGCCGAGCTCGACGACGATCACGAAGCGATCCCGCTGATGCCGCGGCGTGCTGCGCCGCAGCGCGTGCGTCGCCCGGTCGAGTTCGTGCCGCCAGCGCGTCCCGACGACGATCGGCGCTACTCGCGCCGCGTCGATCTCGACGTCGACATCGGCCTGCACAGCGAGACGAATTTCTTCGTCGGCTTCGCCGAAGACATCTCTGACGGAGGCCTGTTCGTCGCGACGTACGATCTGCTGCCGATCGGCACCGAGCTCACGCTGTCGCTCGTGCTGCCTGGCGGCAGGCAGATCGTCGCCCCAGCGCGCGTCACGTGGATCCGCGATCCGCACGACGGAGATCTCGCGCCCGGCGTCGGTGTTCGCTTCGAGCGCCTCGAAGACGAAGATCGCGAAGCGATCGATCGCTTCCTGACGAAGCGCGCGCCGATGTTCTTCGAGAGCTGAACGTCGATGTTTGACACCGAGCACAGCGGCCGCTAGACGGGCGCGCAGACGTACGGCGACCGCTACGCGGGCGCTCACACCAGCACAGCAAGGAGAGCTGCCATGACCGAGATCGTCGGAATCCACGCGCGCGAGATCCTCGACTCTCGCGGAAATCCCACCCTCGAGGTCGACGTCGAGCTGGAGGGCGGCGCGCAAGGGCGCGCGGCGGTGCCGAGCGGCGCATCGACCGGCGAGCACGAGGCGCTCGAGCTGCGCGACGGCGACGCGAAGCGCTACCTCGGCAAGGGAGTGTTGAAGGCGGTCGCCAACGTGCTCGACGTGCTGGCACCGGCGATCGTCGGCTTCGACGCGATGGAGCAGACGGCGATCGATCGCGCGATGATCTCGCTCGACGGCACCGCCATGAAGTCGAAGATCGGCGCGAACGCGATCCTCGGCGTGTCGCTGGCGGTCGCGCGCGCTGCGTCGAACGCGGTCGGCCTGCCGCTTTGGCACTACCTCGGCGGCGCGCAGGCGCGGGTGCTGCCCGTCCCGCTGATGAACATCATCAACGGCGGCGCGCACGCAGACAGCGGCCTCGAGATCCAAGAGTTCATGGTCGTGCCGCACGGCGCGCCGACGTTCCGCGAGGCAGTGCGCGCGGGCGCCGAGGTGTTCCATCACCTGAAGGCGATCCTGAAGAAGTCCGGGCACGCGACGAGCGTCGGTGACGAAGGAGGCTTCGCGCCGCGGCTCGCGTCGAACGAGGCCGCGCTCGCGGTGATCGTCGAGGCGATCGAGAAAGCGGGCTACGCGCCCGGCAAAGACATCTCGCTCGCGCTCGACTGCGCGGCGAGCGAATTCTACGACAAGGCGAAGAACGTCTACACCTTCGATCGCCACGAGGTCAGCGGGAAAGAGCTCGTCGCGACGTACGAGGCGCTGTCGAAGAAATATCCGATCATCTCGATCGAAGACGGCTGCGCGGAGGACGACTGGGACGGCTGGCGTCTGCTCAGCGACGCTCTCGGCAAGAAGATGCAGCTGGTCGGCGACGACCTCTTCGTCACGCAGGTCGCACGCTTCGCGCGTGGCATCGACGCGCACATCGCCAACGCGATCCTGATCAAGGTGAACCAGGTCGGCACGCTCACCGAGACGCTCGAGACCATTCGCCTCGGCGCGGTGCACGGCTACGCGTCGATCATCTCGCACCGCAGCGGCGAGACCGAAGACACTTTCATCGCCGATCTCGCCGTCGCGACCGGCGTCGGCCAGATCAAGACGGGCTCGGCGTCGCGCAGCGAGCGCATCGCGAAGTACAACCAGCTGCTGCGCATCGAAGAGACGCTCGGCGTCGGGGCGACGTACGCCGGCATCAGCGCGTTCGCCAAGAGCCGCTGAGCGTCTCTGCCGCGCGCTCGATCCGGGCGCGCGGCGCGGAGCAGGAAAAGCCTGAGCTTTGATGTGGGCGTCGGAAGCGCCGCTCAGCTGCGGCGCGAGCGGATCAGATCGAGCAGCGGATCGACGCCATGCGCGCGCTCGAGCGCGAGCACCGTCAGCGGCGACTCACCGACTGCAGCGACGAGCCCGCGGCCGTAGGGCAGATCAGCGCCCCAGATCGCGCGCACCATCGTGCTCGGGCCGCGACGCAGCGCGACGCCGAGCGCGTCGGGCTGGATCGGCGGGAAGTCGGTGGCGTCGACGAGCAAGATGTTCGGCGGGCCGTGAGCGTCGAGGTGATCGCGGATCGCTGTGAGCGAGCCGAGCACGAACGGCGCGACGCGACGTGAGCCGAGCGCCGCCGAGAGCCGCAGGGCGAGACCGCCACCGCCCGCGACGACGAGGACGGTCACCGCCTCGCGCGTCGTCGGCACGAGCGCGGTGGCGTCGCGTTCGCGCCCGACTGCTGGCGGCGGAGCTTCGCGCGGGACGGCAGGCGGGGCGGTGGAGATCGCGCGTCGCGCCGCAGCCGCGACCGATGCGGACGCCGCTGCGCGCGCCGCTGGATCGTGCGCGTGCTGCTGTCGCGCTGCTGCTGGGCTGGTGATCGGCTGGCGTGTCGAATCGAGACCGCCGCGCGCCGCGACGATCAGCCGCTCCGCGCGCCGCACGACCTCGTCGGACTCGACGCCGCCGATGCGCCGCGACACGACCTCGGCGAGCGGCCCGCGCACCATATCGAGCAGGCCCTCAGCGCCCGTCGGCAACATGTTGCCGTAGGGCTCGAGCGCCTCGAACAAGATCGGAGTGACCAGCGCGCGCGCGACGACGCCTTCGAGCGCCTCGCGCAGGAGCCGCACCTCGACGAAGTCCGTTTCCGCCGTCGTCGACAAAGCCGGGCGAGAGTCGCACGGGCGCGACGTCGCGGCAATCGCGGAGGAGCGCTCGCCTCGCCGCGAACGCTCGCGTATCCTCGCGCACCTCATGTTCGAGAAGATCCTCATCGCCAATCGCAGTGAAGTGGCCGCGCGCATCGCGCGGACGTGCAAGCGCCTCGGCGTCACGACCGTCGCCATCCACACGGACGCGGACGCCGACGCCGTGCACGTCCAAGCGTGCGACGAAGCGGCGCGCCTCGACGCGACCGATCTGGCGTCTTCGTACTTGTCGGTGAGCGCCATCGTCACCGCCGCACAGCGCGCCGGCGCAGACGCCGTGCACCCCGGCTATGGCCTCGCCGCGAACGACGTCGCGCTCGCGCGCGCAGTGATCGCCGCGGGCATGACCTTCATCGGGCCATCGCCCGAGGCGATCGAGCTCGCGGCGGACCGTGCGCGCGTGCGTGCGCTGTGCGCGAAGGCGGAAGTGCGCGCCGTCGCCGGGATGAGCGATCCGATCGACACGCTGCGTGCCGCGTATCAAGCGACCGAAGCGCTCGGCTATCCCGTCGTGGTCAAGCCGCTGGTGCCGCGCGATGCGATGGGCGTGCGCTTCGCTGACGACGACGAAGAGCTCGAAGAAGCGTTCGAGGGCGCGCGCGCCGCGGGCCGCGAGCTCTCGGGCGATGAGCGCGTGGTGATCGAGCGCGCGATCGAGCGGCCGCGCGTGGTCGAGATCGAGGTGCTGGCGGATGCGGGGGCGGAGGCGGAGGGCGCGGCGGGGGCGGAGGCGGAGGGCGCGGCGGGGTCGGCGTCCGAATCCGTGTCCGAGTCCGAATCCGTGTCCGAGTCCGAATCCGTGTCCGAGTCCGTGTCCGAGTCCGCGCGGCTCGCCAGTGAAGAGACGCCACCGCCGGGGATCAGCGCGGCGGCGGAGACGGCGGCGCGCGCTGCGGCAGAGCGCGGCGCGGCGGAGATCGTCGCCATCGGCGATCGCGAGTGCTCGGCGCAGCGCAAGCTGCGGCGCATCGTGTCGGAGTCGCCGGCGGCCGCCGTCAACGGTCTGCCCAACGGCGACTTCGTGCGCGAGGCGCTCAACGAAGCCGCGGTGCGCATCGTGCGGGCGGCGCGCGTCGTCGGCTCGGCGACCGTGCGCTTCTTGCTCGACGCGGACGGGCGCTATCACGCGCTCGGGCTCGCCGTCGGGCTCTCTGTCGATCACGCGCTGCACGAGATGTGCACCGGGCTCGATCTCGTCGAGATGCAGATCCGCATCGCGGCGGGCGAGTCGATGCCGCCAGAGGTGCTCTCCGCGAGCACGACGGGCCACGCCATGGAGGCGCATCTCGTGTGGGACGTGCAAGGCGCCGCGCCCGACGGCGAGCTCACCGAGCTGCGCTTCCCGCCCGTCCCGTCATCGAAGGCGCGCATCGAGACGGGCCTCGCGCAAGGGGCGCGCGTGGTGCCCGGCTACGACGCGCTCGTCGCGAAGGTCACCGCGTTTGGTCCGACGCGCCATCAAGCGGCGCTCGCGCTCGATCGCGTGATCGCGGAGACGGTCGTCGCGCCGTTTACCACCAACGCGCCGCTCGTTCGGCGCGTCCTCGGGCACGAGGCGTTTCGCGCTGGCCAATACGACGCGACGTTCGTCGAGCGCATGATCCAGCAGCGCATCTGAGGACGCGCGCGTGCCCGTGCGTCTCAGCTGGCAGGGCGCGGGCAAGCCGACGCTGAGCGCCGCGCAGGTGCGCACGAAGGCAGCGCGTATGCTCCGCGCGCTGCGCCTCCCAGACGCGGAGCTCTCGGTACTGCTGTGCGACGACGCGACAATTCACGCGCTCAACCGCGACTACCGGCGCAAGGACAAGCCGACCGATGTGCTCGCGTTCGCGATGCGTGAAGGCGAGGGCGCCGAGCACGCGCATGACGCACACGGCTTGCTCGGCGACGTCATCATCTCGCTCGAGACGGCGGCGCGGCAGGCGAGCGAGCACGCGCGCTCGCTCGACGCGGAGGTGACGATGTTGCTCGCGCACGGGCTGCTGCATCTCCTCGGCCTCGATCACCGCAACCGCATGGAAGAGCGGCGTATGACGGCGCGCACCGACCTCCTCCGCGCTGCCGCAGCCGGCCGTCGCCGCGCCGCCGGGGCAAGCCGGCGGCGGCGCGGCGGGTGAGCGCCGCGCGGCAAAAGTACGCCGCCTCACATGGCTGCTCCGCTTCCCCGCGCTCAGCGAAAAAAAACCTTGCGTCGACTGTGGATAAGGGCGGGCACGGCCAATCGCCTAGCCGGTGGCGGCTGCGGTCGCCACCCTCGGTGAAGCGCGAAATGTTGTTTAGAATCAATACTTTGGGCGTGCGATCGCGCAAATCGACGCGCCCGTCCAGAGGGCCGTGTACCCAGGGATGGGGTGGTGTGGACAACCTGTGGACAAGCGCCGCTCCGCCGACGCCGCGCCCCCCGCAATGTGACCGAACACCCCGTAACCGTTTGCGATTGGCGGACTACGCCTAAAGCGTGCGAGCGCGCGTTCGACCTGCAGCGACATGCGTGCGAACAAATCGCTCGTGAACCTCGTCCCAACCCCCGGAGCCGCCGTGTCCGATTACTACCACTCCCATGACCTCGCGAAGTTCGGTGAGATCGGCGAGAACGCCCCCGACCTCGCCAAGAAGTTCTTCGCTTGGTACAGCGCCGTGTTCGCCGATGGCGCGCTCTCTGCGCGTGAGAAGTCCGTCATCGCGCTCGCCGTCGCGCACGCCGTGCAGTGCCCGTACTGCATCGACGCGTATTCAAAGGACGCGCTCGAGAAGGGCGCCGACCTCGACCAGATGACCGAGGCCGTACACGTCGCCGCCGCGATCCGCGGTGGTGCGTCGCTCGTACATGGCGTGCAGATGCGCAACCACGCCACCAAGCTCGGGATGTGAGCGTGAAGACGTCGCTGCGATTCGCGCTCGTGCTGTTGGCTGCGCTGGTCGCGTCGGCGACGTCCACCGCGTCCGTACGCGCGCTCGACGTCGCGCCGTGGGATCGCGTGCTGCGGGCGCACGCGAACCGCGGCGGGCTTGACTACGCGGCGCTCGCCGCCGACGGCGCTGCGCGGGCCGACCTCGAGACGTTTCTCGCATCGGTCGGGACGATGCCCGAGAGCGAGCCGCTCTATGCGTGGCTGAACGCGTACAACGCGATCGTCGCGAAGTCGGTCATCGCGCGCTACCCGATCCGCACCGTGCGCGACGTGCCCGGCTTCTTCGACCGCGCGCAACATCGCGTCGCCGGAAGAATGCGCACGCTCGATCAGATCGAGAACCAGGTCGTGCGGCCGCGCTTTCACGACGCGCGCGTCCACGCTGCGCTCAACTGCGGCGCGCGCTCGTGTCCTGCGCTCGCGTCGCGCGCGTTCACCGCCGCCAACGTCGACGCGTCGCTGACGCGCCTGGCGCGCGCGCTAGTCGCGAACGAACTGCACGTGCGCGTCCGCGGCGGCACGCTCGAGCTGAGCTCGATCTTCACCTGGTTCTCCGCTGACTTCATCAGCGACGCTGGCTCGGTGCGCGCCTGGATCGATCGCTACGACGCCACGCGCAAGCTCGCGAGCGTCCCCGCGTCCGCGCCGACCCGCGAGCGCACGTACGACTGGCGGCTCAATGATGCAGCACGGTGAAAGCCGCGCAGCACCATCACTACCGAGCGACGACCACCGCCGACCGCGCGCGCCGGCGCCACGTATCCACCAGCCGATCGACCACCCCCGCAGCCCGCTGAAATGCCACCGCCGCAAAGCCATGCGCAAGCACGGCCTCGATCGGCGGCGCCTCCTTGGTCACGTAATACCAGACGCCGTGCGTCGTGCCCCACGTCTCGAGGCAGATGCCGAGCGCACTCCCGCCGACGAACAGCGCCAAGTCCTCGCGTCGATCTCCGGGCAGCAGCGGCACAGCGATCATCGCGGTGAACGCCGCCACAGTCGCTGGATGCGGGAACGAGCCGCGCGCGAACCACGCGAACCACACCGCAAAGACCAGCAAGATCGGCGTCGCCATCTTCTCCGACGCCGGGCCGAGTGACGGCCGGATGAAGCGCGCGATGCGATCGATGGCGAGCCCGGCGACGGCCCACGCCGGGATGATCCACAGCGGCGGCCGCTCGGTCGTCCAATAGGCCCAGAGGCCCGCGACCGTGCCCCAGCCCTCGATGCAGAGGCCACCCGCCAAGCCCACGAGCGCGCGCACGATGTCGCGCCGCGGCGACACGCCCCACGCGAGCGCCGCGGTCATGAACAGCCAAGTGAGCGTCAGCAGCGGATCAAATGGCGCGTTGAGATCGACGAGCCAAGGCCAGCGCAGCCAGACGATCAGGTAACCCGCCGCGAGCACGCTCAGCGACGCGATGCTGCGCCTGTCATAGCCATCGAGTAGACGCCTGAACACGCCGCGAGAGTGCCACGCGCAGAGCTGCACTCCGAGCGTTTTGCGTCGTTGCGGTCGACGCCTTTCGCGCCTACGTCAGCGCGCTGCTGCGCCGGCCCTTGACCCGGGCCGCGCTTGGCAGACACTCATCCCCATGCCGCACTCGACGTCGAAGCCGAAGGTCATCATCCGCCACTGCGACTCGTACGACGTCGAGCGCATTCGCGCGATCGTCCGCGAGGGGCTCGACGAGCTCGGCCTCAAGCCCTCGGGGCGCACGCTGCTCAAGCCGAACATCGTCGCGTCGGGGCCGCTTTTCGAGCACGCGCACACGCACCCGAGCTTCACCGAGGGCGTGCTGCGCGCGCTGCAAGATCGCGACGGCGGCATGAGCGAGCTCGCCGTCGGTGAGCGCTGCGGTATCACGATCCCGACGCGCGTCGCGTACGAGGGCGCGGGCTACAACGAGATGCTCGCGCGCGTGCCGGGCGTGAAGCGCTACTGCTTCGAAGAAGAGCAGCAGGTCGAGATCCCGCTCACGCACCCGCAGCGGCTGCGCGACTACATCTTCACGCCGGAGCCCGTCGCGAAGGCCGACTTCTTCGTCAACGTCCCGAAGTTCAAGGCGCACCCGTGGACCACGGTGACCTTCTCGATCAAGGGCTACATCGGCATTCAGGATGACCGTCATCGGCTCATCGATCACGACCATCGGCTCAACGAGAAGATCGCCGACCTGCAGCACATCATCCAGCCGCAGTTCATCTGCATCGACGCGATCATCGCGGGTGAAGGGCGGATGCTCACGCCGATCCCGTACGAGCTCAACCTGATCATCATGGGCAACAACCAAGTCGCGTTCGACTCGGTGTGTAGCCAGATCATCGGCGTCGATCCGGCGAGCGTCGATCACATCCGGCTCGCGCACGAGCACGGCTTTGGTCCGATGGATCTCGCGCAGATCGATATCACTGGCGACGTCTCGTTCGACGCGGCGCGCGAGCGCGGCAAGAAGTTCAAGGTCGGGCTCATCCGCGTCGAAAAGTACTTCGAAGGCACGAACATCACCGCGTATGCCGGCCCGCCGCCCGACTCGGAGCAGACCGACTATTGCTGGGGTGGCTGCCCGGGTGCCATCGAAGAGGCCATCGAGATTCTGCGTCTCTACGACGACAAGTGCGATCAGAAGATGCCGCGCATGCACGTCATCTTCGGCAACTACAAGGGCGGCATCGACGCGAAGCCTGGCGAGAAGGTCGTCTTCATCGGCGATTGCAGCGAGTGGAAGGGCAAGCTCGGTAACGAGTTTGTGCAGATCCGCAGCACGTACAAGGACCGCTCGACCAAAGATCCGCACCACGCGAAGCACGACGACATCTTCGCGAAGATGATCGGCGTGACGACGAAGCTCGCGATCCACGCGAGTGACTCTTACGTGCGCTTCGAGGGCTGCCCGGTGAGCGTCGCCGAACAGGCGCTCGCGCTGGTGCGCCTCGGCGGGCTGAAGAATCCGTACTTCGACGCGAGCCAGGCGCTGCAGTTCAACAAGGGCTATCTGCAGTGGAAGAGCGCCACGGCGGTGAAGCGCCTGCGCGGTGTCCGCTATCAGAAGCACGGCAGCTTCGCGGGCCGCGGCAAGGCGATGCCTGACACGGAGCTGCCGAAGAAGCCCAGCGCGACCGGCGGCGACGCGGAGTAGAGGCGACGAAGTGAACGGCGGCTCCGGCGCGAAACGTTCGGGGCCCGCGCGAAATTGTTCTGCACGAAAGTTGGCGACTTGGATCTGCCCTGTGTATTGGTGCGTGGACGGCGCTCGATCAGTTTCGTCAAAGCACCAAGCCACGATACGGGGCGACATCCAATGGCGGACAACGAGATCATCGCAGGGCTCGACCTCGGAACGACGAAGGTTTGCGTCGTCGTGGCCGAGCAGACCGACGAAGGGCTCGACATCATCGGCATCGGCTCGGTGCCGTCGAAGGGCCTGAAGAAGGGCGTCGTCGTCAACATCGAGGCGACGGTCCAGGCGATCAAGGCTGCCATCGAGCAGGCCGAGACGATGGCCGGCTGCCAGATCAGCACGGTCTACGCCGGCGTCGCCGGCTCGCATGTGCGCGGCCTGAACAAGGACGGCGTCGCGGCGATCCCGAACCGCGAGGTCGTCGCCGACGATGTCGCGCGCGTGCTCGAGCAGGCCAAGGCGTTCCCACTTCCGTCGGACCGCCAGGTGCTGCACGTGCTCCCGCAGGAGTACATCGTCGACGATCAGGATGGCATCCGCGAGCCCATCGGCATGAGCGGCGTGCGCCTCGAAGCGCGCGTGCACATCGTCACTGCCGCGACGACGAGCGTGCAGAACATCATCAAGTGCGCCGAGCGCTGCGGGCTCTACGTGCCCGAGGTCGTGCTCGAGCCGCTCGCCTCCGCAGATGCCGTGCTCTCCGACGACGAGAAGGAGATCGGCGTCGCGCTGGTCGACATCGGCGGCGGCACGACCGACGTCATCATCTACGTGAACGGCGCCGTGGTGCACACCTCGGTGGTGCCGCTCGGCGGGCTCAACCTCACCAACGACATCGCGCAAGGTCTACGCACGCCGGTCGCCGAGGCCGAGCGCATCAAGATCAAATACGGCTGCGCCTCGACGTCGCTCGTCGACGAAGAGGAGACCATCGAGGTCCCGTCGGTCGGCGGTCGCGCGCCGCGGGTGCTGCCGCGACACGTGCTCTGCCAGATCATCGAGCCGCGCGTCGAAGAGATCTTCGCGGCGGTGCGCCACGTGATCCACGAGACCGGCTTCGCGGAGATGCTCGCTGCGGGCGTCGTCGTGACGGGTGGCTCGACGATGCTCGATGGCATGCCGGAGATCGCCGAGCAGGTGCTGGAGCTGCCGGTGCGCCGCGGACTTCCGATGGGCGTCGGCGGACTCATCGACGTGGTGAAGAGCCCAGCCTACGCGACCGGCGTCGGCCTGGTGAAATACGGCGCGAGCAAGCTCCGCCACGCACCGCGTGTGCATGTCCCCGCCGACGTCATCGTCGTGCAGGGCGCTCCGCTCGGCGGCTGGGGCCGCAAGCTGGGCATGTGGATCAAAGAGGTCTTCTGACCTCGTAGGGCTCTGAGTTTTCAACTCGTTCGTACATCGGGGGCGATCCGATGTGCGGCGAATACCCAGGTACGTATTGGGGCATTCCCCAGCGGGAGGACGGCGATGGCAATTTCGATCGAGTTCGCGGATGACGCGGATATGCACGCACGAATCAAGGTCGTCGGAGTGGGCGGTGGCGGCGGTAACGCGCTCAACACCATGATCTCGAGCGCGCTCGATGGCGTCGAGTTCATCGCGGGCAATACCGATGTTCAAGCGCTCGCGGCGAACCTCGCTGCGACCAAGATCCAGCTCGGACCGAACCTCACCAAGGGTCTCGGCGCAGGCGCCAATCCCGACGTCGGCCGCAAGTCGGCGCTCGAGGACGTGCAGCGCATCGCGGAAGCGCTGCAAGGCGCGGACATGGTGTTCGTCACCGCCGGCATGGGCGGCGGCACCGGCAGCGGCGCTGCGCCGATCATCGCGCAGATCGCGCGCGACCAGGGCGCGCTGACGGTCGGCGTCGTGACCAAGCCGTTCCTGTTCGAGGGCAAGCGCCGCATGAAGAATGCGGACGCGGCGATCCGCGAGCTCGCGGAGTCCGTCGACACGATCATCACGATCCCGAACCAGAAGCTGATCGCGCTCGCCGACGACGACATGTCGATGCTCGAGGCGTTCCGCCGCGCAGACGACGTGCTCGTGCAGGCCGTGCGCGGCATCAGCGATCTCATCGTCAACCCCGGCATGATCAACGTCGACTTCGCTGACGTGAAGACGATCATGAGCGGCATGGGCCGCGCGCTGATGGGCACCGGCTGGGGCAAAGGCGCCCGCCGCGCCATCGACGCCGCCGAGATGGCGATCCATTCACCGCTGCTCGACGACGTCTCGATGGATGGCGCGAGCGGCATCCTGATCAACTTCACCGGCGGCCCGGACATGAAGCTGCGCGAGATCAACGAGGCGGCCTCGCTGGTCCAGCAGGCGGCGCACGAAGACGCGAACATCATCTTCGGCACCGTCATCGATCCGGACATGGGCGACATGGTGAAGGTCACCGTCATCGCGACCGGCTTCGACAACGAGGCACGCGCCACCGACGAGATCATCGAAGCGCCGCGCTCGCAGCGCCTCAGCCTGCCGACGCAGGCGCCTAGGCAGGCGCCGGTGCGCGTGTCGGTTCCGTCGACGTACGGTCTTCGCGAGATGCCGCGCAGCTCGAGCGTGCCTCCCGCACCGGCCACCGTGCCCGCACGCGCGAGCCGCGTGACGCTGCCGCCGCAGCAGGTGTCGATGCCGAGCGCGCGCATGAACCGCGCGTTTGGCGCAGCAGCGCTCGACGACGAGGCCGTCCTCGACATCCCGGCGTACCTGCGCCGCAGCGCCGCCGCGCAAGAATGATCTTCGTTTCGCTTCCTCCCACTGTGTAAGGCTGCGGCGGTGCGGGCTCCAACCCGCGCCGCCGTTGTCTTTTTCGCAATGATTGCAGGCGATCTTGCCCGTTTTGGGGGCGACGTCGGCGATCGCGGACACTGTGCCGCATGTGCGCAGAGTGTCGTACCTATTTTAGTTTGAGCAGCAACGATTACTTGACCGGATCGCCGCCACGCGGTGTCCTTGGCCTCCCGCGAATGAAATTCGAGATTCAAGACATCACTCAGAAGGCGCGTCGGTCGCGGCGTGAGCTGCGCGGCGTCGTGGTGGTGCTCCTTCTCCTCGGCTGCTCGACGCACCTCGCGTTCGCGCACTCGACGATCAGCCTGCCGCCGACGCCTCCTGCACCGCCGGACGAGCCGATCATGATCGTCGTCGCGAAGGCCGAGCCGAGCGCGGCGCCGCTCGGGATCGTGCGCGCCCCCAATGCGTGGATGCCGCAGAGCCGTCGCGGCTGCCGTGGTGCAGCGCGCTGCAATCCTTCGCGCCGGGTCCCCCAGCCGTCGGAGAAAGACGCAGAGCGCGCCGCCAGCCTCGGGCTCGGTGACGATCACGCAGCGCGCACGCTGCTCATCTCTGCGCCGCGCGCCGAGTGGGTCGCGGCAGTCGAGTCAGAGCCGTCGCCCGAGATGCTGTGGCCGGTGAGCGAGGGCCACTTCGGCCGTGGCGTCGGCCGCACCCGCGCGCGCCCGCTGCGCCGGATCCCGCACGAGGGCGTCGACATCGTCGCGCCCGAGGGCGCGGCGATCCACGCCGTCAACGACGCGATCGTCGCCTATAGCGACAACGGCATCCACGGCTACGGCAACCTCGTCATCCTCGTCCACGCCGACGGCACGACCACGCACTACGCGCACTGCAACGCGACGTACGTCGTCGCCGGCCAGCGCGTACACCGCGGTGAGGTCATCGCCGAGGTAGGCGCCACCGGCCTCGCACGCGGCGCGCACCTGCACTTCGAGTGGCGCAGCGGCGCGCACTACCGCGACCCGATGCCCGTCTTCGTCGGCGTTCGCCGCCGTTCCTGAGCGCTCGCCGTTCGTCGCCGTTCCTGACGCGTCGGCGTGAGTCGTACCGCTACGGTCGCGCGCCTGAGCGCATCGCTGCGATCATCGCGCCGAGCCCCTCGCGCACTGCGGCGGTCGGCTCGCCGTCGAGCGTGTAGCCGCCCTGCGCTGTGCCGCTCGCATCCTCCGCGAGCCAGAGCGTCGCGTGCTCCGCCGCCGGGCCGAGCAACGTCAGCTCGACGCGCCGGCCAGCGTCGGTCGCGCGCACATCGGTCCAGACGAGCTCGCCGAACGGCGTCGACGCGCGCAGGCGTGCGAGGCGCAGCGACACCGTCGGCGCGACGTCACCGAGTCGGTCGAGCGCCGTCGCGAGCAGCTGCCGGCGGACGACGCCGCTCGGATCGATCGCCGCGAGCCGCGCGCCGGTCACCGGCACCAGCTCGTCGATGCCGTGAAAGCGCGCGTAGTGCTCGAACACGCCGCTGCAGCGCGCATCGAACACACACGCGCGGCATGAAGTCGGCTTCCCTTTGTCGCGCCGTTTGACCAGGTACTTGTTCCACGGGCGGCTGAGCTGCTCGCGGTCGTCGATCGCGACCGTCTCCGTCGCCTCTCCGTCGTGATGGATCACGTGGGCGAGCTGCGGCGCGATGCAATACGGCAGGTTGCCGAGGTTGACGTCGAAGTCCGCGGGGAGCGCTCTGACCATCCGCTCGAGCGCGGGCACCATCTCGCCGTAGCGGAACATCATCGCGCGCAGCTCGTCTTCGCTGCGGATGCCTGCGTCGAGCGGCCGCACCAAGTCGAGGTGCAGCTGCTCGACGCCGTACTCGCGCACCAGGGCCGGGAACTGATCGATGCTCTCGTAGTTCGACGCGACCACGCACATGTTCACGGTGATTCGCTGCTTGCGCTCGCGCAGGGCGATCATCGTGCGCAGGATCCGCCCGAACGAGCCTTCCTTCTTCGTGGTGCGCTCGTGCGCCTCGAGCGTCGCGCCCTGAATCGAGATGCGCCAGGTGATGTTCCCGCCAGTCGCGAGGATCTCGTCGATGAGCTCCGGCCGTGCCGTCTTCGCGCCGTTGGTGAAGACGACGATCTCCTCGAAGCCGAGCCGCACGCACTCGCGCACGATGTCGAGAAAGCCAGGCTGAAGTGTCGGCTCGCCGCCGAGCAGCGTGATCTTCGTGTGTCCGCCGGCGCGCGCGGTGCGCACGGCTTCGAGGATCGGCTCAGTCGGCGACGGACCCGCCTCACCCATGGCGGTGCGCTGACCGCTGACGCAGAAAACGCAGCGGTTGTTGCACATGTGCCCAAGCTGGACCTCGAACTGCTTGAGCGGCTCATTCATGGCGCGACTCGCTCAGATGCCGAAGCGCTCGCGGCGTGTGCGCACGAACTCGATGTAGTGCGCGGCGTCGCGCCCACCCTCGAGCTCACCCGCCTGCACGCAGCCCTCAAGCGCCTTGAAGAGGTCGCCGATCTTCTTGCTCGGCGGCAATCCGAACGCCGCCATCACCTCGAGGCCGAGGCCCTTCGGCAGCGTGGGCGGCTTGCTGTCTTCTTCTTGCAGCGCGCGGATGCGCGCGCCGAGATCGCTGATCTGACGCAGCCCGCGCTTGCGCTTCTCTGGCCGCTTGGTGGTGATGTCCGCGCGCGAGAGATCGAGCAGATCGACGAGCCCGTCGTCCATCTCCTTCGCGAAGCGGCGCACCGCGCTGTCGGTCCACGACGGGTCGTATTGGCTCGCACGCAGGTGGTGAAGGATGAGGTAGTGGATGCGGTCGAAGACCTCGCCCTCAAAGCCGAGTCGCTGGCCGACGCGCTTGCGGAACATCGCCGCGCCGACCTCGCTGTGCCCGAAAAAGTGCACTTCGCCGTTCGGCTCGATCGAGCGCGTCTTCACTTTGCCGATGTCGTGCATCAGCGAGCCCCAGCGCACCGGCAGACGCGGCACGCTCTGCAGCACGACCTGCTTCGTGTGCTTCCAGACGTCCTTGTGTCGCCACTCTCCGTCGCCGAAGCCGACCAGCGCTGCGATCTCCGGCATCCAGACGTCGAGCGCGCCGGTGAGCCGCAGCGCCTCGAGGCCCTCATCAGGCTGCTTGCCGAGCAGCAGTCGATCGAACTCGGCGCGCGCATCGGCGAGCGACACGGCGCGGTGCTCTGCGGCGGTCGCGTGAGGGGCAGTAGCGGGATCGAGACTCAGCGCGACGCCGTCCACGCCGCAGCCAACATCCGCAGCCCAGCGCAGGGCGGCCAGCGCACGCGCACCATCGACTGGCGCGCTGAGGGTCTCGATCGACTTCGTCTCCACGGCCGATGCTAGCAGTCGGAGCGCGCAGATGCAGTAGCCGTGTTCGGTCGGTGGGTCGCCTTCGCGCGGCGCGGCCGGTGCGTCAGGTGCAGCCGCCGACGAAGAGTCCGTCGCTGAAGCTGTCCGACTGCTCGATGGTGAGCGAGTCGATCTCGCACTGACCCGCGCCGAGCTTGCGGATGTTGACGCTGACGATGCGCCGCGTGGCGGTGCCGCCATCGCGCGCGATGAGCGGCACCAGCGTCTGGCGCGTCTCGCCGCTCGTGCCGCCATCCGTCGACCAAGTGGACTCTGGACGCAGCTGCGCTTCGTACAGCTCGGCGAAGGGATCCGGCCCGCCATCGGGCGTCGTAACGCTCGTCACGCCGACGCGAATCGTCAGCGACGCGGTCGCGTCGCAGCGCGCCATCAAGACGGCGGTGAGCGGCGTGGGCCCGAACGAGAAGTCGACGCGCGCGTCGCCGCCGTCTGGTCCGTCGACGACGACGTCGTCACCGACGAGCGCGAGGCCGCGCAGTCCGGGCAGCAGCGTCTCGGTCGTGCGCGCGGCACCTGTAGCGCCGCGGACCAGCGTCCATCCACACGGAACGCCCACGCAAATCTCCTCGAAATCCTGCACGTAGAGCTGCGGGACCTGCGGCGTGCGCTCGGGTGCGCAGGCCATCAGCCCGAGGATCGCGGCGACGAAGAGGAACCCACCGCGCGGGCGCACGCGCCCGAGTCGTCGTCTCGCACAGCGCATCGAGCGTCCGTCTGCTCTCCCCTGCGTCGCGCTCATCGCGGCCTCCACTCGACGCCGATGTCGAACGTCGGTCCGCCGAGCGCGACGTCGTGGCCGAAGCGGTTCACGTCGATCACCGGATAGAGGTCCCACGCGAGCCGAGCCACCAGGCGGAGCGGATCGACGATCCAGAATGAGAAGCTCACACCGGCGGAAAAGCGCGGGCCCGCGCGCGCGACGGACCCGTCGCTCTCGACGGTCTCTGCGTACGAGATGCCTGCGGCCACGTCGGGGCTGAGCTCGATCGCGCCGAACGGCAGGCGGAGCTCGGCGACGGCGAGCACGTCGGTGCCGGAGATCTGCACGTCGTCTGCTTCGCTTCGGCCTGTGTTCGACGCGAGCGAGCGCCAGCGCGTGCCGACGCGAGCGCCGAGGAACAGCAGCCAGATGGCGCGGTGCGTGAGCGTCAGGTCGAGGCCAAGCGCGGCGCGGTCCGTGGAGTAGCCGCGCGACGCGAGCGCGTCGTCGAGCGAATCGCTCGGCGGCAACGAGACGGCAAACGTCGCGCGCAACGCCAGATCCGATTGGTGAAGTCGGCGATCAGGCACGGGCGGCGGCAGCGGCGCCGCGGCCACCGGTGCTGCGCCGAACATCGGCACGATCGGCGGCGGTGGGCGCCACACTGGCGGCGCTTGCTGCGCCGCTACGCCGCTCACCACGGCGAGCGCGCCCGCGGACAGCGCCCAAGCGAACAGCGCGCACGCGGTGGCGCGCTTCAGCGCCAGCTGATGATCATCTCGCATGTCTCGTCCCCGCGCGTTCGGCAGCGCTCTTCTGCGTATCCTGTGACCGTCGCGCCGGAGAGCTCGACCGAGCGCACCGCCCAGCCGAGCACGCTGAGGCAGTGGGCGGCGTGCGGCTGCGCGAAGTCCTCGATGCGGACGCGCATCGACCGCTCGCCCTCGTCGACCGGCACCATGCGCCCGGAGTCGTAGTGCACTTCCCAGAGGCGCGCGGCCTTGTTGAACAGAAATTTCGGTGTGTTCAGGCGATAGAAGATCCGATAGAGCGTCGGCAGGTTCGTCTCCGCGCCGTACTTCGCCATCTCGAAGACGAGCGCGAGATCACCCTTGCCAAACATCCGATCCGCCTCGACGTTGAACGCGATGAAGAGGTCGTATGGCACCCACGCATGAGGCAGCACGCGCCCATCGAGCAGCTCTTGGTGCGGCTTCGCGAGGGCATCGCGCAGACGTCGGTAGGCCGCCTCACCGAAGCGCTCCCGGACGTAACGGACGCGCGATGTCACCGCGCTGCCTTTGACTTGAACCATCGTCGTTGCCGCGACACTACCACAGCGCCGCACGCCGACTGATGTCGGCCGATCCAGCCGAGCGCGTGTTGGAGTACCCTCGCGACCGCGATGAACGCTCGCGCGAACACCCTGCGGATCTGGCTCATCCCTTTCTCGATCCTGCTCAGCGTCGCCGTGACGCTGCTGGTGCTCACATTCCTCGCGGATACGCACGGCCGCCCGGACGCTTCCGCGCTCTGGCATCTTTTCATCGCGCCAAACCCGATGTCCGCAGCGAACACGCTGTCGAACGCTGGCGAGATCGTCGCGGGCGTTCTCGCGATGGCGATCACCGTCGCCGCGATCGTGGTCGAGCTCGCGAGTACGCGGTACACGCATCGCATCACCGAGCTGTTCATCGCCGAGCCGACGAACTTCATCGTCACCGGCTTCTTCGTCGTCGCGGGCCTGCAAGGTCTGTGGGTCACGATGACGTTCGACCCGAGCGTCGGCTTCGTGCCGCACTGGGGCATCGTGCTGTCGATGGTGATGCTCACCATCTCGCTGCTCATCCTGATCCCGTACTTCGCGTTCATCTTCCACTTCCTGCAGCCGGTCAACATCCTCGCGCGCATCCGCATGCACACGCT
>Ga0163144_10010791_pt1 | contig 19424 bp, 16 predicted proteins | sample OliLak19BULKMAT1_FD_123175 | JGI IMG/M metagenome (GOLD analysis project Ga0163144, IMG submission 123175) | Freshwater microbial mat bacterial communities from Lake Vanda, McMurdo Dry Valleys, Antarctica - Oligotrophic Lake LV.19.BULKMAT1 | ecosystem: Environmental > Aquatic > Freshwater >... | reverse complement strand
CTTGCCGGGCAATGGCTCTAAAAGTCTGATGCCGTTGCGGACTGGCGCCGCCGCCTCACGGGTCAACGAAAGCCGGGCCAAACTGGAAAGCACCCTGCCTAAGCTCTCCTTACGTTCCGCCGCAAGTTGCTTAACCAATCCCAAAATGTCCCCGTCTAGGTCGATCGTGGTCCGCATAGAACCAACCTAGCACATCAAACATCAAACATCATTCCTTGCAGGGTCGCGTTCGCCCGTGCGGTCCTCGCTCGTCTCGCCGCAGTGCGTCAGACCCAGCCACGATTTCCCCCCAGACCTGCCAGAACCTCTTATCTCGCCCGGCCCTTCGCCTCTCGTTCCACCGCCGAACCATACCGACGGTTCCTACCGCCGATTTCCCGAAATAATACATAGACATCTATGCCTGTCACAAGGTGTTGAACTTTATTTTCCCCTTGTTTGCAACAGTTCTCCGCCTCCCCATCCGAAAAACAGCCCCCCCATAGTGTATAGTCAAAGCAAGAAAAGCCCGCTGCGCCCAATCCGGCCCAGCGGGCTTTTTTATTCCCCAAACAAAAGGAAATAGCCACCATGTCTAAGCCCGTCGACCCGACACCGTGTAGCGATCAAAACGCCGCCATCAACCGCGAAAATGCCCGGAAATCCACCGGCCCGCGCACCGAAGCCGGCAAAGCCGCCTCCAGCAAAAACCGGCTCACCCACGGGCTCTGCTCCACCGCATTGCTTCTGGAAGGCGAACTCCAGGAGGATTTCGATGCCCTCCACACTGAAATCGGACAGAGCTTTGCTCCCGCCACCGGCGAAGAGAACCTGCTCGCCTCCCAGCTAACCGAGGCCCTCTGGCGGCTCAATCGCGCCCGTCGAGTCGAAGCCAAAGCCTTCGACATCATGATCGCGGACACCGCCGTCCAGTACTCCGAACCAGGAACCGGCGAATCCGCACCGACCCCCGAATTCCATATGGCCTGCTCGTTCTGGGCCGAATCCAACGTCAAGGCGCTGAACTGCCTCCAACGATACTCGACCACCGCCGAACGGAATTATCGGCAAGCTCTGAAAGCGCTCCAGCAGGCCCAACAACTTCGCCGAAGCCTGCCAGCCCCGGCCCCGGTTGAAGAAAAAGCCATGGCCGCCTCGGCCGGATCCGCCCTCCCGGAAATTGGCTTCCAATCGAAATTCGTTCCCACCGCCCCCGTCAGCGCCCCGGCTCACAACAACCGCTGCTGAACCGGCTTCGTTTCGTAAAACCCCGCCGCCTTCGAACCGGATCCTGATCGTCGAAAATCGAAACTCTACCCGGTGCACTCGAATTGTGTTTACCGACAGACTTGCAATCCTCGCTCAAACATATTTAACTATAGTTAAGCCAAGAAAGCGAATCTATGTTTACTCCATCCACGCGATCGCTCGAAGAGATCCACGGCTCGGTCCCTACCGCCGTCGGTTCCCCCTGGAAGCGCCTCCTCGCCTTCGGCGGACCCGCTTACCTCATCAGCGTCGGCTACATGGACCCCGGCAATTGGGCCACCGACATCGAAGGCGGAGCCCGCTTCGGCTACCAACTCCTCTGGGTCCTCGTCCTGTCGAACCTCATGGCGATCCTGCTCCAGACCCTCTCGGCCCGCCTCGGCATCGTCACCCGTCGAGACCTCGCCCAAGCCTGCCGCGATGCCTATCCCCGCCCCGTCGCCGGTGCCCTCTGGCTCCTCTGCGAAATCGCCATCGCCGCCTGCGACCTCGCCGAGATCCTAGGTGCCGCCATCGCCCTCCAACTCCTCTTCCGCCTCCCTCTCCTTTGGGGAGTCCTACTGACGGCCGTCGATACGTTCTTTATCCTTTACTTACTTGAACTTGGCGTCAAACGCTTCGAGTCCGTCGTCCGTTGGATCATCGGTGCCGTAGGAGTTTGCTTCTTAGTTGAACTATGGCTAGCTAAACCACTGTTTGGAGAGATGTTAAGTGGCCTTGTCCCTACGTTGACCGCCGAAAGCCTCTACGTCGCCGTCGGCATCCTCGGGGCCACGGTAATGCCCCATAATCTCTACCTCCACTCGGCCCTCGTCCAGACTCGCGAAATCGACGATACCTCGGCCGGAAAGCGCCAAGCCTGTCGCTATAACTTCTTTGATTCCATCATCGCCCTCAACGCGGCCCTCTTTATCAACGTCGCCATTCTCGTCCTTGCCGCCACCGTCTTCTTCAAGCGCCACATCATCGTCACCGAAATCCAACAAGCCCACCTCCTCCTCGCTCCGCTCCTCGGAACCTCCGCCGCCAGCATCCTCTTCGGGGTCGCCCTCCTCCTCGCCGGTCAGTCGTCCACTCTAACTGGAACCCTTGCTGGTCAAGTAGTTATGGAGGGTTTCCTCAACGTTCGCATGCAGCCTTGGATCCGCCGCGCTCTCACCCGCGGCCTCGCGCTCATCCCTGCCGTACTCACCATCGTCCTCGCCGGAGAAGCCCAAGTCTACCAACTTCTCATCTTCAGCCAAGTCGTCCTCTCCCTCCAATTGCCGTTCGCCGTCGTCCCCCTGGTCCGCTTCACCGGCGACCGCCAGCGCATGGGCGAGTTCGTCAGCCCCCTCTGGCTAAGGGCGCTCGCCCTCATTGTTTCTGCTCTCATCATCGGCTTGAACTGTTGGCTCGTAAGCCGATACATAAATAACTACTTAATCCTCCCCGTTCTTGTGCTCGCCGCGCTGCTCGGTTACCTGCTTGTCGAGCCCTGGCTCGGCACCCGGACTCCCGTCGTCCGGCCCGCCATGCCCCTCGGACCCCTGCCCGCCCTCGACCTGCCCCGCTACGAGCGTATCCTCGTCCCCCTCGATCACTCGGTTAAGGATTCGATCGCGCTCCGTCACGCCGCCGCCTTCGCCCGCCAGCACGGGGCCCGCCTCCTTCTCGTCCACGTCGAAGACGGTGCCACCAGCCGCGTCTATGGCTCCCTCTCCTCCACTGCCGAAGTCGAGGCCGGACGCAGCTATCTGACTAGCGTGGTTAAAGCCCTTGAGAATGAATCGATTGAATGCCAGTTATTGATCTATCACTCCAATCGTGCCGCCGACGAAATCATCCGCGCCGCCCGGCAATTCGAGGTCGATCTCATCGTCATGGCCTCCCACGGCCACGGCAAGCTCGGCGATCTCATCTACGGCGAAACCATCGAACGGGTTCGCCACGCCGTCCCCGTCCCTCTGCTCGTAGTCCAATAAACCCACCGCCTGTGTCCAGGAAACCCAATAAACTTGGGGCGTTCGCCTTAACCGCTTGAAAACAAAACGAAGACCGAGTGGCACCCCGCATGCATCCCTCTGGGTAGTGACTCGGCTCCTCTTCACTTTCGCGCTCTTGGTCTTCGCCCTTCCCGGTGCGACGCTCCAGAAGCTATCGTTTGAGGAAATGGTCTCCAAGGCCACAGCCATCGTCCGCGCAAAAATCGGCCCGGCCACCGGTCGCCAGCACGGTGCCTTGGTCTACTCGCATCACCGCATCTCTATCCTGGAAACCTGGAAAGGCAATCTCGGGGTCTCTACCGACGTAGTTGTCCCCGGCGGCCAGGTCGGTCGCCTCCAGCAAACGGTTGCCGGAGCCCCCGTGCTCCCGGCAGGCGACGAACTCGTCCTCTTCCTGTGGACCTCCCCGTCTGGTCTCACCCATGTCATCGGTCTCTCCCAAGGCGTCTTCCAGTTAGAACGCAACGCCGCCGGTGTCGTCATGCTCAACCGAGGGCCCCTCGCCGCCAGCCTCGTCACTTCTTCGGGTCGCCCCACGTCCGATGACGGCATGAGGATGGGCCTATCGGAATTCAACGTCCGCGTCTCCAGCGCCCTGGGGAAAAGCCGGTGACCCTCCGCCGGACTCTCGCCGCCCTCCTCCTCGGCTCAAGTCTCGCCTCCGGCTATTACCACTTCGTACGCTTCGCCGGCCGCAACGCTCCGTTTAATGCGATCGTTGAGAAGTTTGACGTTAACGCGCTGACCGATAAGACAGTTACCTTCCAGATCGCTGACAACGGACCAGCCAATTTAGCGTCCGGCGACTCTCTGGCCGCCTTCGTCAGCCAACTCCGTTCCGCCGCACGAGTCTGGAGCGAGGTGGAAACTTCGGAACTCCGCATCCGCTTCGGCGGGTTCTTCAATCCCGCCCAGCCCACGCCCGTCACCCCCGGCATCGACGTCGTCTTTGAAGATCTCCCCCCCGGTGTCAATGGCTACGGCAGCGTAACCGTCCGCGGCGACTTCTTCCCCGGATCGTCCTTCGTTCCCATCCAACGCTCCCAAGTCGTGCTGAACCGCGATCTCGCCTCCCGCCCCAGCTGGAGCGAACAGTTCTTCCTCACCGCCGTCCACGAATTCGGGCACGCCCTCGGCCTCCAACACTCGTTCGCCTCGGGCGCGATGGCCACCGAGATCACCCGCGGCACCACCAAGATTCGGCCGATCACCCCGGATGATGCCGCCGGTATATCCGTCCTCTACCCCACCCCGACTTTCCGCCAGTTGCTCGGCACCATCACCGGACGGGTCACTACCGGTAACGACGGTGTCGCTATGGCCTCCGTTGTCGCCATCGCACCCCGCGGGGCTGCCGTCAGCGCGCTCACGAATCCAGACGGGACCTTTAAAATCGAAGGCCTGCCCCCGGGTGAATACTACATCTACGCTCACCCCCTCCCAGCCGCGCTGCAGGGCGAGCCCACCCCGGGCAACATCAACCCCCCGCTCGACGACCGTGGCCGCCCTTTCGATTTCGGCGTCAACTTCGACACCCTCTTCTTCCCGGCCTCCCGCTCCCCCTTCGTAACCCGCACCGTGGTGGCCGGTGCCTCCAGCGATGGCGTCAACTTCGCTGTCGCCCGCCGCTCCACCCCGGGCATCCATAGCGTGCAAACCTTCAGTTTCCCCGCCCAGACCGCCGTCAAACCAGCCCAACTCTACTTCTCTGGCGGGCCCCGCAACTTCATGGCCGCCGCCGGAGTCGGTTTGGTGCAAAACAGCCAACCCGCCGCCGGCCTCCAAATCTCCGCCTTGGGCGGCTTCGCCACGGTCCCAAATGGTGCCATCCGGCCCTACCCTTCCGCCCCCGCGTCCTATATAGAGGTCACCTTCCAGTTCGGCCAGTTCCCCCAGGAAGGCCCCGGGCATCTCATCTTCTCCCGCGGCAACGATCTCTACGTCCTGCCGAACGCCCTTCGTCTCGCCGATCGCTCCGCGCCCACCATCGAGTCCGTAACCGTCCGGCCCGACGGCGCGTCCGTCCTCGTCTCGGGCCAAAACCTGGCCGCCGATACCCGCATCTCCTTCGACGGAGCCGTCGGAACCACCCGTGGACTCGACGAACAAGGTCGCCTCATCGCCACCCTGCCGCCTGCCGCCAACGCCTACCGGAGCTCCGTCGTCGCCTTCAACTCCGACGGCCAAAGCTCTCTCTTCGTCCAGGCACCGTTCGCCTTCATCTACGAAAACTTCTTCGACGCCAACCGCTCGACCGTCCTCACTTTCTCCCCGGCCATCCTCCCGGCCGGAACTGAGTCCCTCGTCGACATCACCACCACCGAGCCCGCCGGCTTCGTCGACGGTGCCGTCCTCGCCGGCTTCAATACCAGCGACATCCAAGTCCGCCGCTCCTGGGTCGCCGCCGGCAACCGCATCATGGCAAACGTCTGGGTCAGCCCCGCCGCCGCCGGCTCCTCAGCCACCGTCACCGTCTCGAACGGACTCCGCCTACTCACTCAATCCGGCGTGCTCCAGATCGGCGCTACCCCCGCCAGGCCACTCCAGGCCAACCTTCCTTTCGGCGTCAACGGCCTCGTCCCCGGCACCCCGGCGCAACTCCAACTCAACTCCGCCAACCTCGGCGGGGCGATCACCGTTACCCTGAACGGTCAGGCCGCCGCCGTCACCAGCGTCGAGAACAGCGTCGTTACCTTCAATGTCCCCAACAACCTCCCAGTCGGCCCCATCGCCGTCCGGGTCAATGTCGCAGGCGAAGTCGGTCTTCCCATCGGCATGCAGGTCCTGCCTCCCCCGGCTCTGATCACTTCGGTCGTCGCCGGCTTCAACCAAGTCATCTCTGAAGTCCGTCCGGCCCGCCCCGGTGAAATCCTTACCGTCCTCGTCTCTGGCTTACCGGAGAATCTGACGAATGCCGCTGCCACCCCCAAGATCACGATTACCGTCAATAGTGTCGAACACCGGATCATCTCCATCAATCCGCTCGGCGGAGCCCTACAGTTCCAATTCATCCTCCAAGGCACCCTCCCCTCCGGCTCCCTTCCCGTCGCCGTATCCGTTGACGGTATCTCCACCACGCTCTTCAATCTCCCCGTCCGTACCCAAAATTAGTTCAAACGGTGAAACGGTCTCGCCCCCGCTAGCACTTCCTGTCATGCAACCGCAGACAGTCGCTACCTGGAGCCAACCCGAGGGCCGCTACGAACTCATCTTCCACCCCGGTTCGGTTCCCCCTCTGGAAGACCCCCTCAGCCCCCGCGAACTCGAAGTCGCCCGCCTCGTCGCCTCCGGGCTCCCCAATAAACTCGTCGCCCACCAACTCAACATCTCCAACTGGACCGTATGCACCCATCTGCGTCGAACCTTCTCAAAACTCGGCGTGACCACCCGAGCCGCCATGGTCGCCCGGCTGCACCGAACCGGCACCCTCCGCTAACTCTCCTTCCCACGCCCCCCGGGACTACTGGTACTCTAGTTCCAGCGGTCACGCCTGTGGAGCAAACGTCTTTCAATCTGGACTACCTGGCCCGCCTCAAACAGCAGGAGCCAGAGACCGAAAAGCACTTCGTCACGCACTTCACGAGCGCGCTGCAATCCCGCCTCCGGTTCCGTATTCGCTCTCGCCAGATGATCGACGACGTCTGTCAGGAAACCCTCCTGCGCGTCATCCTCCACGTCCGCCGCGGCACGGAAATCGAGCGCCTCCCGGCTTTCGTCCACGCCGTTTCGAAAAACGTCCTCCACGAAGCCTTCCGCGGACAGCGGAAACACGCGACCACCGAATCCGAGTTTCCTGACCTCCCCGACGTCCGGATTGATTTTGACTCGTCGCTCGTCAACCAACAGCGCCAAACCGCCGTCCGCCAAATTCTAGCCGAACTGCCAGAGAAAGACCGCCGTATCCTCCAGCGCCTCTTTCTCGACGAAACGGACCGCGAAGAGCTCTGCGCCGAACTCGGCGTCGATGGCGAATATCTCCGCGTCCTCCTCCACCGCGCCAAGCTCCGCTTCAAAGCCGCGGCCTCCCGTTCCCGCTCCGCCGCCGTCGGCCTTTTGTCGTTTTTGCTCTAATATTGAAACGAATGCGACCTTTCAGTCACAGTAAAGGAAATGCCAGTAATGGATCACGAACACGCTGAGCGCGTGAACGCCGCCGAGCGTTTTGCGCTGCGCGATATGCCACCCGAAGAGGCGGAGGCCTTTGAACTGCATTTCTTCGACTGCGCCCTGTGCGCCGCAGAGTTAGAAACACTCCGCGCCCTTGCCGTGAACGGTCGGACCCTGCAAGCGACCGAGTCCGGCAAGGTCCTGGCATTTCCCTCGGCCCATCGCGTCGTTGTTCATCCCGGTTGGTGGCCCGTCGCAACGGCCGCCGGTTGGATCGTCGCCGCCATGGTCGGTTGGCAACAGTACTCTCGACCGGCCGCTAGCGGGCCGGAAGCAATGGCCACCTACGCCCTCCGGACCGTATCCCGTGGCGAGCCTAACGCCGTCAGCGTTCCCCCTTCCGTCCGCCGCTTCGCCCTCTACTTCGACCTCGTCTGGGACGCTCGGCCTTCGGCCTATCAGATCCAAATCGACGGCCCGACCCGTTCGAGCCTCTCGGTCCCCGCGCCGGCCGCCGGTCAGCCGCTCTTCGTCCTGCTTGACCGCGGCAGCCTCTCTCCCGGTCTCTACAAACTAACCATCTCTGACAGCGGTGGAACCACCCTGGCGGAACTTGCTTTCAGCCTTCAACTCTAATTCTATGGAACGATTCCTCTTTCACGCCGAAGCCTACGCCCTCACCGGTCGCTTCACCCTTCCTTTTGAAGACGTTATCCCCGTGCAAGCGATGGCGACCCTCCCGATTACGGGCGGTTTCGGGACCGCTCGAGTCGATGACTTCGATTATCGTAACCTCGTCAGCTTCCGACGAGCCGTCGCTTCGGTCAGCGGCGGGCAGAGCAAGGCCGACCGCGACGGACGCGGCCCCTATGTCAGCCGGTCGACCATTGAGATCGCCGGGCTCAGCGTGATGGGGATGGTGACCGCGGACAAGATCTTCGCCACCGTCAGCACCTCCATTCCCTTCGCCGGCGGCGAAGCTTCGATCTACGTCCAAGCTGGATTTGAGAACCTCCGCATCGCTGGCGAAGCGGTCCCCGATACCCTCGACGCGGCCTTCTTCAACCGGTTTCCTCAGTGGAGTCAACTCACCGCCGAAGCGGCGAAAAACTCGACCAACCAACTCGCTCTCCCCGTGGGTTCGTCGTATCGGAACGATGTTCGGGGCTTCTCACTCGTAAAGCCGTCGGAAATCACCGTCCCCAACTTCGGCAAAGTCTACTTGGCTGAACTGTTCGTCACCCCGTCGTCCCGCCGCATCAGCATGATCCGGATTGACCTCGGTTGCCCCGAAGAAGGCGGCATCGAGATCGGCGGCAGCGGGGCCAACGGAGTCGGCTGGCCATAATGCGGCGTTTCGTTCTGCTGCTAGGGTTTCTCGTCGGGTGTCGCCCACCGGACGCCGAAACGCTCTATCAGCAGGCGGAACTACAGTCTCAGCAGAGCCGTTGGACCGAGGCCCTGACGGTCCTCGACCGCGCTCCGCGCGAGCCAAGGTTTCTGCTGTTGCGAGCCGAAGTGCTTCTTGGCCAAGGCAATCGCGCTGCCGCCGAAGCCCTTCTTCCTCAAGAGCCGTACTCGGAGGCGGCTCTTGAGGTGCAACGTCTGATGCACCTCGGCAACGCCGCCCGGCTCCGGGGGGATACCGCCAGTGCATTGACCCTTCTGCACTCCGCGCGTTCGCTCGCTGGCACTTCCGTCCCTTTGTTACTCGCCGTCGACCTTCGGCTCGCCATCGCCCTGACGCGTCAAGGAGACTATGCAAACGCCGAAGCCGCCGCGCGCCGCGCCCTCGGCTACGCCGAACAGCAGCGTCTCCCTTTCGCGGAACTGCAAGCCAGCGGTAACCTCGGCTTCGTCGCGTTGAACGCCCATCGGTATGAGGAGGCCATCTCCTGGTTCGAACGCGTCCGCCGCCTTTCGCAGTCCCCCGGCAACGAAGAAAAGGCGCTGGGAAACCTCGCCCTCTGCTACCGCGCTCTCGGCGACCCCGACCGCGCGCTCGCGCTGTTGCTACGCGCCGAGCCCCTTGCGCTTTCGGTCGGGCAGCAACACGACGCGATGGTGTGGATCGGCCAAGCGGGCTCCATCTATTTCGAGCGCGGAGATTTCCCGGCCGCCACCGAGCGCTTCCTGCGAGCTCTGGAAGTCTCCAAGGCGCTCGGAACCGCATTTACCCCGGCGTGGGCGCATAGCGTCGCCCGGGCTTATCTCGAGCAGGGAGACCTGGCCCGAGCCGAGCCGTTCCTGGCCCAAGCCAGCGAACTCGCCGACCCGAACGACCGCTCCCTCCGGACTTCGATCGCTCTTACCCAGGCTCGCGTGGCTTCCTCAGAAACGGGATTCGCCGCCATCGCCGCGGACGCGACGAATTCCCCCGCCGACCGCCAGGAAGCGCTCGGACGCTGGGCCCGGCTCCTCGCCCGTTCGAACCGCCTCGATCTCGCGGCCCAGAAGTACCGCGACTTACTCGCACTCGGCGAATCGACTCGCTCGCAGCTGCAGCGGGATGACTCGCGGCTCTCTTACGGCGCTAACGTCGCCGATCTCTACGCCGAATACGTTGACTTTCTGATGCAGCGCGGCGAAACCGTCCTGGCGCTGGAGACGGCGGCAACGGTCCGCGGGCGGCTCCTGGGCGGATCCCCCATCCGGGCTTCCGCTTTGCAGAAGCTCGCCGCCACCACCGGGCGGGTGATCCTTTTTTATTCGGTCAACCGCGAGCGTTCGTGGCTCTGGTCGATCACTCCTTCGACCGTCGAATCGTTTCCCCTGCCGGGCTCGAAGTCGCTTGCTCCGTTGCTCGAAGAGTACCGCCAGTTTATCGGTGCGTTGCGCGATCCGCGATCGAGTGACGCGCCCGCCCGCCGGAAGTTAACGGAACTGTTACTTCGTCCGGCCGCCGCCGTGCTCCCGTCCGGAACCCGGGTCTATCTGGTCCCGGACGGCCCTCTCCAATCGCTCAATTTCGAAACTCTCGCCTCGCCTCAGCATCCAGACCGCTACTGGCTCGAAGATGCCACCGTCTCCCTGGTGCCTTCGCTGAGTTTGCTGCTCTCCGAACGGGCGCGCTCCACCGGTTCCCAGGCCCTCCTGGTGGGTGCTCCCGAGACCATGCCGGAGCCCTATCAGCCGCTTCCGTTTGCCCGGGAGGAGTTGGCCGCGGTCGCAGCAGCGTTGGTGCCGTTGCCCGTCAAACGGCTGGAAGGCCCCGCCTGTAGCCGGTCCGAGCTTCTCGACCAGCCGATTCCCAGTTTCCGTTATGCTCATTTTGCGGTGCATGCGGTGACTGACCCGGTCGACCCGCTGCACTCCGCCTTGTTGTTGACTCGTCGCGATAATGGCTCGGTCGTCTCTGCCTCGGAGATTCGCCACATGCCCTGGCGCGCCGAGTTGGTTACCCTCTCGGCGTGCCACAGCGCTGGAGCCCGCAACTACAGCGGAGAGGGCTTGGTCGGCTTGACGTGGGCTTTCCTGGAAGCGGGCGCGCACAACGTCATCGCCGGGCTTTGGGACGTCAACGATCGGAGCACCTCCCGCCTGATGAGCGACTTCTACCGGCGACTGGCGGCCGGCCGGCCTCCCCCGGAAGCGCTCCGGGAGGCCAAACTGGAGCTGTTGCGTTCCGCCGGGCCGTACGCCAAGCCCTACTACTGGGCTCCGTTCGTATTCTTCACGGCCGCCCGATAAACTAGCGGAACGTTTTTGCCGTCCGTTCGTATAACTAGTCAATGCGACGTGCCATCGTTCTTCTTCCGTTCTATCTCGCGCTCGCTGCGGCGATTGTCACGCCAACTGACCCAGTGAGTCGCTCGCCGGGGAAACTCAGCCCGCTGGTCGAGGAAAAGAAAGTTCCCCGGCCGTGCCCCAGTCGACCAGCTTAGTTCCGCGCCACCTCGCTATAATTTAAGAGTGCGTTACTTCCTCCTTTTCGTAGCCCTCGCGGCTGGCTCGTTTCTGTCTTCGTGCGCGAAAGCGCCGCAGACGAAGGAGTCGGTCAAACAAGCGATTGTCGACTATCTCGGGAAACGAGACGACATGATCGCCGCCTCAATGGAGGTGGAAGTGGTAAGCGTCAATTTTCACGACAAAGAGGCTGAAGCCATCGCCAGCATTGGCCCGAAAGGTGCCCCGGCCAGCGGCATCAAGATTGCTTACACCTTAGAAGCCGAAGGCACCAAGTGGGTCGTCAAGAAGAAGCCGGGCGCGGCGCCGACGGCCGGTGATGGAGCTCCGCACAGCGCTCCCTCCCCCGACGCGGGAAGTCTGCCCTCCGGCCACCCCCCCATTCCCGCAAAGCCGTGAACCCCACCGTCGCCGTTCTCGGAGGTGGCCCGGCCGGCTCGATGGCCGCGGAACGATTGGCCCACGCGGGCGTGCGGACCCTCCTCATCGATGAGAAAATGGCGTGGGAGAAGCCCTGCGGCGGCGGGGTAACCTTCAAAGCCTACAGTCAGTATCCGTTTCTCACCGCAGCGCGCAGCCACCCGGTTTCGACCACTTGGCTCCATGCCGAATCGACCGTGTCCGCCCGGCTCGCCCTCGAAAAGCCGCTGCTGGTTTTCTCCCGTCGCGAACTCAATCAGCTTCTGCTGGACCGGGCCGCCGCCGCTGGGGCGGAACTCCTAACGACGCGGGTGACCGCCGTCGAACGGGAAGGGAAGTCCTGGTTCCTGACTACCCGTTCCGGCCCGCTGCAAGCCGACCACCTGATCATTGCCACGGGGGCGCGCAACCCCCTGCGCAACTTCGGCACGCCTTGGACGCCTTCTGACACGATGGTCGCCCTCGGCTACTACATCCCATCGGATCAGCCGCATATCGATATTCAGTTCTTCGCCGACCTGGAAGGCTACATTTGGCTTTTTCCTCGCTGCGGCCATCTTTCGGCCGGAATCTGCGGGAAAGGGATGACGGCGGCGGCCTTGCGCCAACGATTAGAAGACTATCTGGCGAAGCGCGGCATCTCCTATAAAGACGCCCAGTTTTACGCTCACATGCTGCCTGCACTCGCTACCGACTCGTGGCCGAATAACCGCCTGGCTGGCCCTGGCTGGCTCGCCGTGGGCGATTCGGCCGGTCTCGTGGATCCGGTGACGGGGGAAGGGATTTACTACGCGATGCGGTCGGGGGAACTGGCTGGTCAGTTGCTGGCCGAGGGCCGGCCGGAGGCGTATGCGGCGCAGGTGGAGCTTGAGTTTGGGGCGGACCTGGCTTATGCCTCGACACTGGCTCGGCGGGTGTACCTGGGCCGGTTCTGCGGCGGCGCGAATACGACCCGGATGTTGCAATTTCTCCGCCGCAGCCCGCGCATTCAAGCCGTGATGCAAGAGCTTTTCGCCGGCACCATTAGCTATCGGGAACTCCGTGCGCGCATCCGCGGTAACTTCAAATCGACCATGGCGGAGATCGCCATTAACTCCTTTTTACGTCGTATCGTAACTTCTTAACTAACTTATGTCTACCACTCGTTCCGAGGCCCTGCTCGCCCGCGGGCAACACCTGATTCCGGGCGGCGTTAACTCTCCGGTCCGCGCTTTCCGCAGCGTCGGCGGCACCCCGCGGTTCATCGCCCGCGCCCAGGGGGCCCGGATGTTTGACGTGGATGACAACGAGTTCATCGACTACATCGGAAGCTGGGGACCGATGCTGATCGGCCATCGGCATCCCGCGATTTTGGCCGCGATTGAAAAGGCCTTGACGATCGGGACTTCGTTTGGGGCTCCGACCGAACTGGAGCTGGAACTGGCCGAGGAGATCATCGACGCGGTGCCGAGCATGGAGATGCTGCGCCTCGTGAACTCGGGGACCGAAGCGACGATGTCGGCGCTGCGCGTCGCCCGCGGCTTCACGGGCCGGGATTTGACGATCAAGTTCGAAGGCTGCTACCACGGCCACGTCGACAGCTTACTCGTGAAGGCGGGAAGCGGCATGGCGACGTTGGGTATCGCCGATACCCAAGGCGTGCCGAAGGGCTTTACGGATACGACGTTGGCGCTGCCGTATAACTCGGTGGAGGCGTTGGAACAGGCGTTCCGGGAACGGGGTGACTTGATTGCGGCCGTGATTGTGGAGCCTGTGGTTGGAAACATGGGTTGCGTCATTCCGACGCCCGAGTTTCTGGCCGCCATGGTGCAACTGACGCAAAAGCATGGGGCGCTGCTAATTTTCGACGAGGTCATGACGGGGTTTCGGCTGGCTCGCGGCGGGGCTCAGGAGCTGTTTGGGATCCGGCCAGACCTGTCGACGTTTGGGAAAGTGATCGGCGGCGGTTTGCCGATTGGCGCCTATGGCGGCCGGCGCGACGTGATGAGCAAAGTGGCTCCGGTTGGCCCGATTTATCAGGCCGGGACGCTGAGTGGGAACCCGTTGGCCGTCAGCGCGGGGCTGGGGATGTTGCGACATATCAAGAGCCATCCGGAGATCTACCCCTATCTCGAAAAGATCACGGCTCGCTTAGTGGAGGCACCGCCCCCGGGAGTGACAGTGAACCGGGTGGGGAGTATGTTCACGATGTTCTTTACCGAGACGCCGGTTGTCGACTACGAGACGGCGAAGACGTCGGACACGGCGCGTTTCGGGAAGTTCTTCCACCACTTACTCGGCGAGGGAGTCTATCTCGCACCGAGTCAGTTTGAGGCCGGCTTTGTTAGTGCGGCTCATACGGAAGAAGATATCGAGACGACCCGGGCCGCCATCAGTCGATTCTTCCAATAGACGGCGAGCGGAGCCACGGCCAGGATGGCGGCTTTAGATCGCTGAGAGGGGTTCTATCGGACTGTCGCCGTCCCGATAGCGGACTCGATCCCCGCCGATTCCGAGCCGCTTGACCGTACGAGCACGCCTTGTCGGTCGTGTCTACCATGACCACTCGCATACCCTGGGGCGAACAAATTACTTTAACATCGCCGTCGGTCGAAACCTGATACAAGAACAAGACCCAGAACCAGTAGGGCCAGACGAGGAGCCACCGGCGAGGCAAAATGAACCAGCTCCAGATCAGGACCGGCGACAACAAGACGAGGAAGACTAGGCCGGCTAGCGTCCCACATAAAACAAGGCCCGGCGAGGGAGCCGGGCCTTTGTGAAAAACACAGAATGGAATGGGAGTCGTGGAACGAACGCATCATGCGCCGCCTCACAAACAAAGAGTGGCTCCCAGAGCGGAAATTCTCAGGCTAATGTGTTCAACGATAAAGGTCGCTGCGCTTCAAAGGCCGCGATGGCCGCGTCCTGCTTCAACACATAGCCAATTTCGTCTACCCCTTCGAGCAAACAATCCTTGGCAAAGGCGTCGATCGGGAACGACATTGACGGACCGCCCGGCCAACTCAAGGTCTGGGTCGGCAGGTCGATCGTCAGCTGCAGCGCCGGGTTCTCGACTAGCGCGGCAAACAACGCCGCGTGTACGTCCTTCGGCATCACGATCGGCAGCAGACGGTTTTTCAGCGAATTTTGCTTAAAAATGTCAGCATAGCTCGTCGAAAGCACCGCTTGGAAACCGTACTGGGTCAAAGCCCAGGGGGCGTGTTCCCGGCTCGATCCGCAGCCGAAGTTGTCGCCCGCCAGCAGGATTTGCGACGCCTTTGCGGCTGGGGTGTTCAGGACGAAATCGGCCTTCGGCGATCCGTCGGCGTGGTAACGCCAATCGCAAAAAAGCTGGTCGCCGAGGCCGTCCTTCGAGATGGTCTTTAAGAACCGGGCCGGAATGATCTGGTCGGTGTCGATGTTATCGTTCGGCAGCACAGCCACCGTGGAATGGATCTGCATGCTTATAAGCTCCTCACGTCAGTCACCACGCCCATCACCGCACTCGCGGCCGCCGTTAGCGGGCTGGCCAGGAAGGTCCGGCCGCCCTTTCCCTGCCGGCCTTCGAAATTACGGTTCGAAGTGGAGACGCTATATTGGCCCGGCGACAGCTGGTCGCCGTTCATCGCGATACACATCGAACAACCGGCCTCGCGCCATTCGGCACCGGAATCCTTGAAGATCTTATCGAGACCTTCGGCCTCGGCCTGCCGCTTGATCTCCTGCGACCCCGGGACGACCAGCACCCGAACGTTGGCGTTTACCTTGCGCCCCTTCAAGACGCTGGCCGCCGCGCGGAGATCGGTCAGCCGCGAATTGGTGCAGGAACCGATGAAGACGACGTCGATCTTTTGTCCGGCGATCGCTTGGCCAGCTTCCAGGTTCATGTAGAGCAGCGCCTTGCGGAGCGACTCGCGTTCGAGCGGATCGGTAGAATCGGCCGGGTTGGGGACCGAAGCGGAGATCGCCATGCCCATGCCCGGGTTCGTTCCGAAAGTAATCATCGGTTCGAGGGCGTCGGCGTCGATGGTGGTCGTAAAGTCGTAAGTCGCGCCTTCGTCGGTCGACAGTGTCTTCCAGTACGCGAGCGCTTTGTCCCACGCTTCGCCCTGGGGAGCGAACTTACGGCCCTTCACATACTCGTAGGTCTTTTCGTCCGGGGCGATGAGTCCGGCGCGGGCGCCGGCTTCAATGGCCATGTTACAAACGGTCATGCGCTCTTCCATCGAAAGGGCGCGGATGGCCGAACCGGTGAATTCAAACACGCAACCGGTGCCGCCGCCGATGCCGATTTTGGCGCAGAGGGCGAGGATGATGTCCTTGGCCGAGACGCCGGGCTTGAGCGTACCTTCGACCTTCACTTCAAACGTCTTCGAAGGACGCTGGAGCAGGCACTGCGTGGCGAGGACCATTTCCACTTCGCTCGTGCCGATGCCAAAGGCGAGGGCGCCGAAGGCTCCGTGGGTGGCGGTGTGGCTATCGCCGCAGACGACGGTCATGCCGGGTTGGGTTAGGCCCTGTTCCGGTCCGATGACGTGGACGATGCCCTGATTGATGTTTTGAAAGCCGAAGTAGGGGATGCCGAACTCGGTGGCGTTCGTTTCGAGCTGGGCGACCTGGGTGGCGGCGATCTGGTCAATGATCGGCAAATGGCGCGGGGTCGTCGGGGTGGAATGGTCGACGGTGGCGAAGGTGAGGTCGGGGCGCCGGACCTTCACGCCGCGGGCGCGGAGGCCAGAGAAGGCTTGGGGTGAGGTGACCTCATGAACGAGATGAAGGTCGATAAAGAGCACCGCGGGGGCGCCCTCTTTCTCGGCCACCATGTGGCTATCCCAAACTTTCTCAATGATGGTACGCGGCTTATTGGATGGCATTGGCTACAGCTTCTCCTACTTCGGTGGTGGTGGCGGGTACGCCCTTGGGCTTCAAGTCGGCCGTGGTGCGGCCGGAATCGAGCACCGCTTCAATCGCGGCATTTACAGCGGCCGCTTCGTTCATCAGACCAAACGAATACTCAAACATGGCACCGACCGAGCCGATGGCACCGAGCGGGTTGGCTTTGTTCTGGCCGGCGATATCGGGGGCGGAGCCGTGGACGGGTTCGTACAGGCCGACCCAGGCGCCGGAAGGGCGCTGGTCGCCAATGGAGGCGGAAGGCAGCATTCCGATCGAACCGGCCAGGACGGCGCCTTCATCGCTGAGAATGTCGCCGAACATGTTCTCCATGACGAGGACGTCGAAGCGACGCGGGTTAAGCACAAGCTGCATGGCCGCGTTGTCGACGAGGATGTGTTCGAGTTCGACGTCGGGGAATTCGGGCGCGATCTCATTGACGACCCGCCGCCAAAGTTGCGAGGTTTCGAGCACGTTGGACTTGTCGACGCTGGCCAGCTTTTTCCGCCGTTTGCGCGCCAGACCAAAGGCCATGCGGGTGATCCGCGCGATTTCGGCGCGGGTGTAGGTCATGGTGTTCGTGCCGCGTTCGGTGTCGCCGGAGCCTTCGATGCCGCGGGGAGTGCCGTAGTAGATGCCGCCGTTGAGTTCGCGGACGATGATCATGTCCGTGCCCTCGACGAGGTGGTTTTTGAGCGGGCTGCTCTCGATCAGAGCCGGGTACGCTTTCACGGGGCGGAGGTTGGCGTAGACGCCGAGGACCTTGCGGATGCCGAGGAGGCCCTTTTCCGGCCGCAGTTCGGGCGGCGCATTGTCAAACTCCGGGAGGCCCACCGCGCCCATCAGGGTCGCGTCGGCTTCGACGGCCAAGCGCGCCGTTTCGTCCGGGAATGGCGTCCCCGTTTTGTGAATGGCGATGCCGCCGAGGAGCCCTTCGGTGAGTCGCAGCGCATGGCCGAACTTAGTCGCTACGGTTTCCAGAACACGGACGGCTTCCCGAGTTACCTCGACCCCGATGCCGTCGCCGGGGAGAATCAATACGTTCAGTTGCATGTTTGTTTAGGCCGATACCGGCGAGCGCTTGGCGACTACTTCTTTGCACAGCGCGATGATTTGATCGTTACGAACACCTTTGACGCGGTCGGCCAGAGCGGTGAAGCCCTGATAAATTGCGTCGATTTCTTCCTTCGTGACATCGAGAAAGCCGAGTTCGAGGCAGCGGGAGGCCATGGCGTGGCGTCCGGAGTGTTTGCCGAGCACGAGCCGGCCTTCGGGTACGCCGACGGTTTTCGGATCGATGATTTCGTAAGTTGACTTATTCTTTAAATAGCCGTCCTGATGAATTCCGGCTTCATGGGCGAAGGCGTTATCTCCAACGATAGCCTTATTCGGCTGGGGGCCGAATGTAATCATCGAAGTTAGTAACTGGCTGGCGCTGAATAAGTGCTCGGTGTTGATCCGGGTTTCGTAGGGCAAGACGGATTGGCGCGTCTTGAAGATCATGACGATCTCTTCAAGCGAGCAGTTGCCGGCCCGTTCGCCGATGCCGTTGATGGTGCATTCGATTTGCCGGGCGCCGGCTTCGACGGCGGCCAGGGAGTTGGCGACGGCCAGGCCGAGATCGTCATGGCAGTGCACCGAGACGATGGCTTTATCGCCGATCGCCTTGACGACGCGGCCGATGAAGGCGGCGTACTCGTTGGGAATCGAAAAGCCGACGGTGTCGGGAAGGTTGACCGTGGAAGCGCCGGCGGCGACTACGGCACGGGAAACCTGTTCCAGATAGTCGGGGTCGGTGCGGCTGGCGTCTTCGGCGGAGAACTCGACGTCGTCAGTATAGGTGCGGGCGAGTTCGACGGCTTTGACGGCCTCTTCGAGCACTTGCTCGCGCGACTTCCGGAGCTTGTACTGTAAGTGAATGTCGCTGGTGGCGATGAAGGTATGGATGCGCGCGCGCTTGGCGTGTTTGAGCGCCTCGCCGGCGCGTTCGACATCGAGCCGCGTGGATCGGGCGAGGGCCGCAACGATCAAGTCGCGATCGCCAAACTCCCGGCTGATGGCGTCGACGGCTTCGAAATCGCCGTGACTGGCGATGGGGAAGCCGGCTTCCATAATGTCGACGCCAAGCTCGACGAGCTTAGCCGCCATTTTCATTTTCTCGGGCACTGTCATCGAACAGCCCGGAGACTGCTCCCCGTCCCGCAGGGTGGTATCGAAGATATGAATGCGCTGATTCATTGGTAAATGACCTCAGTCAATGTTCGATTCTTGCATTCGTAGCACAATTTAGCAAATTTATTCTGTTCGCACATGCGATAAGCGTTGGTAATGGGATACGATGGTAGTCCTCCGATGGAATTGTACTCTCTGCGCGTTTTTCAGACCGTAGCCACCGAGAAGAGCTTCTCGCGGGCTGCTGAAAAGATTCTTCGTACTCAGCCGGCTGTTTCGCTGGCGATTCAGCGTTTGGAGCATGAACTGGGCGAGAAGTTAATCGATCGCTCCGGGAAGGAACTTTTGCTGACCGATGCGGGGAAGATCGTTTTCGATTTTGCCCGTCGATTTGACCATTTGGCGCTGGAGATGAACACGGCGCTGGCGGAGATGCGAGATAACTCGGCTGGGGTGCTGATTGTAGGCGCGAACGAATCGACGAGCCTGTACCTGCTGCACCATATTGTGAAATATCGGCGCCTTTATCCGCGGGTGAAGGTGAAAGTTCGCCGGAGCCTTTCGAGCAAGATTCCGAGTCAGTTGATCGATGGGGAGTTGGAGCTGGGGGTGATCTCTTTTGACCCGCAGGACGATCGTCTGCATGCGGAGGTGATTTTCACGGATCATTTGGCGTTTGTGGTGAGTCCGGAGCACCGGTTGGCGGATCGG
>Ga0163144_10010790_pt1 | contig 19424 bp, 13 predicted proteins | sample OliLak19BULKMAT1_FD_123175 | JGI IMG/M metagenome (GOLD analysis project Ga0163144, IMG submission 123175) | Freshwater microbial mat bacterial communities from Lake Vanda, McMurdo Dry Valleys, Antarctica - Oligotrophic Lake LV.19.BULKMAT1 | ecosystem: Environmental > Aquatic > Freshwater >... | reverse complement strand
TGTCTCACCAAAATCACACTCCCCGTAAGGTGTCTTCACCTTCGGAAGTTTGGTGTCTCACCAAAATCAAACTCCCCGTAAGGTGTCTTCACTTTCAGAAGTCTTGGTATCTCACCAAAACAAACTCCCCGTAAGGTGTCTTCACCTTCGGAAGTTTGGTGTCTCACCAAAATCAACTCTCCGTAAGGTGTCTTCACCTTCGGAAGTTTGGTGTCTCACCAAAATCAACTCCCCGTAAGGTGTCTTCACCTTCGGAAGTTTGGTGTCTCACCAAAATCAAACTGAAACAAACGTCTATGTTACGCTACTCCTTCAAATAACTAGGAAGCCAAGTTACGATTTCGGGATAAAATGCTATTAATAAAAGTAATATAATTTGAATCAAAATAAAAGGAACTACTCCTCTGTAAATCGCTTGCGTCTTGACTTCAGGAGGAGCTACGCCTTTGAGATAAAATAAAGCAAAGCCAAAAGGAGGAGTTAAAAAGGAGGTTTGTAAGTTGATAGCCATCAAAATACCTACCCAGATTAAATCTAACTTCATCGCTATCAGTGTGGGCAAGACTACAGGCACGATGATAAAGATAATCTCTATGAAATCTATAAAAAAACCAGCCACAAACATCACCAACATTACCAAAGCCAAGAAAGCCAAAGGACTTAAATTGGCTTGTTCTATGAGCTGAATGATGTATTCGTCTCCACCAGTACTTCTAAAAATCAATGAGAAAGCCGTAGCCCCTATCAAAATCGTAAAGACCATTGTAGAGATATGCGTAGTCGAAATGCTAACTTCTTTCAAGACCTTCCAAGAAAAACGGCCTTGTAAAATAGTTAAAAAAGTAGCTCCCAAAGCACCTACAGCAGAAGCTTCGGTAGGGGAGGCAATTCCAAAAAATATAGAACCCAATACAGTCAAAATCAATGCTAAAGGCAAAAAGAAAGCCTGAAAAATAATCTTAAATTTATTGCTACGGTTAAATTCAGCCAGTTCTTCCTTAGGCATCGCAGGAGCAGATTTAGGAAAGACAAGGCTATATCCTAAAATATATAAAAAATACATTATCACTAAACTAAACCCAGGAATAAAAGCAGCACTAAACAAATCTCCCACAGGCACATTCAAGACACTTCCCAAAAGTACCAAAACCACACTTGGAGGGATAATTTGTCCCAAAGTACCCGAAGCAGCAATCGTACCTGTAGCTAATTCTACACTGTAGCCTCGTTTCAGCATAGTAGGTAAGCTAATCAAGCCCATCGTAATTACGGTAGCCCCGACCACACCTGTAGATGCTGCCAACAAACCACCAACCACAACCACTGAAATCGCCAAACCTCCTCTCACTCGCCCAAAGAGCAAAGCCATCGTTTCTAAAAGTCTTTCTGCAATGCCTGATTTTTGGAGCATTATCCCCATAAAGACAAACAAAGGAACGGCTATCAGCACAAAATTGGTCATAATACCGAAGATGCGTAATGCCAAAAGATAAAAAAAATCAATCCCAAAAATGGCAACTCCAAACAGAACTGATACACCTCCTAAGGTAAAAGCCACAGGAAATCCTGCTAGAATTAGTACAAAGACCAGCACAAACAAGACTAGAGGCAAAGCTGCAAATCCTTCAAGCATTTTCTTCGAGGTTAGAGTGAACGGCACTAGAATGAATAGAATCAGCATTATCAAAAATCTGTGAACGCAAGCCTAAAATGACTAGCCAAGAAGAAAAAATAAGGGCAAAGGTTTGTAAGAGTAGAAATATAAATCCCACTGCAATTGCTCCTTTGATAAGGTAAAGAGCAGGCAAGCCATTGGGATTGGGAGAGCCTTCATAGAACTGAAAAGAATGGTAAGAAAAGCGAATACCTGAATAAATACAAATGATACAAAAAGGAAGCAGAAACAAAATACCCCCGAGTAAATTTACCCAAGCCTTGCGTTTTTCAGAGAATTGAGTGTAAAAAACATCTACCCTTACGTGTTGGTCGTAGCGAAGTGAATAGCCCATTCCTAATAAAAAAACCAAGGCGAACAAATGCCATTCTAATTCACCTAAAGCTACATACCCTACATTAAACGCATACCTTAGCACGACATCTAAACCAATAAGCAGTATCAAGGCTACATTGAGCCAAGCTATTTTTTGCCCAATCCAGTCGTTGAGGGAGTTGATATTTTGAATATATTTTGAAAGAATATGATTTAGCATGTTTCAAAATAAGGTAATTTTATGCAAAAAAAGAAAAAACTTGAAGATTCAAAAAATATTCTATCCAACAATGTTTTGAAAGCTTAGTTTAGTCATAGAAAGCAGGCTATTGAGTCTGATAGATTTTTAAAAATAAGAGGAATAATAAAATATGATTTCAGGAGAAGAACAGATACAATTTTTTGAGCGGGTATTATTTGAGAGTTTAGGAAAAGAGACCAATATAAACTCCTTTGATTTTGTGTCTGGCGGGTGTATTAATAATGCAGTAAAACTAAATACAAGTCAAGGCACATTTTTTATAAAATGGAATATTTATGAATTAGAGGGAATGTTTGAGGCAGAAGCAAAAGGACTTCAAATCTTGCAAGAGGCACAAGAAATAGGCGTTCCACAGGTATATGGAGTAGGACAGAAGGAAGACAAAGCCTATCTTTTGCTTGAGTTTATATCTTCTTCCGTCCAAAAGAAAGGTTTTTGGGAAGATTTTGGGGCAAGTTTAGCGTGTTTGCATCAGCATAGTCAGCCTTATTTTGGGCTTGATTTTGATAATTATATTGGTTCTCTGCCCCAGAATAATCAGAAGCTAGAAGATGGGCTTGATTTCTTTATAGAAAAACGTCTTAAAATTCAGTCAGGTCTAGCCCTTTACAATGAGCAAATAGATAAATCTTTTCATCAAAAATTTCAAGCATTGTATGAGAAACTGCCAGACATTCTACCCAAAGAAAATGCTTCACTGCTTCACGGTGATTTATGGAGTGGTAATTATATGGTCAATTCAGAGGGAAAACCCATGCTTATAGACCCCGCAGTTTATTACGGAAATAGAGAAGCAGAGATTGCTTTTACACGTCTTTTTGGAGGTTTTGAAGAGGCATTCTATACAGCTTACCAAGAGGAATATCCTTTTGAAAAAGGTTTTGAGGATAGAATGGACATTTACAATCTTTATCCCTTACTCGTCCACGTTAATTTATTTGGCTCGGGCTATCTAAGTGGAGTAGAGCGAATCCTAAAAAAATACTTAGGCTAATGATTTGATACATAAGCACATGAAAATTGAATGTTTGGCGTTTTTAATTTGAATTGTTTTTCATAGTTTTATATCCAAATAGGTAAAAAATGCGTAAAAAAAACATACCTTAAACTTCATTTGTAGAAATACAAAAAGGATAATTTTTTAAAATAAGATAAATTAAAATTACTAAAAATAAACCAATCATTGTGAGTCATCAAAATACTCATTATCAGGTTATTACAAACTCATAATTCATAACTTATAACTCATCTCTGACTAATGACTCAATACACAAAAAAACTATTTTTTTATTTAACCCTAGTAGGGATTTGTTTATTGGTATTTTTTGAAAAAACCAATGCACAGTTTACACCACCTCGTATTTTAAAACACCCTAGCCAAATACGGACAGAGGCACTCCATGTCCTAAACTCTACCTACCGAGAGACCAATCTCAATGTAACTCCAGATGGTAATTACCTCTTTTTTATGTCAGGAAGAGGGGGAATGCCTTGGTCTTCTTTAAGAGCGACGACTACTTATAGAGGTAAAGTAGAATATGATGGTGATATTTGGTATTCTCGCAGAATAGCAGGCAAATGGCAATATCCTCGTGCTTTGGACAATAGTATCAATACGGATGATGGTGAAGATGAACCTAACATCTCTCCTGACGGACAGACGGTTTATTTTCAGAGTTGGCATGGTGATTGGAAAGGAAGAGGAGGTCCTTATTACAAAGCCTCTCTCAATGGGGTAAGTTGGGCAAGTCCTCGAGGACTTGGAGGTGGAATAACTTCTTTTTTTAATGAGATGCAAAAATCGCCTCCTTATGGATATGTAGCTACTGATGGTGCTTCCATGTCAGCTGATGGAAAAACTTTTATCGTAGCAGCAGGAAAAGAATATGATGAGAATATGGATTTATATATCAGTCGCAAAGATATCTATGGCAATTGGTCTTATCCTATTCGCTTGGATGTAAGTACATTAGGAGATGAGCGTTCTCCTTTTTTGGCAGCGGATGGTAAGACACTTTACTTTGCTTCTGACGGCTATGGTGGCTGGGGTGGTTTGGATATACTTAAGACAGTCATCAATGCAAACAATAGCCATGAAGAAATCGTCAATGTAGGAGCACCTTTTAACACTTGGCTCAATGATTATGGATTAACCTTAACTGCTTCTGGTGATGATGCCTTTTTTGTGCGTGAAGGAGATATTTATTATGCTGATACCAAAAACGCTTCTCCAGAGTTTAAACCTTTTGCAGCTACGCTCATGCTGGCAGGTAAGATAATAGATGCCAAAACCAAAAAAGCACTTCAAGCCAAGATAGTTGTGAAAGATGCCAATTCAGGACAGGTCTTGGTAGAAGGAGTGAGTAACAGTGCCACGGGTGAATATACCCTCATCATTCCTACTGAAAATCCTAATTTTGTGCAAGAAGTAAGTAAGGTAGAGTATGAGAATTTCAGTAAACCTTTTAACACTCAAATCAAAACAGGACTTAATAAAGTAGATTCTAATGTAGAACTTGCCAAACCCGAACCCATCATTGCTACGAAACCTCCCGAAATCAAAAAAGAAGTCCTTGATGCAGCTGCAGATTATGGCATAGAAAAAAGTCCTTTACGGCGTTAATTTTAAACTAATAGAGGGACTGAGCAGTTTTAGAATCAAGAACCAATGATTTTAAAACTGCTTTTTTATGAATTACTACAAAGCTCATTTTCTACTTTCTGTGATAGTCGTAATGGGAATTGTTTTTATATTTGCCTATCAAGTTGCATTCTCACCTTCACCTATTTCCTCAGATTCGGATGAAGATACTCTAGACCTTAAAGCATATCAGTGGAAAAATCGTGTTATTTTGATTTTTGAAGATAAGAAGCCTTCTCAGGTATTTAAAGAACAGCAAGAATCTTTTTTGAAATACAATCAAGCCTTATTAGAGAGAGATATCAAGATTTTTATTTTTTCGGATAAGGAGATTCCTTTGGAGATGAGTGAAAGTTTTAGTGCTATGACTGGGGAAGCTTATAGAAAGTATTTTGGGATTGCAGAAAATAAGTTTCAGATTTTACTGATAGGAAAAGATGGAGGAGTCAAACTTCAAAAAGATAAGTTTACACCACCTACTGAGATATTTACCTCGATAGACGGAATGCCCATGCGCCGCCAAGAAATAAGAAAAAACGAATAGACTAATAATGAAACTGAATGGAACAGTCGGGCAGATGGAGCTGAAGCCAATCTCTAAAATCTTTACTAAGGAGTGTATTTCTTCTGATTTCCATTCGTTTCAGATTTTTTAGTTGGGTGATTTCCTCAGGAAGACTTTCCAATGGATTACCAGAAATGCTTAACTCTTGTAGGTTTTGTAATTTCCCGATAGTAGCAGGAAGTGTTTTTAGTTGATTGGCAGAAAGATGAAGCCTTTCTAGATAGATTAAATCTCCTATTTCTTCAGGTAAATCTTTTAACTGGTTAGAAAACAGCCAAAGTTCTTTAAGATGAGAAAGCTTTCCTATTTCGGCAGGAATATGCTTTAGATGATTATTAAATAAGCTAAGTGTCTCCAAATGAGTAAGTTGCCCTATATTTTCTGGAAGATGACTGAGTTTGCAATTAGCAAGGCGAAGCTTAGTAAGCTGATTGAGCGAGCCGATTTTATTATCTATCTCACTAAGATTGGCATCATCTATTCTTAAATAAGTCAGTTGTGGCATTTCATATAAGACATCAGGAATTTGTTTCATCTCTATTTTATGAAAGACCGAGCCTATAATCTCTATTTTCTGGATATAGTCTAAGTCTTTAAGTTCTGGTGAGATATTTTCAATATTAAGTTTTAGAGATAAGATATGACGATAATTAACTTTATCTTCTATCAGACTTTTAAACGCAATTCCACCTTGCTCTATGACATATTTTTCACCTATTTTGGCAACCAAGTAGGCTACATTCACCAATCTTTTCAGATCTAAAAAATTCTTTTTAATGAGGGTTTTCAGACTAATTTCAGGCTCAATTTCTTCTAGTTTGAGCATTTCTGCCTGGAGATGATTTGAAAAATATTTTTTGACCAATGCCCGAGCCATCTGTTTGAGTTTTTTATCTTTGTGAAATAAATAAATCACACAAATCACTTCTTTGAGCATATTAGGAAATTGATAGGGTTGTAACATTTGTAACCCTAGGTTTTGATTTTGTGAACTCGAGTGGATGAGTAAATCATTTATCTTTTTGATTTGGCTATAAGGTAAATCAGGTAAGGGATTTTCCTTTAATAGATACTCATGCAAATGAGCATCTGTCCATATCAAAGCTGGTTGATTGGGTGGTATTTGAGTATTTTGTCTAATTTTTTCTCCTATTATCCAGCCATCTATGTCTTCAGGAAAAGGTGCTTTTGTATAGACTTTAAGACCTTTTTGCTCCAAAAACTTCTTAGCTTCATTTTGAGTATATCGAAGACTGTTGCCTATGAGGGCTATTTTTTGGGCAGAGAGGAGAGTATCTTTTTGAGTAGAATGATGTTGGTCTAGCCAAGCTAGTGTGTTTTTACTTAGAATAGGCAGGTTCATCTGTAGCAATAATAAACATATCTCTAAAGACCAACTTGCTTCGGGCAGATGACCATTCCAGAGCTGGCACGCAAGTTCTTTTTGGCTGCTGTTTAGCTTTCTTTCACGACAGAGTTTTAAAAATTTATTTAACTTTTTGTAAGGGATATTTTGATTCCCGTCCAGGTAAAGTTCTTCAAACTGAGCAAGTTGTTTGCTCAGTAAAGGAGGGATTTTGGTAAATGAATTATTGCGAAAATCTAGTTTTTTGAGATTTTTAAGATTTTTAAAACTATCAGGTATTTGGCTAATCTGGTTATCGCTTAGGTTGAGCACATGCAACTGTGGCATCTCAAAAAGCCACTCAGGAATGTACCCCAAGCTGCTTTTTTTGGCTTCTAATTCTCGTAAGTTTTTAAGTTGGGCAATGTGTTTTGCATCAGCACTGAGATAATTATAAGTAAGCGAGCGTAGGTTTTGTAGATTTGCTAAGTTTTCTGGAAGCCGTTCTTTAGTATCTTCTAAGTTTAAATTTTCAAGGTTAGGGAGATGGGCTAATTTTTCAAAAGTATCTTCTAAATCTAGTTTAGGATTCTCAGAAAGATGCAAACTTCTCAGATTTTGGAGTTTGGTAAAATTACTAGGAAGTTGCTCAATATGACAAGCACTTAAATCAAGCTCAAACAAATGAGAAATCTGGCTCAAAGACTCTGTTACTTGCTCCAAATCTAGAGACATGTTTTGTCGTAAGATTATTTTTTCTAGCTTAGGTAATTGTCCTATTTCTTTGGGTAATTCGTGAATATAATTAGCCCTCAGATTTAACGTTTCTAAGCTTTGAAGTTTTTCAATATGGATAGGAATCTCATGAAGTTTATTATAGCGTAAGTCTATGTATTTTAAGGAGTTAAGTTGAAATAAAACAGACGGGAACTCTCCAAATTGATTATTGCCTAAGTTAAGATATTGGAGATTTTGAAATTGTGAGAGTTCTTCAGGGAGTGTTTTTAACAGGTTATGACTAAAATCTATTTTTTGGAGATGTATAGCTGTTAAAACTTGCTTAGGTATTTCCCTCAACTTTTTTCTTTTTTGAATAAACTCTACAACTTCCTGAGATGGTTGAGAGGAATGAGGCAAATCATTGGATAAAGACATAAAATATCTATCAGAAATTAGAAGAAGTAAGAACCTAATACTTACGAAATTACCTCGATTAAGTCTAATGTTGCTTTACGTTGTATTTTTTGTGTATTAGTTTTAATGAATTGCTCCAAATATACGATTTTTTTAGGAAACTCATATTTGTTTACTTTTTTTGAGAGTATTTTTTTAAATAGGGCTAGTTTTTCTGATTCTTCCCATTCTCCTTCGATGACTAAGATAAGTTGTTCACCAAGCTTATCATCAGAGATTCCTGCTAAGAAGAAGTCATTTTGCCAGCCCATTTGTTGCATTACTTTTTCAATCTTGACTTCTAAAATCTCAGGATGAATCTTGATACCTCCAGAATTGATGACATTATCAGCCCTTCCTTTCCATATAAATTGATTTTCAGAGATGATTTCTACCAAATCATTGGTTTGAATCCATTGCATCTCCGTAGTAGGGGAGAGGATAGTCAAAGCTCCCCTTTCGTCTTGTTTAATTTTTACTTTGGGAAGCGTTTCAAAATATTCATCAGCATTCTGACCATTGAGCAGACGAAGAGCAATGTGAGAAACAGTTTCGGTCATTCCGTAGGTATGATAGACAGGTACAGAAAGTTGTTGGATTTTTTTGGTGAGAGAATGACTAACTGTGCCTCCTCCTAAGATAATAGATTGCATGCCATTTAGTATCTCTGAAAAATCTAGAGTATCATTGAGCAATGCTTCCATTTGTAAAGGAACTAATGCTACAAAATCAAAAGCTAATTTTTTTAGATGAGTAAGTAACTCATCATCTGAGCATCGTATTTGCTCTTGTATCAGCCTAAATGGATTACTAGAAGGTGAAATGACATACAAATCCCAGTCATATTCTAAGCCCCTGACAAGCATCATTTTACCACCTATGTAAGCAGTATTGATACAAATCAGTGCTTGAGTATCTTTGCCCAAGTTCAAAAATTGAACAGTCGCCTCAGCACTTGCCTTCATTTGAGAGCGAGTGAGCTGAATAAATGTAGGTTTGCCTGTAGAGCCAGAAGTAGTTAGGTTAAATTCGGCAAATTCACTGAACCATTGATGACAAAAATCTAATGTCTGAGCCTCGAAGTCATTTTCAGATATATAGTGAGCAGACTTGATGAAAGAGTAATCGAAGTCTTTTTGGTTAATTTTTAGGTTTTTCTTCACTCTTCTTTTCTTCGTAGATTTGATGAACATCCTCTTTAAAACGGTCTATGAAATATTTTTCTTCTTTGGTAGTACCTCTTAAAGCTGCTATTTGGGTCATTACGCTGATGATATTTTGGATAATATCATCATCTAATGCTTTTTTATTTTTTTTGATAAGATAAATAGAATGCTCATAGGTGCTTTCTAAATCAGCCGACCCGAGGTCTTGTAATACCTGAAAACGTTCCTCTATTAATCTATCAAAGACTCCAAAGTTTTCTTGTACTATTTTCTGAAAAACCTTTTTTTCATTGGGAACGATTCTTTTATCAGCCATAGAGATGATGTACGCAAGCTGCCCTACTGTGCTGTAGAGTGCTTGGTGTTCTTGGCTCATTTTAAGGGTAGGATTAAGCCCTTTTTTGAGTTGAAAGATTCGCTCAAGGTCTTTTTCAAATCTATTTACAATCGTTCTTTCTTTCTCTGGAATGCCTACTGTGTCTGCAAGATACTCTAAGACATAGCTTAATCTTCTGACTATTAGGCTATTTAGTTCATTTCTATTTTCACGGATAAGTTTGAGTGCAAATTGATAACTTGCCTCCAAATCTATAGAAATTTCATTTTTGGTGATTTCATAATCCTCTCTTGGATTTCCAAAATCTTCTTTAAGTTCACTGATGATTAACTGTTTAAACGCTGTGATTTCTTCCTCAGTTGGGGGATGATGTGAAAGCAAAAAAGCATATCCTAATTCAGCGATTGATTGATAGAGTTGTTTGATTGATTGTTTTGAAATTGTTTCCATGTTGTTTGTGCATAAGGTGTAAAGAGTAATATAAATTCAGCGAATTTTAAGCCAAACTATTATTCATTGATATAAAACTTCTTGTATAAAGTTTTAAAGTATCACTAAAATATGATTTTTATATTGCTGAACCATGAAAATAAGCTATAAAACTATTATTTGCGAAAAATATCTTTTCTTTGTCTTTTAATTTAAAAAACCTAGATGAATATGCTTTCCCCTATTCAAAGAGTTTCTCTTTTTTCAGACAAAATAGCTATTACAGATACTTCTTGTCAATATACCTATCAAACTTTGTTAGATAACTCGCAAAAAATTGCTCAAAATCTATTGTATCAAACCTCTAAGGAAGACTTAGAATCTTCTTGCATTGCTTTTATGGCGGTACAAAATGCCTCTTATACTATGATGCAGTGGGGAATCTGGCAAGCAGGGGGCATTGCAGTACCTATCTCTATTACACATCCACTTCCAGAGATAGCTTATATATTGGAAGATACAAAGGCAGATTTTTTGATTTGTACCAAAGAATGGGTAGATATATTAAGACCTTTACAAAGCGAAATGACATTTGAAATATTAATAATTGAAAATATTTTAAATACTTGTAATGATTTCAAAATTCAATTACCTATTTTCGAAAGTCAAAGAGACGCAATGATTATTTATACAAGTGGCACTACAAGTCGCCCAAAGGGAGTAATAACGAGTCATGCTAATATAGAATCTCAAATTAAGACGCTAGTGGAGGCTTGGGATTGGCAGTCTTCTGATGTGATTTTGCATGTATTGCCTTTGCATCATATCCACGGTGTGATTAATGCCCTAGCGTGTGCTTTGTGGATTGGGGCAGAGGTGGTAATACTTCCTAAATTTGATGCTAAAGCAGTTTGGGATTATTGGGCAGAAAAAGCATTTACTGTTTTTATGGCTGTCCCTACAATCTATCACAAGCTTATAACTGAATGGGATAAAATGGATAACGAAATGAAACAAAAATATGGCAGTGCTTTTGATAATATGAGATTAATGGTCTCAGGGTCAGCAGCTTTGCCTATGAGTATATTAGAAAAATGGAAAGAAATTAGCGGACATATCTTGCTAGAACGCTACGGAATGACCGAAATAGGAATGGCTATCTCAAACCCTTTCAAAGGGATACGCAAAGCTGGGCATGTTGGTAAAGCACTCCCTAATGTAGAAGTGGAGCTAGTAGATGAAAACCACCAAGTGGTTACAACAGTTAATGAATCAGGAGAAATTAGAGTGAAAAGCCCCTCTGTATTCAAGGCATATTGGCAAAAACCAGAAGCTACTTCACAGGCTTTCTATGAGGGTTGGTTTTATACAGGAGATATTGCACAGAGAGATGAAGAGGGTTATTATCGAATACTAGGGCGAAGTTCTTTAGATATAATTAAGACGGGAGGTTATAAAGTATCTGCTCTTGAGATAGAAGATATTTTATTACAGCATGCTTTGATTTTGGAGTGTGCTGTAGTAGGTATTCCAGACATAACTTGGGGCGAATCAGTAGCTGTAGCCCTTGTTTTTGAAGGAGAAACAGAACTCGACTTAAAAGAATTACGTATTTGGGCAAAGGAGAAGCTTGCTCATTATAAAATTCCTACACAAATCAAGAAAGTAGAAACGCTTCCTCGCAATGCAATGGGAAAGGTTATCAAAAATCAAGTAAAGGAGTTATTTCTAACAAAAAAATAAAAATGGCATTATTAAAAGACTATGGAAAGCTACTATTTCTGATTATTGGACTTTTAGGACTCAGTTTTGGCTCACAGGCAAAAGAGATTAAAAGTACAATTCAAAATTTAGTATATGAAAGTAATATTATTTTTTATATCATTATTATTATTTTTTTAGGAGTGATTATTTTCTTAGCTAATAGTAATTATAAAATGAGAAAAGTTTTTCCTGTTGCCAAAAAGCAAGATTTAGACTTAAAAAAGAAGCAAAATGCCATTATTTCACAAGACCAAGAGCTTACTTGGCAAAATGAAGAAATTGCTTCTCAAAACGAAGAACTTCTCCAGATTCAACAAGAATTGACACAGCAAAGTCAGTACGTAGAAGATAGAAACAACGAGCTTGAAAAATTTAATAGGAGGCTCATCAGTAATGAAAAAGTAATGCTTAAAGCTGTCAAAAAACTAAAGGAAAAAGAAACTATTATTAAGCAGCAAAATGAGCATTTGGAAGAAGAGGTAAGTTCACGTACCTATGAACTCTCACAAAAAAACCAAGAATTAATCGATTATACCAATCAGCTAGAGCAGTTTGCCTTCGTTACGGGGCATAATCTTAGGGCACCTATAGCTCGCCTTCTTGGCTTAGTGAGCATCATGGATTTAGAAAACTTCAGTAATCCTGATAATAAAATCTATATCAAGAATCTAGAAATTGTTACCAAAGAGTTAGATTCTATTATCACAGACCTTAATACCGTCTTAGAAGTCAAGAGAACTAATCAAGTACAGCGAGAAAGAATTAATTTTAAAGAAAAGGTAAATAAGATTGCTCTCTTTTTACAGCAAATATACCATAACGTTCAATTTGATATACATACTGATTTTATTGAAATCAATGAAATAATGTCTATTAATATCTATTGGGAAAGTATCTTATATAACTTATTTAGCAATTCGATTAAATACCGCCACCCTGATAGAGATTGCGAGATAAAGTTAGAAACAACCCTACACGATAACACATTCACATTTACCGTCAAAGATAATGGAGTAGGAATAGATTTAGAAAATTATAAAGATAAGATATTCGGACTTTATAAAAGGTTTCACCAGCATGTAGAAGGCAAAGGACTTGGCTTGCATTTAGTCAGATTACAGGTAGAAAGTTTAGGGGGAAAGATTACAGTAGAAAGTATTTTAGATAAGGAAACGATGTTTACCATCGTCATCCCAAACATTGATAAAATCTCTCAAATTACTTCTGAAGAAAATAGAATAAATTAAAATAAAGAGATTAGGAAACGAGTTCCTCACTCAATCTCCCAATAACTTCACTTTCATTAATTAACTCGCTTTAAGCTCATCTTTGAGCGTCTTTCTAAGTATTTTGCCTACATTTGATTTAGGAAGTTCATCTCTAAATTCTATTTCTTTTGGTACTTTATAGCCTGTCAGATTTTCTTTGCAATAAGCTATTATCTGTTCTTTGGTCAGATTCTCATCTTTTTTAACCACATAAGCCTTTACTCGCTCTGTAGATTTTTCATCAGGAATCCCTATTACAGCTACTTCAAGCACTCCTTCAAGACCCGAAATTACTTCTTCTATTTCATTAGGATAGACATTAAAGCCAGATACTAAAATCATATCTTTCTTACGATCTACGATGTAAAAATAGCCTTCCTCATCTATATAACCCATATCACCCGTCTTAAACCAACCATCTTCATTAAATACTTTGGCAGTTTCTTCGGGACGATTCCAGTAGCCTTTCATTACTTGTGGCCCTTTTGCACAGATTTCCCCTACTTCACCCAGAGGCATTTCCTTGCCATTGTCATCTAAGATAACAAGATTAGTATTGGGAATAGGCAAACCAATAGAACCTACTTTTATGCGTCCATCTAGTGGGTTGGTAGTCAATACAGGAGAAGTTTCGCTCAGTCCATATCCTTCACTAATCATCGTACCAGTATGTTTTTTCCAGCGTTCCACCACAGGAGTTTGCATAGCCATACCACCTGCAGTAGTAAGTTTTACTCTAGAAAAGTCAATCTTGTCAAAACCTGGAGTATTCATCAAGCCCACAAAAAGGGTATTAAGTCCTGTAATCAAGCTAAAAGGAGTTTGCTGTAAAGTCTTAACAAAACCTAGCATATCACGAGGATTGGTAATCAAGACACTATTCGCTCCTATGTGCATCATCATCAGACAGTTAGAAGTCAAGGCATAAATATGGTATAAAGGCAAAGCAGTAATCATTACTTCTTTTCCTTCTACGATGGCTGAGCTTTCGCTAGTTCCTTTAAACCATTCGCTTACTTGCAAAGTATTCGCAATGATATTACTATGAGAAAGAGAAGCTCCTTTTGATACACCCGTAGTACCACCTGTATATTGTAAAAACGCCAAATCATCTGGATTCATAGCTGGCACACTCAAGGTTTTTCCTTTTCCGAGTTTGATGGCTTTGCTAAATCTCACTGCTTGTGGAATATGATAGCTGGGCACCATTTTTTTGACATTTTTCACCACAAAATTAGTGATTGCACCTTTTACAGTACCCAATAAATCACCAATTCCTGTCAAGATAACATGCTCAATATCTGTGTTAGGAATCGTTTTTTCTAAGTTATTAGCAAAATTATCACAAGCCAATACAGCCTTTACACCTGCATCTTTGTACTGATGTGTCATCTCACGAACAGTATAAAGGGGATTAACATTTACGACCGTAAGCCCAGCCCTTAACGCACCTACTATAGCCACAGGATATTGCAGAAGATTTGGCATTTGGATACCAAATTTATCTCCTTTTTTTAAACCTAGGCTTTGTAGATAGACAGCAAAGTGTCTTGAAAGCTCTTCTAGCTCGTTATAAGTGATAGACTTACCCATGCAAGTAAAAGCGGGAGCGTCTTTGTATTTACGAAATGCCTCATCAAATAACTCGCTGAGAGATGAATAAGTATCAGTTTTGATTTCTGCTGATACATTTTTATTATAATTTTTTAGCCAAATTTTTTCCATTAATACTCTATTATAAGGTTTAATTCAGAATTGTTTGGTGCAAAAATAAGCTAGAATAGGACAATTACACGGGAAAATGTCAAAAAAAGATTTAAAAACACAGATTTCAGTTTCTATAATTCCCCCTTTGGGGGTTAGGGGGCTTTCAGTCAAACTTATCTTTCAAAAAGCGGGCGGTGTGGTTATTTTCTACTAGGATGAGTTCTTCGGGAGTGCCTTCAAAACAAATTTGACCACCTTTGTCTCCACCTTCTGGACCTAAATCAATGACCCAATCTGCATTTTTGATTACTTCTAGGTTATGCTCAATAATCCAGACCGAATTGCCTAACTCTATCAAGGCATTCAGCGCAGCAAGGAGTTTGCGAATGTCGTGGAAGTGCAAGCCCGTAGTAGGTTCATCAAAGATGAAAAGGGTTTTTCCTTGTTTTTCTTTCAAGAAAGAAGCTAGTTTAAGCCTTTGAGATTCACCTCCTGAGAGAGTATTGGTAGATTGTCCTAAGCGAATATAGCCTAAACCCACATCTATCAAAGGCTGGATAGCGTGAATAATCTTAGGTTGGTCTGCAAAAAACTCAATTGCTTCCTCTATAGTCAGTTCTAAAATATCCGAAATATCTTTTTCTCTGTATTTTACTTCTAGGACTTCTTTTTTAAAACGCTTGCCTTTACAAGTCTCACAAGTCAGATACACATCTGCCATAAACTGCATTTCTACTTTGATTTTTCCGTCTCCTTGGCAAGTCTCACAGCGTCCTTTCTCTACATTAAAAGAAAAATGTGCGGGCATAAATCCCCTTTGCTTAGAAAGAGGAATCTCTGCATAAAGATTGCGAATATGGTCATAGACCTTGGTATAAGTAGCAGGATTGGAGCGAGAAGAACGCCCAATAGGGTTTTGGTCAATGAATTCTAACCCTTCCAAAAAGCGTACACTTCCTTCTAATGACTTGTATTGTCCTATAGTGTCTGGGTTTTTGTCTAGGCTTTTTAACAAAGCAGGATAGACGATATTCTTCACCAAAGTAGATTTGCCTGAGCCACTTACGCCTGTAATCAGCGTCATTACCTCCAATGGAAATTTGACAGAGACATTTTTGAGGTTATTCTGAGTAGCTCCTTTTACTTCTATGTATTCTCTCCAAGGCCTTCTTTTGGATGGGATTTCTATGTTGTCCCATCCTCTCAAAAAATTAAAAGTATGAGAATCTTCTAAGATAAAATCAGGATTTACCCAGTCTTTGAGTGCTTTAGGTGTTTTTTTGCCTTTGTAGTTGGCTATTTCTTCATAAGGAATATTAAAAATAAGTTGCCCTCCATGTGCTCCTGCATCAGGGCCTATATCTATGATGCGGTCTGCTGCACGCATCACTTCCTCTTCGTGTTCTACCACGATAACGGTATTGCCTAACTTCTGCAAATCACGCAATACACTCACCAATCTGCCCGTATCTCTTGGGTGTAAACCAATGCTAGGTTCATCCAGAATATACATAGAACCTACCAATGCACTCCCCAAAGCAGTCGCCAACTTGATACGCTGATATTCTCCTCCAGAAAGAGAAGCAGTCAAGCGATTCAATGTAAGATAGCCTAAGCCTACTTTGTCTAAATATTCTAATCTGTTCTCGATTTCTATGCGAAGTCTTCGAGCTATTTTTTGCTCATTTTCGGAAAGATTGAGGTCAGAAAAAATATTTCTTAACTTTTCAATGGGCATTAGCACTAGATTTTGGATAGAATAATCTCCTATCTTGACATAAGCCGCATCTTTGCGGACACGTGTGCCTTTGCAATCAGGGCAGGAAACTTTGCCACGGTAGCGAGAAAGCATCACACGGTATTGTATTTTGTGAGATTGTGATTCTATATGCTCAAAAAAGGCATTTAAGCCTTCAAAATAACCATTTCCATTCCAGAGAAGGTCTTTTTCTTCCTCAGTAAGATGCTCATAAGCTCTGTGAATCGGAAAATCAAACTGCATCGCATTTTTGACTAAAGGTGCTTGCCAAGCACTCATTTTTTCGGTTTGCCAAGGTAAAATCGCTCCCTCATAGACAGAGAGTGATTGATTAGGAATAACTAGATTTTCGTCTATCGCAAGCGTATTACCAAAACCTCCACAACGCTGACAAGCTCCATAAGGATTATTAAAGCTAAAAAACTGCACTGTAGGCTCTTCAAAGCTGATTCCATCTAGCTCAAATTTATCTGAGAAAGTCTTTTTTTCTTTTTCTAAAAAATCAATAATACAGACTCCTCTTCCCTCATAAAAAGCTGTCTGAACAGAATCAGCCAATCTATACTGATTGTCTTCATCCTCGTGATTGACCACATTTCGGTCTATGAGTAGTTCTATTTTATGCCCGATAAAGGCTTTTAGTTGGGTGCTATCGCCTAAGACTTCCTCTATAAAAAAGGTCTCATCATCTACCAAAATACGGGTAAAACCTTTCTGAAAAATTACTTTTAACTCATCTTCTAAAGTGCGACCTTCCCCGATGACCAAAGGAGAAAGAATCAGTAGTTTTTGTCCATCTTCGAAGCTATGGATATAATTAATCACATCTGTGATGCTATCTTTCTGTACGATTTTGCCAGAAACAGGGGAGTAGGTCTTGCCGATTCGGGCAAATAAGAGTTTGAGGTAATCATAAATCTCAGTAGTAGTGCCTACAGTAGCTCTTGGGTTACGGGTATTTCCTTTTTGCTCTACAGCGATGGCAGGGGAGATGCCCTTGATATATTCCACATCAGGCTTTTCCATTCGCCCTAAGAACTGCCGAGCATAAGAGCTAAGACTCTCTACATACATCCGTTGCCCTTCTGCAAAGAGTGTATCAAATGCCAGTGAGGATTTGCCTGAGCCAGATAGCCCTGTAATGACCACCAATTGATTACGTGGGATGGCTACATTTATATTTTTTAAATTATTTACCTTTGCCCCTTTAATAAGAATACTTCCTCTTGGGTCAATTTGGTCAATGTCAGCAAACATGGATATGGTGGTTTTAAAGATAAAATGCTAAACTTCTACAACTCTTATGAAGGCTTAGGGTTTTGAGATTTGCAAAGTTAAGTGAAAGCCTTTGAACTCCAAAGCTTGATTTTTATATTTTTGAGAAGATTAGGAAGTTTGACTTCTGTGGGTCTGGATTGCAAATTTAAAATAACTGAGCCAAAGAAATACTGTACTATGGAAAAATAAAGATTTACATATAATAGAGCTGTTACTTTTTGATTTTCAATTATTTATGTCAATTTTTTATTTGAGAATCTTAGAATGATAAGCTTTGCTGCCTAATACAGGAGCTTTTCGTAAGCAATTCCCTATGTTTTCTATGTATCTATGTGGTTATAAAAAAAGTAAAGTGTTGATAACCAGTGTGTAACAGCTCTATTGGTTAAACTATAATAATGATGACTGAACTTAAAGTAACTGCAATGGCGAAATTCAACATCAATCGTAAAGATTGGAATATGAGCTATGGTGCTGATGAGTCATTAGGTGATAAATTTATCTGTCCTACTATACATATCGGTTTTGAAATCTCAGCTTCAAAATAAGCTACATAGATTAAGTGATTTTTATTTTTTAAAATGTTGAAAAGACGGCTTATTCCAACGGGTAAGCCGTCTTTTCATTTTATGGGGACTTATTAGCCTCATTTTACTACTAAAAAAAATCAGGTACTGATTTATTTTCGAGAAAATATGCTACTTACCACCTTTGCAGAGGCACATAATAGATTTTTTTTAGGAAATAGCATATTTAAGTGCTAGTTGCTCGGCACATCTTTCCCCATCCATGGCTGCAGACATAATTCCTCCCGCATAACCTGCCCCTTCTCCACAAGGAAAAAAACGAGCTACTTCTGGGTGTTCGGTAGTGAGTTTATCTCTCGGAATACGCACAGGGGAAGAAGTACGGCTTTCTATACCAATAATTTGAGCTTCATTGCTGAGGTAGCCTTTCATTTTTTTGCCAAAGACTTTAAAACCCTCACGGAGTGAATGTGCTATAAAATCAGGCAAGACTTTATCCATATTCATAGAAACCAAGCCTGGCTGATAGGAGGTTTTGAGAAGGTTTTTAGATATTCTTTTTTGTACAAAATCTAGCATTTTCTGAGCAGGAACAGCTTGGGTTTGTCCTGCCAATTCAAAGGCTTTTTGCTCTACAGCTTGCTGAAACATCAGCCCTGCCAATGGCCCATAGTCATGAAATTCTTTGATGTCTTCCCAATCAACTGCTACAACCATCCCCGAGTTAGCAAAAGCTGAGTTACGGCGAGAGGGCGACATGCCATTGACCACTAACTCACCTGGGGCAGTCGCTGAGGGTACAATGAAACCACCAGGACACATACAAAAAGAAAAAACACCTCTTTCTTTGTCTTTATGCTTTACTTGGGCTACGAGTGAATACGCAGAAGGAGGTAGGTATTCCCCTCTTTCTGGAGTCTTGTATTGGATGCTATCAATGCTGCTTTGTGCGTGTTCTATCCTTACCCCAAGTGCATAAGGCTTAAACTCAATCAGAATCTTGCGTTTGTGTAGCAGATGAAAAATATCCCTTGCAGAGTGTCCTGTGGCTAGAATTACGCCTATTCCTTCCCACTTTTGCCCATCTTCAGTGATGACACCTTTCATTTCATTTTCTTGCAAAATGAAGTCAGTTACTTTGGTATTAAAATGAACTTCTCCTCCTGCCTCTAAAATACTTTCTCTCAGAGCTTGCACGATTTGGGGGAGTTTA
>Ga0163144_10010787_pt1 | contig 19427 bp, 15 predicted proteins | sample OliLak19BULKMAT1_FD_123175 | JGI IMG/M metagenome (GOLD analysis project Ga0163144, IMG submission 123175) | Freshwater microbial mat bacterial communities from Lake Vanda, McMurdo Dry Valleys, Antarctica - Oligotrophic Lake LV.19.BULKMAT1 | ecosystem: Environmental > Aquatic > Freshwater >... | reverse complement strand
TGACAGCACGGCTTGCCGCGTTCTCACTCCGTAACCGGCGGCGGTTCCGGCCACAACACCCAGTCCCCGCGGGCGGCATCCGTCTGCTGCTGCTGGGCACCAGTCAGGGGCGGTCGCGTTCTGAACTTGCCGAGCCAGTAGAGGTTGTGGACGCCGAACCGACCGGACTTGGTGGTTGGGGGCTTGCCACCCTCGTCGAGGCCGTCAACGCCGATCGAGTACAGCAGCGGGAGTTCGCTACCCGACGCCGGCGCGATGTACCGCATGGGTTGCCCATCGAACGGGTCAACAGGGAGCGAGGGCATGTATGCGGGAACGAGTTCCCGCAGTGAAGACGGCCAGGTGTTGCGGGTGCTTCGGTACGCCTGCATGGCCAGAACGGTCATCACGGCGTGACGCCGTGCCTCGAAGATGTCGCGGGAGGCGCAGGCCGAGGCAACAGGCCCCTGCTCCGCTTTGCCTGTAAGCGATGAAAGGAACGGGACGGCGGGGTATACGCCCGATTCCATCAGCGCTTGATACAACATGTCGCTCGAACGCTCATCGTGCCGCCACGGCGGGAGGGCATCATCGGCCGCGGCTGCGGCGACAAACCGCCTGGCCTGATCCATGATCTGAGCGCGTGACGGCATGATGGTGCTCTGCACGGGCTGGATTGCCCTGAGCAGCGGCAGGCCACCTGGACGCGCAAGGCCCCAGTCGCGGTAGAGGCTGTCCACCTCAGGTCCACCGACAAAGTGGCCGTCTCCGTTGCCATCGTCGCTGAAGAACCGCTGGAGGATGTCTTCGATCGTGAGCAGTTCCACGGAGGAATCGATGGATACTCGCCCGTCGGCGAAGCCGCCCAGCGTGTGGGCGAGATCTCGCAGTTGCTCGGGCGTCAGGAAGTCGGGCGTGCCTGCGCCGTGGAGCGCGACCGCCGTCGCGAGGTCTGCGATGGCAAGTCCCACCAGCGTGCTGATGGTGAAGCGCTCATGGCGGACCTGCTCAGCCATGCCGAGCAGCGCGTCGAGGTCGGCAAAGTATCGCGAGGCGTCCTCGCGGGAGATCGCCAGATGGGCATCGGCGCTGAGGAAGCGGGCCAACCGTCGCATCTCGCCGAGGTGCGGCAGGAGGATCCCTATGACAAGCGGATTCTCGTCCGAAGGTTCCATCGGCGGGTCGTAGGTATACCCCGGGCTGGTGATCTCCAAGACTCGGGCAAGGTCGGGGTCTATATTGGCGCGATACACGAATCCGAGGGCGGGGCGAGCCGCGCCGGCGCGGACGGTAGCGAGGGCGTCTCCGTGCGCGTCGAGCCACGCCGACATCTGGTCCCAGTTCTCGTCTCCCGGCTGGTGTGGCTCGCCACCGCGCGAGTTGACCATGAACTCGGGGAGCGGGCCGAACTGTTTCTTGGCGTCGATGTACAGCGGCCAGGCCCGATCGGCGACGGGTACCTGAAGCACCGGAACATTGAGTTCGGCCATGTAGTTGTGCGTGACTTTGGGCGAGGAAAGGAAGAATCGGGCGGCCAGTGCCGCATAGAGCACAACGGAGAGCAGCAGGAACGCGCCAAGGCCGCGCATCGCGGCACGCGAGGTCCGCCACCACAGCGGGCGGAGGCGCTTGCGTGTTGCCGTGATGAGCCTCGCGGCGTGGCGAGTGTCACCAAACGAAGCGGCGAGATCGGCGGGGATTGCGCTGGCTTCGAGGCCATCGAGAAAGTGTGCGCAGAGTTCGCACGCGACCTCGGTGCGCTCGGACCTCCAGAGGCGGCATTTGCCGGTGACAGCGAGGACGAGTTCGCCGAGCGGGCCGGGGAGCGCGGCCGCGTGGACAACGGCGGCGGCGGAGTTGAGTCTCCGGCACCGGGGAGAATCCGATGAAGCGGCCGCGGCGGTTGCGGTGTTGCTCATGCGAGCGCTCCAGATTGTGATGGCAGAGGCGCGACCCGTGCAGGGTCCAGCACGCCCAGCCCAGCCATGGCACCGGCAAGAGCCTGCCACTGCTTGATGTCCGCGGCGAGGCGCTTGCGGCCCCTGTCGGTGAGGCGGTAGTACTTGCGGTGTCGTCCGGAATCGGCCTCGCGCCAGAACCCCTCGATCAACCCCTTGGCTTCGAGGTTGTAGAGAAGCGGGTAGAGGGTCGATTGGCCCATGGCGAGCACGCCGTCGCTCCTGCGCGAGAGGGCTTCGACGAGTTGGTAGCCGTACATCTCGCCGCGGTGAAGGAGTTTGAGGACGGCGACGGGGCCTGCGCCGCGCATAAGTTCTCGTTCGATCCGCATGGTGGGTCTCCGGTGGGCCGGGGTATGGCTCGCATACTATGTCACGCACAGTATACGCGGGCCACGGGCAACGGGTTGCAACCGGGCGGTCAACCATCAGGCATGAACCCCCATACGCTCGACCTCGTCCGAACCATCCTCCAGTTGGTGTCGTCGCTCGCGCTTGTCAGTTCCGTGATCTACGGCGCGATCCAACTCCGCAACTGGCACCGCACCCAGCAGGTCGCGAACTTTACCAAGCTGGTGGAGTTGCAGATGCAGTTACGGCGCATCCGCGTCGAGCACCCAGACCTGGCGGACGTCCATCAGCACGATATGGAAGGCCTGCACTCACCCAAGGATGTCCAGCATTTTTTCCTGAACCTGATGCAGGTGTCGGTCTTCGAGATCGCGTGGTTCAGCCACAGAATGGGGCAGTTGAGCGACGACTATTTTGGCAGTTGGGAGCGGCGGATGCGGGTCATCAAGGGCGAGGAGAGTTTCCGGCGGATGTGGGCGAAGCCGTCCATGAAGATTTTGCACGACGACTTCGAGGCGTACATGGGGCGGATGATGCAGGACCCGGGCGGCGCATCCGTGCGTCGCGGCTGACTTGTCGTGCGGTGAGTCTTGCACTATGGGTGACATGACGCTGTGAGCGTCCTTCGACGATCGTGCGTTGCGCTGTTGAGAGAGATTTCGGCGCCAACGTACAGGCGTTCGCACACTCACGGGCCGGGCCTCCGCAGCGCGACTCTCTCGAAAACGGGGGCCGAGGGGGGAAGAAACGACCGCCGTCCGTCGAATCACCGTCGCTCCACGCCGCACATGAAGGTCGAATCACCGTCGCTCCACGCCGGCACATGAAGAATGAGCCTGTTTTCACGCGCAGATTACCTCCGCGCCATGCGCGGTGTGGATGCTTTGGCGGTAGACAGGAGGACTTTCCATGCACACTCGAATGAACCGTTTGGGTCTCGCCGGAATGCGGGCAGATTCGACGGGGGAATGCGAGAAGGAACTTCTCAACGCCAATCTGCGTCTCCGGTCGGGCAAGGCCAAGGTGGGCATCCTGCTCTGGCTGATCGGGATTCCCATCCCGCTGATTCTCTTGTTCCTGCTCATCCGCAGTTGCGTTTGACGCTCCGGCAGTCTTTGGCCTGTCGCGAACCGCTCACTCTTTCACATCCCTGGAGGATTCCATGAAGATCAAGACGCTGATGGACTTGTACACGGAACAGTTGAACGACATGTACAGCGCCGAGAAGCAGTTGACCAAGGCTCTCCCGAAGATGGCGAAGGCAGCCTCACATCCGGAACTTCGCGCGGGCTTTGAGAAGCACCTCCGCGAGACTCAGGACCACTTGGCCCGCGTTGAAAAACTTCTCGTCTCGCTCGACAGAAAGCCGGGACGGAAGGTGTGCGAGGCGATGAAGGGCCTGGTCGAAGAAGGTGCCGAGATGATCGAGATCGACGCGGACGACGACGTTCGCGATGCGGGCCTCATCGTCGCGGCCCAGAAGGTCGAGCACTACGAGATCGCCTCGTACGGGTGCCTCCGCACTCACGCCACGCTGCTCGGACGGCCCGCCGATGCAAAGGTGCTTGACCGGATCCTCGAAGAAGAGAAAGCGACGGATGTCGCGCTCACCGAACTGGCTATGAACCTTGTGAACGCCGAGGCTGCCTACTAGGGCCACCAAAGCGAGATTCTCAGATCCTCATTGCCGCGGCTTTCGCGGCAGAAATGGAAGCGAACAATGCGACCCTCCAAGTATCTCGCAATCTCCCAGGCCGCTGCGCTCCTCGCGCTGGTCGCGTGCGATCAGCGCCAGGATCAGACGGCCAATCCGGCCCCGAACGGCGGCAACAACTCCGGCACGAACAACAGCAACGCGGACAACACCGGGCGCAATCGGCGCGACGCGGACACCAACGCCAAGACGCCGATGGACCAGAAAGAGAACTCGACCGACATCAAGATCACCGCCGACATCCGCAAGGCGATCCTCGATGGCGAGATGTCAATGAACGCGGATAACTGCAAGATCATCACCGCCGACGGCGTGGTGACGCTCCGCGGCCCGGTCGAGAACCAGGCGGAGAAGGACGCGATCGAGGCGAAGGCCAAGGCCGTCGCAGGCGTCACCAGAGTCCAGAATGAACTCGAGATCAAGGCACCGTGATCACGTCGAGGCCGCCCTCGTTACCAGGCAACCACCACGAACCGCGATGATTCCCATCGCTATACGAAAGAGGTACAAAATGGCAACTTCAGTGTTTTGCATCGCCCAGAGTCAGACCGCCGCGAACGACATCGTGACCCGCTTGAAGAACTCGGGCTTCTCCGGCAACGACATCTCGGTTCTGTTCCCGGACAAGTCCGGCACGCGCGACTTCGCGCACGAGAAGAACACCAAGGCCCCCGAGGGAGCAACGGTCGGCGCGGGCGCCGGCGGAATCGTTGGCGGCACGATCGGCCTGCTGGCGGGTATTGGCCTCCTGGCGATCCCCGGGCTTGGGCCGTTCATTGCTGCGGGACCGATCATGGCCGCTCTGAGCGGCATCGCCGCGGGCGCAGCCCTTGGCGGCCTTACCGGCGCACTGGTCGGCATGGGCATCCCTGAACTCGAAGCCAAGCGGTACGAGGGCAAGGTGAAGGACGGCAACATCCTGATCGCCGTTCATTCCGAGAACTCGGATGAGACCAAGATGGCCAAGGACATCTACGAGAAGGCCGGTGCGACGGATATCACCACCGGCTCAGAGAAGACCCCGAGCGATAACGGAAAGAACCCGACGGTCCAGACGCCGATGCGGAGCGAGGCGGCACTGTACTGAGCGGGACCCGCTGCTCGTACTGAAACTGGCGGCATCCGCTCCGCAGCGCCGACACCGGCTACTCGGAGCGGTGCCGCATTTAGTGAGGGGACACGGAACCCTTCTGGACACTCTTGACTCGTCAACTTCGGAGGCCTCAGCATGTCTACTCAACGCATCATCGGTATCGTGCTTCTGGTCGTCGGGATCGTACTGGTCGTGATTGGGATAAACGCCTCAGATTCGGTGGTGGATCAGGTGTCTGAGACCTTCACCGGTCGGTTCACTGACAAAACCACCTGGTATCTCGTTGGCGGCATTGGCACCGCGGTGGCGGGCCTGTTGATGCTTGCGTTGCCGTGGGGCCGCAAGCGGGCCTGAGTCCGCTGAGAACACACTTTTATGCAGGCCCCGTTGCTTCGCGCAGCGGGGCCTGTTCTCATTTGGTGGGAGAAGCCGACCCCGCTCGCCAACACCGGCCGGTGTGCGAATGATCGCCCTGCCAATGTCTACCCTCCCCGAAGCCCGCAACCTCCCACGCCGCACATTTGCGATCATCTCGCACCCCGATGCTGGCAAGACCACGCTGACGGAAAAGTTGCTGCTCTATGGCGGCGCATTGGGCCTGGCCGGCTCGGTGACGGCCCGAAAGAACCAGCGGGCGACCACCTCGGACTGGATGGAACTGGAGCGGCAGCGCGGCATCTCCATCAGTTCGACCGTCCTGCAGTTTGATTACGGCGGCTGCCGCGTGAACCTGCTGGACACGCCGGGGCACAAGGACTTCTCCGAGGACACCTACCGCGTGCTCACGGCAGTCGATGCCGCGGTGATGGTGATCGACGCGGCCAAAGGCATCGAGCCACAGACGTTGAAACTGTTTGAGGTATGCCGTCGCCGGGGCGTGCCGATCTTCACGTTCATCAACAAACTCGACCGGCCCGCGCGGGACCCGCTGGAACTGCTCGACGAGATCGAGCGCGTGATGAGCATCGAGGCCTTCCCGGTGAACTGGCCGCTGGGCAACGGGCCGGACTTCCGCGGCGTGTTCGACCGGCTGGACCGCAAGGTCCACCTGTTCGAGCGGACAGTGGGCGGCGCGTTTGTCGCCCCCGTCGATGTGATGGGGCTCGACGACCCGAAGGTGCGGGAGCGGCTGGACGAGCGGGTGTACCGCGAGACGCGCGAGCAGATCGAGATGCTCGACAGCGCGGGGGCGGCCTTCGACCCCGCGGCGGTGCTGGCGGAGAAGATCACTCCTGTGTTCTTCGGCAGCGCGATGAACAACTTCGGTGTACAACTGTTGCTCGACGGGTTCCTGAAGTACTCAAGCCCTCCCACTGCCCGGCGCGCCGGCGAGCGAACCGTGCAGCCCAGCGACCCGTTCTTCAGCGGGTTTGTGTTCAAGATCCAGGCGAACATGGACCCGCGCCACCGCGACCGGATCGCGTTCGTGCGCGTGGTCTCGGGCCTGTTCGAGCGCGAGATGACGGTGCTGCATGTGCAGAGCGGCAAGAAGGTGCGGCTGTCGAACGCGGCGAAACTGTTCGGTCAGGAACGCGAGACAGTCGAGGAGGCAGTCGCGGGCGATGTTGTGGGCCTCATCGGCAATGACCTGTTCGGCATTGGCGACACGCTCACCGAGGAGCGGGGCGTGGTGTTCAACGAGATCCCGCGGTTTGCCCCGGAGGTCTTTGCATTCCTGCACAATCCGCAGCCGTCGAACTTCAAGAAGTTCCGTCTCGGGCTGGAGCAGTTGCTGCTCGAGGGCGTGGTGCAACTGCTCGACCTCGGCTCAGCGCGGTCGAAGGTGCCCCTGCTCGCGGCGGTCGGGCCGCTGCAGTTTGAGGTGGTGCAGTTCCGGCTGGAATCTGAGTACGGCGCGGAATCGCGCCTCGAAGTAGCACCATGGAAGATGTGCCGGTGGTTCAAGCCCCCCCCCACCGCGGCCGGGACTGCGGAAGATTGGCAGCCCGACCTGCCCAGCGACTGCATCGTCGCGACCGATCGCGACACCCAGCGCGTGCTCCTGCTGGTCGATGAGTGGGCGCTGCGGAACTTCCAGAAACGGAACCCGGATGTGGAACTATCCGCGCTTCCATTCGCGGAGTTTGCTGGCGCGGCCGCGCCGGCTGCAAGACCGTGATTTTTCTGAGTGGCATCGACTATCGAGTCGATGATGCCGCACGGCGGTATGTCCGAGATGCCAGAATAGTCCGCCAGGCATTCCCAAGTTCGCCACATTTGAAGGCAAGTGTCGCCGGCGTTTACGCAGCCCGACGGGTTCGCTTCGTGCCTTGCTTGGCTGTCGCCACCCGCTTGACGGTGCGTCCCTTCGATGCCGCGGCTGCCCGCTTCTTCTCTGCCTTACGCACGTCAGCAAAGATCCGCTTCAGGTCGTACCCGAATCGCTTCGCGTACGCATCGCGTGCAGTCCGCACCTCTTCGACGATGGGGTCTTTCCACATAGGCTCGCTCACATCAACTCGTACGGTCGGCTTCATTGACCCGAGTGTACCCCAACCTGCCACCAGCCCGACCTCTCGTTATCGGCCCCCACTTATCAACATTCCACCGAACTCTCTGATGCGAATGGCGTACGAACGTCGATCTGCCTAGTATTCCGTCCACAGCCAGTGGCCTCAGATTCGATCATGCCCCGACCGTGCCAGAGTGCCGGGGGCAAAGTCCGACTGGGATTTACTGGCAGCGTCCGCGGCAAACGTTGCCCCGGACGTGCCCCCAGTACGGCATTGCTTGTTCCAACGTAGTTTGGCGCAGGGAACGCCCGAACCAACTTGACCTTCGCGCGGTATTCGCGCGCGGGTCTGGGAGATTGTTGCCTTGATTCAGTTCTCTTCTCTTGGTCTTTCCGATCAACTCCTCCGTTCCCTCGAAAAAGAGGGATACACAACCCCCACTCCCATCCAGGCACAGGCGATCCCTCCGGCGATGGAGGGGCGCGACCTCCTTGGCTGCGCGCAGACTGGCACAGGCAAGACCGCCGCGTTCGCGCTGCCGATCCTGCACCGCCTCTCGACGCAGGTTGTCGACAAGACCCGTCGCGGCCCCATCATCCCGCGCGTGCTCGTCCTCTCGCCGACGCGCGAACTGGCCACGCAGATCGCCGAGAGTTTCGCCACCTATGGGCGCAACACGGGCCTGAGCCAGACTGTCATCTTCGGCGGTGTGAGCCAGTACCACCAGGTCAAGGCGCTGCACCGCGGCGTGGACATCCTCGTCGCCACGCCCGGCCGTCTCATGGACCTCATGGAGCAGCGGCATGTGAACCTGTCGGGCGTGCAGGTCTTCGTCCTCGATGAGGCCGACCGCATGCTCGACATGGGGTTCATCCAGCCGATCCGCCGGATCGCCGCAGCGCTCCCGCCCGCGGCCAACCGCCAGACGCTCATGTTCTCGGCGACGATGCCCAAGGAGATCATGCACCTGGCCGATTCGCTCCTGCGGAACCCGGTCAAGGTGGCGGTCACACCCGTCTCCTCCACCGTGGCCCTCATCGAGCAGTCGCTCTACATGGTCCCCCGCCACAGCAAGCCGGCCCTGCTGGAGCACATTCTCGACGATGCGGCCATCACACGCGTGCTGGTGTTCACCAAGACCAAGCACGGGGCCGACCGCGTGGCCCGTCGCCTGGAGATCGCCGGCATCAAGAGCGATGCCATCCACGGCAACAAGGCGCAGAACCAGCGGCAGCGGGCGCTCGACGCGTTCCGCACGGGCCGCGTGCGTGTGCTCGTGGCGACCGATGTCGCGGCCCGCGGCCTTGATGTCGATGCCATCTCCCACGTCATCAACTACGACCTGCCGATGGAGCCCGAGGCCTATGTCCACCGCATCGGCCGCACGGGGCGCGCGGGCGCAACGGGCATCGCGATCTCGTTCTGCGACCACGAGGAGCGCGGGCTCCTGCGTGATATCGAGCGGCTGACGGGAAAGCAGTTGCCCCCGGTTCCGATGCCCGAGGACATGCCCGCGGCCACGCCGCTGCCGATCGAGGATCGGCGCGAGGCGCGTGCGCAGGGCAGCAGCCGCGGCGGGTATGGCAAGCCGCCGCAGCACCGCCGGCCCGAGGGCGACCGTCCGGCCACGGGTCGTTCGCCCAAGCCGCGGCCCCCGAGCGGGCACGATCATCGGACCCCGCACGCAACCCCGCATCCGCACGTCGAGGGCAAGCCGCGTACGACGCGGGGCAAGGCCCTTCGGGCGTGGGCCCGCCCGACCGGACCCAAGACCGACCGGTCCAATGCGGCGAGGTAACGATGTGGTGGCACTGCTCTTCAGAGCAGTGCGATGAGTCCCACCTAACCGGACTAGATTGATTCGACCATCGCTCGTGCCCGGCACGAGCGATTTTTTTGCGCGCGGGATCGGGGGCCGGGTCGGGCTCGCTCACGGCAACGTGATTCGTCGGGCGCTCAACTTGCACCCGTCGCGGCGCATCAGGTCCGTGATGCCGCGACGCATCTCGGTGGCGATGCGCTCGGTGGGACGCGAGAATCCCAAAGCAAGGGCGGTGTGCCGGACCAGATCGTCCTCGCTCATGGCGATGTGCGCCCGTAGGACCGCCGCGGCAGCGTTGGCGATCTCGCGGGTAGGGATGTGCTCGGCATCGCGGCGTGCGAACGCTTCGTCTCCGTGAGTCCGGAAGGATGTGAAGGAGTCGGGCGAAACGCCGATCGGCCAGAGTGTGTCATCGGCGGCCTGCAAGGCAACTTGATTCGCAACGATGGCGAGCACCTCGGCGATGCGTGCCTCGACACGCGTGGTCACGCGCTCGATGCCCCAGTGCGCGGCGAGGCGCCGGACCACCAACGCACGCACGATTGGTCCCTCGTGCTCGATAACGGCTCGGATGATCTCGGCGATGCGTGTGGTCGAGCGGCGCTCGTAGAAGTCTGCGGCATTGCCCGAAGAGCGGGAGGCGAAGGGCGCGTATGGAACACCGTGAGGAGATGGCATTGTCATCGCCTCTGCGGGGGGTGCGTCAACGGGCGCGGGGGGCCCGCTCATCAGCCGGGGTGCGGGCGTTGCTGGTGCGTGAGCACTCGGCGCGGGTTCGCCGCTGAGCGCATGCTCAATCTTCTGCATCGCCCGCGCACGGTTGCGCCGCCAATCCGATGACCACACCCGGTGCAGACGCCAGCCCAGACCAGCGAGCACCTGCGCACGCAATCGGTCGCGGTCGCGCGCGGTGTGCGCTCCAGAATAGAACTCACCGTCGCTCTCGATGCCGAGCAGGTAACGGCCGGGGTGAGCCGGATCGCGCACGGCCAGGTCGAGACGGTAGCCCGAACAGCCGACCTGGGCATCAACCTCCCAGCCGCGGGCTTCGAGTTCGCGCCGGATGCTCACTTCCAGTGCGCCGGGCAGCGGGGGCGGGGCATCGGCGGAGGCCTCACCAATCGCACTGGGGCCGCGCTGGGCGTATTCAAGGAATGACTTCAGGTGGGCCGCGCCCAATGCCCCGGTACGGGCGAGGTCGATCTGGTCGGCGCGGATCGACGAGAAGACAATCACCTGCCGGCGGGCGCGGGTCACCGCGACGTTCAGGCGGCGCTCCCCGCCGTCCCGGTTGAGCGGGCCGAAGACCATCGCCATGCGCCCCGCGCTGTCGGGCGCGTAGCAGATGCTGAACAGGATCACGTCCCGCTCATCGCCCTGCACGTTCTCCAGGTTCTTGACGAACACCGGCTCCTCGCCCTCGCTTAGCGCCGCGTCGAAGGTCGGATCTTCGCGCCGCTTCGCGTCGAGCAGGTCTTCGACGAGCGTCTGTTGCGCCTGGCTGAATGTGACCACACCGATGCTCGGTCGCCGCCCTACCCCGTTGTCGCTCTCGCCAGCGCTCGGAATCGAAAGCCTCGAAACCAACTCCGCAACGATCGCCTCCGCCTCAGCACGGTTGGTGCGTGAGCCGCCGCGGTCGTAGACGCCGTTCTCAATGAACCGCAGCGACACGCCAAGGTCCGCGGAACGCTCCTGGGGCACGGGGAAGGTGAGCAGGCGGCCCTGGTAGTAGTGATGGTTGCTGAAGGCGATCAGGCTCTCGTGGCGGGAGCGATAGTGCCAGAGGAGCCGCATCGACGGGAGACCCGATGCCGCGCACTCGTCGAGAACGCTCTCAAGTTCCTCGAAGTCGTCCTCATCGAGCGCCCCCTCCTCGCCATCGAGTTTGTGAAAGAAGTTCGTGGGCGGGAGTTGCTTGGAATCACCCACAACCACGACGGACGTGCCGCGTGCAATCGCGCCCACGGCGTCCCAGACCGGGATCTGCGAGGCCTCATCAAAGATCACAAGGTCAAAGGGCGGGTACGCCGGGTCCAGATACTGCGCGACCGAGAGCGGGCTCATCAGGAAGCACGGCTTGAGCCTCGGCAGCACATTGGGCAGTTTGCCGATCAACCGACGCACCGGCATGTGCCTGCGCTGCAGGCGCATCTGGTGAGCCAAGATGCCCATCTCGGTCCCGGTTGCGTTCGTGGATTCGACGTTCAGGCGCGCGGGCACCCTCTGGGCAAGATAGGCCTTGGCGATCTGCGCGGCGAGTTCAAGCCAGCGGTTGTCGAGAGCGCGGAAGGTCTCGATCGCACCGTCGCGCGCGGACGCGTTGAAGTCGCGCAGTTCGGGAGTCGCGTCGCCGACAGCGCTCACCCACGATCGCGCAACCGCTTTCTCGAAGGCGGGAACGAGTTGCTCGGAGTGGAGGCGCGCGGATTCGATAGCCTCGGCGAGGGGGATCAGTTCCGGGGCAAGGCCCTGACACGCCCGCCGCCAGAAGCACCACTCGTCGAGATCGGCCAGGCCGGCGCGCCAGCGGGCCAGCAGAGCGCGTGTGCCGGGGACGAAGCCGGAGGCGCACGCATCGGGCAGGTTGGCCTGTGCCACCTTCAGCAGCGACTCGAGCGCGGAAGTTGCACGAGCAAACTCCGCTGACTTGGCGACCACCGCCGTCGCCGCCGATTCGATGGCCGCAGAACGCGCGGCGAACTCCTCGGCTCCCGTGAAATACCCAACGATCGCGTCACCGATCGCTTGCCCCGTGACATCCCGAGGCATCAGGTTGAGCAGGCGGCGCACCAGGTCCGCCGAGAATAAGGACGCAGCGAGGCTGTCCCAGTCCGCCTCGCCATCTTTGAACGCTTGCCCGAAGAACCGGGTGCCCTGGCTGCTCTCAGAAACCAGGAACGCCGCTTCGTCGCGGCACGCTTGCGCAGCGTCAAGCACATCGACCACACACGCGTTGTCCGGCAGATCGCCCTTCCACACGGAGCGAAGGGTGGCTCGGGGCATACGGCAGGTCAGCCAGTTCAGCGGCCAGACTTTCGCTGCCCCCACCCGGATCGTCGCAGCGAGTCTGCCCGGCTCCAGCGTCAGGATCGCATCGCTCGCGGACGAACGGAAGGTTGTCCGGAGGGCATCGCGCTCGCGCCCACGCCGAATGACGTCGTGTAGATGTGCCCGCGTTACGATCCAACCGGGACCGGTCAGCATCGCCGCGGTGACGCCGGGGCATTGGCCCACACGCATCGTCACCTCGTTGAGCCACTGCACATCCGCCCGCGACCAGGTTTCGAGAACGCTCGGGTCGGCGGTGGGCGCAAGTTGGCGCATGAACCCCTGAAGCGCGGGCACCAGCGATCCGAGAGCCGCCTCGGTGGCGGTGATCGCGCTGCACGCCTGATCCGGCAGCGAGTCCTTCCATTCGCCTCGACCGATCTCGCGGAGCGGGTGCGTAGGGATGTCGCCGACGGCGTTCGCGGCGACCCGCAGTGCCTCGACCTGCCGTCGCAGGGCCGCCACTGCCGCGCCGTCGATCGCTGCCGCATCGCTGATGGCCACTTCGACATCCGGCGCTTCGGACAGACCGACGAGTTCCGATGCCATCTGGTAGAACGACCGCCCGATGGGCCTCACGCGATGCAACGCCTGCACGAACCGGTTGAGGCCCGCCCGCGACTCGCCGAGATGGCGCGCGTGGTCGTGCCACTGCGCCGGCTCGCGCGCACCGGCCGCCTCGAAGGCCTGCTCGATCTGCGCCAGCACCTCCTTCTTCGACGCCTTGCTGGAATGCACCTCCAGGCAGAACGGTGCGAGCCCTATGCGTTCCAGCCGCCGCTGCACCACGCTCAGTGCCGCCATCTTCTCCGCAACGAACAGCACTCGCTTCCCCGCGGCGATCGACTGCGCGATGATGTTCGTAATTGTCTGCGACTTGCCCGTGCCGGGCGGACCCTCCAGCACGAACGTCCGGCCCGCGCACGCCGCCGCAGCGGCGACCAACTGCGAGGAATCCGCGTCCAGCGGGCCCATGCTCTGGTCAACAGGCAGGTCGACGTCGAGGGCTTCGGCGCGCGGGAAGGGCGCGGTGTCGAACGCGGCACCGGGTCGGTCCACGAGGTGCGTCACGACGCGGCTGGCGCGAAGGTCCGCCTCGCGTTCCTGCAGGTCCAGCCACATCAGAAACTTGGAGAACGTGAACAGGCCGACATGAGCAGTCTCCCGCACCTCCCAGCGGTCGATGTGCTTGATCGCCTCGCGGAAGCGCCGGAGCAGGAGCACGACATCCACCCCCCCACCCCCCCCCGCTTCGTCCTCCGGCACTTCGCGCAGCGTCGCAACGTCGATACCAAACTCCTGCGCGAGTTTCTCGACGAGCGTGACGTTGACCCGCACCTCATCATCGGCGAGCAGGACGCGGAAGCCCTCGCGCGCGGACTTGCGATCCAGTGTCAGCGGAAGCAGCAAGATGGGAGCGGAGCGCGGCACCTGCGATTCGGCCGACTCGTACCACACGAGTGAACCCAGCGCGAGGGCGAGGGTGTTGGCGCCGCTCTCATCAAGGCTAAGGCGCGCAGCGCGATAGATGCCCGTCAGTCGCGTCGCCAGGTCGGCCGGGGCCAGGCTTGTCCGCAGTCGCCGGTTGGCAAGTTCCTCGGTGAGCAGCCGCTGCCTTGCTTCCAGCGCGGCGGGCGAGACCGCCTCAGCGGCTATGGGATCCGCTCCACGAATCAGCACCTCCGCGCGTGGCAGGATCTCGAAGGTCGCACCACCCGCCAGGGCGTTCTCCAGCGACGCGATGTCGGGGCATTCGATGCTCACGCTCTGCGCGGTCTCGCGGAAGTTGATGAGCCGGTTACGGAGTGACAGGTCGAGAAGTTTGCGCTTCCATCGGTCGATACGGGTCTTGGGCGTCTCGACGGGTTTGGCTTGATGTGCCTGCGCTCCTGCGGCCTCTTCGCCCACGCCGTCCGCCCCGCCCCCCCTTACGCGCACCGAGGCCGGGGCGTGTGATTCAGGGGCGGTCTCCGGAGTCACCTGCACCACGCCGCCGACACCGCCCACACGCAACGGGAGCGGTCGGATCATCGCTCGCCGAGCCGCGCGGACATCGAGCGCCCAGCGAAACTTCTCCTTGTCTGAGAGTTGAGTGCGGGCGCGCTGGACCGCCGCGTCGAAGCCGGTGACGGGCGAGGCCGTCATCCCGGTCGCCTCGATAACGACGATCTCTTCGAGGTCAACCCGATTCACAAGCCGAGAGAGGGAATCGATAACGGGGTCGGGGTACGTGTCCTCGGTCAGCCACGCGCCAACATACGCATGACCCTGCTGGATCACAAGGAGCGGGTGCAGCCCTGCCTGCTCGAATGCCCCGGCGAGCACGAGAGCCAGGTCCAGACATGTCCCAAGTTGGCCATCGAGAACCTGATCGGCCAGGCGGACCTTCTGGCCAGAAGACTCGAAACTCGCGGGCGGGTTCACATACGCGATCCCCCTCGCAGCCGCCGCGGAATAGATCGCCGCGACGATGGCCCTCGCCCTGTCCGGGCTCTTGGACTGATACCCAGCGATGCCGCCATCCCCCGTCCACTCGCGTAAGAAACCGCTCGCCTCGACCAGCACCCTGTCGATCGCGGGGTGGTTCGGCGTGACGAACGCCGCGAGCATTTCCGGAAACTCATTGCCGCCCGCCCATTCTGTGGCGGCCAGAATATCCACGCGGCTGACGTGTCGCGCCGAAGTGCAGCCTGGCGCGGCGGCTTCCACCGTCAGTTCCGCCGCTTCGCGCTCCGTCTGGCGTGCAAGCAACTCGGGTGCAAGGGAAATTACAACGTCGGTGAGGTTGTGCGTTGCGCCCGACGCTATCCGCGCGATCCTCGCCTCCCACTGGCGCGCTGCGCCGCCCGTGATGTCGGCACGAATGGTGACTTCTTCCAGGTCGGTATCGCGTCGGTTCGTCACGGCGATCCGCCGGACGAAGCGTACTCCGTTCTGCTGCATCGCGAAGTTGATGGACCGGGCGTGCTCGACGGCGAGCCCGATGTCCGGCTGGTCGGGCTGTGACGGATACTCGCTCATCGTGGGCAACTACTTCCCTCGGTCGGCCTTGGAGAGCAAGGCCCGCCGAAGCGAACGATACCGCACTTTGCTGCACCTGTCAGGGCTTGCCGCGGGCCAACACGCTGCTCAATCCCCGCGACAGCGCCGCCTCCTCGACCCCATGCCCTGCATCTGCCAGGCCTGCGCCTTTGCCCCAGTGCCGATCTCCCCACATCGCGAGGTTGATCATCGGCCACGCCAGGCGCCACAGCGCTGCCGGCTGCTGCGCAACGGCCTCGATCGAGCCACACGAGAATGCCGTCGCGGCGAACTCGCTCTTGCGCAGAAACTCGCCCATACCGTCCAGCCATCCGGCAAACGGAAGAGGAAAACTCGCCTTTGGGCGCGTCAGAACCCAGGCGGGCATATCGTGGGCAAACGCGGCCCGTAAGGGAACCTTTGTCGCGGCCGGACGTCCGTCGCGTGCGGGCGTGAACTTGGCCGATGCGGGCATGGACTCGGCACACTCGGCAACACGCTGATCGGCAAAGGGTGTTCGCCCCTCGACACCTTCGAGCATCGTTGAAGTGTCGAGTCTTTGTAGGAGCCCGGCAAGATTGACGCGCCGGAGGTAGCGAAGGTGTACATCGAGCCCCGTTGCCTGCGGGCCAGCGTCGGCGGCGAGTTGGGCAAACTCAGATGCGAGTTCCGCCCGCATCGCGGCATCCTGCTGGCACGCCCTCCAGATGGCCGGCGCGAGCACCTCTCGCTTGCTTGTGGGGGGCACCCAGGCGTTGGCCTCGATGTGCAGGTTGGCTCGGCGCAGAGCGAGTTCTTCGGAGTCGGCGTTCCGCGCGACGGCTTCGAACGCTGCCGCGGCGTTGAGGATCAGGTCGTAGCCGCCGAATAACTCGTCCGCGCCCTCTCCCGAGAGCGCGACCACCTGGCGATCGGCGCGCAGGCGGCGAGCAACCTGGTTGATCGCGATCTCGTTAGGCGTGCTCAACGGCATCCCAAGCCTTGTCACCATTTCTGCCCATCGCCCGAGGAATAGTTCGCGCGTGATGAACGCCTCGGAGTGCAGCGTGCCGAGTTCAATGGCCGCACGCCGGGCGCACGGCAGGTCCGAGTCCGTCGATCCATCGTCATGGCCCGCGGAGTAGGTCCGCACGGAGCCGGAAGAACCAAGTCCGTAGAGCGAGGCGGAGCGGGTGATGATTGTCGAGTCCAGTCCGCCGCTGAGCAGGGCGCACACGGGCACATCGGCCCGCAGGTGCGCGGCCACTGATTGCCCCACAGTATCGCCAACCCGGGCCGCCGATATCCGCGAACCGACCGGGACGGATGCCCACCGCCGCACCACCCTCGGCGTTACCGGTGCGCGTGCGCGAAGGTCAAGTTCCAGCACCTCTCCCGGGCGCACCGTGCGGATGCCCGCGAACAAAGTGCGATCCCCGAGCGTTGTGCGGATGGTGGTGAGGTACGAACTGATGGTCACCCAGTCTGGGCGCGCGGCAACATCGGGGTGGCCAAGGATCGCTCGCGGCTCGCTCGCGAACACGAAGGACGGCGAGTCGCCGGAATCCGTCCACCAGTACAGCGGCTTGATCCCCAGTGGGTCGCGCGCCAGAAGCAGGCGGTGCGTGAGTGTGTCATAGACGGCGAGGGCGTACATGCCGCGGAGGCGTGCGGGACCATCCGCCCACGACTCGGCGATGACCGCGAGGACGGTTTCGGTGTCGCTGCGTGTGAGAAAACGATTGGCGCGTGCGAGCAACTCCGCACGCAGTTCACCATCGTTGTACAACTCGCCGTTGTAGGAGATTACATACCGACCATCCGCGGTCGTCATCGGCTGCGCCGCTTTGGGCGAGAGATCGACGACCGCCAGCCGCCGGTGCGCAAGCACGACCGCGCCATCGGTGGACCGCCACAAGCCCGCGCCGTCCGGGCCGCGGTGCGACATCGTGTCGCGCATCCGCGCAACCTCCGCATCGTTCAGCCCGACGGGCCCGCGCGTGGAGATGATGCCGAGGATCCCGCACATGCACCGTCTATCGGCACACGCTCCCCCGGCCCGCGAACGGGAGCGAACCCGGGTTCAGACCCAGATGGAGATAATCAGGGCGGGTTCACGCAACTTCCCCTGCCACTCGCCCACGTTGGTGGTGACGAGTTTGACCTCGTAGTCCGGGTGCGCATCGAGCCACTGGTTGATCTGGTCGTCCATCGCCGCGAGCGACTCGGGCGCGAGACGGCAATGGAACGAGCGGACGTGCGTCGCGCCGTTGCCGGTGAGATTCGTCTTCCGCTTCCAGTTGTCCGTGTGGCGCGTGTTGACGTTGCCCATCAACGCCTGGTTGATGTGCTGGATCTTGGACTTCGCCTCACCGTTCTCGCCTGTCGCGGCGAAGGTGTTGGGCGGCTTCACCGTCGGCACGCCGCCGCCGCCGACCGCTCCATCGCCAAGGGGATGAAGGACGATCTCGCCAGTGTTCATTCCGGCCTCCTCCAAGGTTGTCCCCCCCCCCAAATCGCGAGCGCGATCAAACATGGCCGAACGGCCATCTGTGTGCAGTATGCCAAAGTCAGGTCCGTCGTGCCACCTCAAAGAACCAGTGCTCGGCGGAAGGGATTGGCGTAGTCGGGTGAGCAGCCGATACTTGGCGACCGATGAGTTCCGCCCTCGCAACAGGTTCCCCCCAAATCAGGGTAATAGCAAGGCCGCCTGACGGGGCGGGCGCGACCTCGCACCGCCCGCAAAGCATTTGGGTCACAGTACCTCTATCCCTGGAAACGGGGCCTTGATAGTCCAAGTATTCTATTCGGTGGTCATCGAGCCGCTCGGCCTCGAACTTCGCCACCGTGCGGAAATCCACATCCATGGCGAGGCGAAAACTCAGAAGCGAGTCCGTGCCTTGGTGGCACGGCTCTAAAGAGCGGCCCCGGTCCTGCTCTGGCCGCTCCAGCATCCAGTCAAGATGGGAGGTCCCGTCGGCCAATGTGTGTCGAAGCAGCACCCAGCGGGCCATGGCCGATTATACGTTGGGCTGTGACAAACCAGACAAAGCCGGTACACTTGCCACCGCCTCCTCCCCAACCCGGAGTTGTTCCATGCTGACCCGCACCCTCGTTTTTGTCTCGCTCGTACTCGCCCTGCTCGCCGCATTGACGCTGGGCGGGTGCCAGCGGTCGCTGCTGGCCGTGCGACAGTCCGGCGACTCCCACTTCGCGCGCGGCGAGTTCGCGCAGGCGCAGCAGGATTACGAGGAGTATCTCTCTCGCAGTCCGGCCCGTCCCGAGGTCCACTACATGCTCGGGCGCACGCTCCTGGCCCAGGATCGCACCGCCGCCGCGCGCGAGCAGTTGCTCCTGGCCAACCGCCTGACACCCGAGAACGATGAGGTGTTCGAGCACGTCTGCGAGGGCCTGTTCGCCGACAAGCAGTACGAGGAACTCAACCGCCTCCTCCGCGCCCGCACCATCGATCGCGGCCGAATGCAGGACTGGCTCATGCTCGCCGAGTTCTCCCGGAAGCAGGGCGACATGGACGAGGCCCAGCGTGCGCTGCTCACCGCAGCGCGCGTCGACGGTGGCATGTCGATCGAGCCCCAGTTGGGGCTTGCGAAGGTATACATCGCCGCGGGCGACCGGGAGCGTGCAATCCAGCGCCTGCGCATGGCGTACTTCATCGATCACCAGAACGGCGAGATCGTGACGCTGGCGAGTTCGCTCGGCGAGATCGTCGGGCCGTCGTTCGGCATGACTCCCACCGAGCGGTCGTTTGCGCCGATGCCGGGTACGACAGTGACCGAGGTTCCGACCGAGAAGCCCTGAATGGTTTTTCTCTCGCAGGGACCCGGAGTCGCGGAGAATGAGCGAAGGCGCTTTCCCCCCGTCTCTCTGAGGCTCATCGCGAGGCCATTCTCCGATTCGATCACTTCGCTTAATCTCTGCGGCTCCGCGGCTCTGCGCGAGAGTCACCTTCCAGCCGCTTCCGCGCCTGCACCAGTTCCCGCTTCTG
>Ga0163144_10010786_pt1 | contig 19427 bp, 24 predicted proteins | sample OliLak19BULKMAT1_FD_123175 | JGI IMG/M metagenome (GOLD analysis project Ga0163144, IMG submission 123175) | Freshwater microbial mat bacterial communities from Lake Vanda, McMurdo Dry Valleys, Antarctica - Oligotrophic Lake LV.19.BULKMAT1 | ecosystem: Environmental > Aquatic > Freshwater >... | reverse complement strand
GAGAAGATCATAGGGCCGTTGGTGGATGGACTGACCGCGGTTTTTGATTTTGTAGTTGAGAAGATCATAGGGCCGTTGGTGGATGGACTGACCGCGGTTTTTGATTTTGTAGTTGAGAAGATCCTAGGGCCGTTGGTGGATGGACTGACCGCGGTTTTTGATTTTGTAGTTGAGAAGATCATAGGGCCGTTGGTGGATGGACTGACCACGGTTTGGAATTTCGTAGCCGATAAGATTATAGGGCCTTTGACCAAAGGTATCTCGGATGTCTGGAAGGGTATTGGCGAGGGCATGGGGAACCTGGGGGGAGCGCTGTGGCAAGGATTCAAATCCGCGTTGCAATCGGCAGGGAATTTCTTTGGTGATCTTGGTGGATCGATCTGGAGTGCCTTAAAGTCAGGCTTAGGTGGCGTCGGTAATATTCTTAAGAACGCCTTGGAGGAAATCAACCCAAGTAGCCTTCTCCAGAAAATGTTCACGATCCCCGCTAGTGCCTATGGCAAAGGCGATGTTGAAAAGGCTCTAAACATCGACGTTCCTTTTGCGCGTTTCGCTAAGGGGGGGATGGTGCCCGGCAGCGCTCTTGTAAGCGGAGACTCAATTCTAAACGACCGCATACTTGCGATGTTGTCACCAGGCGAAGCTGTAGTCCCGCGCAGCGTAATGGACGATCCGGTTCTATCAAAACTTGTGCAGTCAATTATTAGTGGGGACTTCAAAGTTCCAGGCTTTGCATTAGGCGGGACACTTGGCAAGCTGATGTCTGGCGATGTAGGCGGAGCTGCCCAAGACGTAGTGAACGCTCCTAAGCAACTCAGCCCAGATAAAATGTGGGGCATCGTCAAAGACAAAGTGTTTGACGCTATTTGGAAACTGATAAGCAGCAATTCCTTCCACACTGGTGGCATGGTGCCTTCCTTCGCGGGCGGTGGCGATGTACCAGCGATGCTCCAGAGTGGTGAGTTTGTTATCAATCGTCAGGCCACTAGCAGCCTGGGGGCTGGTTACTTGTCAAGTTTGAACGGTGGGCAAGCACCTTCCAACACGGTGGTTAACATGACCGTAAATGTTGAAATAGAAGCCTCGGCAAATTCTTTAAACGAAACATACATTCGCACCAAATTGATTCCCTCGGTAAAAGAGGAGTTCAAAAAGGCATCCTTGCGTGGTGATTTCTTGATGAGTGAAAGAGGGCTTAGAAGCACATGACGTTAATCACCTCCTCGCAACAATACTTAGAAGGCCCTTACCTTAGCGACGAATACCTATTGAGCCAGGCTCAAGGGTCGGGTGGCTTTCAGGCGACCTTCGTGATTGACAGTCAGAAGGCTGTCGGTATGCAGTCACAACTAAACATTCTAGATAAGCTCAGTCCCTTCGGGATGCAGGGTCATCTAACACTTGTAGACAAGCTAAATGCGTTCGGTATGCAGTCGCATCTCAATATCGTGGACCAGCAGACTCCCCACGGGATACAGGCCAGCATTCAGATTGTGGACACTCTGAACTCATCGGCGATGCAGGCAAGCGTCACAGTCGTAGGGACCTTTGACAATCGAGCGATGCAGACCACGGTCACTATCAACTCCGAGCGCGGCTACGGGATGCAGACCCTTGTCCAGATTGTGGACAAGCTGGAAGAACTCGGGATGCAGGCACGGGTTGAGATCGTGGATTATTTGCGAAGCACGGGCTTTGAAGTTCGTCTCGACAAGTACCCCACCTCTGTATGTGAGGGCGAGGAGGGTTATCTTAGCGGGGCGTATCTGGAAGATCCGTACCTGACTGAGATCTGGTGTACGCGGCCAGGCATGCAGGCGCACTTCAGCATTCTTGATGTCAAAAAACCTGTGGGCATGCAGACCAGCATTCAGATTGCTAACTACCTGAAGAACTCGGGGATGCAGGCGCGGCTTGAGATCCCTGATTATCTTCGCTCTGTGGGCATGCAGACCGACGTGCAGGTGTCGCGTGCCTTTGGTATGCAAACCCTTGCCACTATCTACAACACGACGAATCTTAGAATCCTCTGCGACTTTCCATCAAGGGGCCTAACATCATCCAACTGGACTTCCAGCAGCACAGCGGCTGGCGATTTCTCGGTCCAGAACCTTGACACCGATATCGTTGAACAGGTCTGGCGCTCGGCTGGGCCAATTACAGGCGTGCGGCTAACAACGGACACCGGCCTGGCACAAGGGGTTTTTCTCGACACACTGGCGATCCTGAATCACAACCTTACGCGGTCCGCAAACGTCATTCTGCTCGGCAGCAATGACCCGACGTTTGTCTCGGTCGGGGTGAGCATCACGCTGGCGTCCCGGCTCAACAACACTTTTTATATCGCGCCTTCTCTTCCCATCGCGGGCTATCGCTACTGGCGCTTTGAGATTGACGACGCGACTAATACCAATGGCTTTCTACAGATCGGAACGGTTGTCTTCGGAGCGTCTGAAATTTTCCAAGGAGAATGCTTCGTAGATCAGATCGAATTCGAGTTGCGCGACTTTGCCGATACCGTGAGAACCGAAGGCTTCACCAACGTAGCCAACTCCCGGACTCAGAAACGACGCTTGAGGCTGGATTTTAGGTCGCTGAATTACCAGCTCAGAAACTTTACGATCATGCGCGACATGTTCGAGCGCGAGCGCACGGTCACTAAGTGCCTCTGGATACCCACCCCAAGCGCCACGCTGCCTGAGATCACGGCACGCTTTGCAGTCTTCGGGAAATTGTCAACCGTACCTACAGAGACACACAACAACAAAGGTCCCGACCAGGATTGGGTAACGTTCACAACCGACGTGGATGAAGCGCTCTGATTATCAAAAAGTATGCAGAGGCACTAAAAAAGATTTACGGCGAGGATGAGAGTGGCGACAAGTGATCGAAAGCCCTACGAGTCAGCAACTGTTCTGGACCAGTCGTTCCTTGACGATTGCCAGGATAACCTCTGCAACCAGCTTGAGCTTATCGTGGACATCGACAGCCCGGTGGGGATGCTGCACTTATCCGATCGCAACAAGTACGTGGGCTCGACCTTCTACGAGGCACGTCTAAACTTCCCCACAATCTCGCGCACGATCGGGGAATACCTAAGCCCCACCCTGGAGTTCTCCCAGCTTCAGCTTGAGATCAATAACGCTGATGGCCAGTTCAATAGCGTCCTTCCTGCCGGAGCTGACTACGCAGGGTGGATCGGGCGGGAAGTCTCGGTCAAACTCGGCTTGCGCGATGTGGTCTCGACCTACAAAGAGATCTTCAGCGGGCATGTCACTGATCAAGGGGGCTTTCAGCGCACGGTCAAAAGCTTCACGCTTATTGCACGAAACGATTTCGAGCGCCTGAACGTCAACTTTCCCACCACGGTGTTTGCTCTTGGAGCCTTCCCGGACATCGAGTCCGAGAACGAGAACAAAACCCTACCCGTTATTTATGGGGATTGGACCGTGGGGGTTGAGCCCAATGGGGCCTCAGTACCGGCCTACGTCACCAATGGCACCGACGCAGGGGTTTCCGGGACGTTCAGCACCTTGATCGACCTGGTTATCTCTGAGAATGACAACACGTTCTTTGATACGAGCCAGGTGTATGTCCAGCGGAGCGATACTTTCTACCTATTCGCCGCTGCCGACGTGGTGGGAGTGGTCAGTAACAAGGCGTTCCAGCTTCGTCAATTCGCCACAACCCCAGCGGGGGTAACTATGATTGGCCCCGACCCTTACCAGTACAAGCAAGGGGACAAGATCTTTGTTAAGGTCAAAGGAAAGGACCTGGGGGCCTACGATGACAACCTGGTGTGGCAGGCCCGCGACATCCTTCTGACCTATTCTGGTATTACCGCAGGGGAGTTTGACGCTTCATGGGCCACTTACCGCGACAAAGCTTCCCCGGCTCAGTCGGCTATCAGTACCTTCAAGGCCAGGGTGTGGGCTCAGGAGGCCCAGCCAGCCTTAACCTATGTGCTTTCCATGCTGGAGCAAGTCCGCTTAGAAGCTTTTGTGGACCGGAATCTCCTGCTGAAGCTGAGTTCGCTCCATTTGGAGGACTTCCAGGCTTCCCCGACCTTCCCGGTCAAGAACTGGGACATTGAGGTCGGGAGCTTTGCACCGAAGATCGACGACCGGAACAACTTCAACCTGGCGGCGGGGAGCTACAACTACCTACCGAACCGGAACGAGAACTTCCTGGAGACGGCGGTGTTCAAGAATGCTGCGGCCATCACCCAGGCAGGAAAAGCAATTTCGAAAAGGGTAGTTTTCCCTAATCTTTACGAGTCGGTAGTGGTTGTTAACCAGCTCACGGAGATTCTTAGAATCGCGTCTGGCTATATTGAAGTCATTGAGACAACCCTGACCTGGCGTAGTATGCTGTTAGATATCGGCGATTTTGTAAAAGTGAATGTCAGCATCCAGGGCACCCAGTTCTCTGACGTGCCCGCGCTAGTTAGAGAAATTGGATATGATCCAGCGGGTATGAAGATACCCGTTAAGCTTTGGTCGTTTCAGCTATTGCCGTTCCCCGGCCATAGCCCGACGTTTTCGGGGATTACTGGCGGTTTAACGGCAACGATTGCACAAGAAACATAGGAGATTCATGGCATGACTGTTTTGCTGACTTTATCTGAGACTCTAGACGGTGCTGCCGTTGCCGATTCACTTGCAGGCGGGGGCACGGGTGTCGATTTGGGCTCGGTGCAGAATAACTCATATGCACCCATTATATCTGGCCCAGGTAACACGGGCTCGCAAGCCCTATTTATCTCCCACGATGCAACCATCGACCCGATCACTTCTGTCAAGACCTTTATGCAAACCTATGGGGTTGGTACAGGGTTCACCTACGGCGGTGCAGACACCGCCGCCAACGACTTCACGACGATGAAGAACCTGGCCAACGGCTCAGGCTCCTCTAAAAACAACGCAGACGGCCTCTCAGGCGGTTTATGGATCGACATGGACTGGGACGCCTCGGCCTCGAACCAGTTCGATCAAGCCACGTTCCCTACGGTTGTCAAAATCTATGGTGATGCTTTGACTGACGGGATCAGTTTGGCATCGGCGTTCACCCTGAAGTCAGCAGCTATGGTGTACAACGCACCTGGTGAAACTGCAGCCTCCACGCCTGTGGATGGTCAGATCGGCAAAGCAGCCGACACCGTGCTCGGCGATGCAGCACATATCAAACTTCGTATCTATGTGCCGCTCGCATACTCGAACGGTGGGATCGTGCAGTGGGAATGGGTCATCGCCTATAGCTTCACGGCCTAAAAAAGGCGAGTCATGTCTTACGTCCCTAAATTTCTCCTACGCTGGCGCTTCGAGTGGCCCGACAAGCCTGTAAAGTATGGCATGTGGAGTCACTCGGGTACACAGGAAGACCTCGCCACCAAAGCGTGGTGCAACAACGGTCCGGGCCTAGCCTTTGCTGTCGTTGAGGCAAAGAATTATTTGACTCGGGAGATCAAGCCGGTGGTGGTCTGCCCTGGCCAGGACTTCAGAAACTTTCAATGGATAGCACTGGCGAATGTCCCAGGCTTTGTGAAAGGAAAAATGATTCCCGTGACACGAGTCGGGGGCATTATTCTTCAGACCCGCGACGAAGAAATCACGGTCCACGACTGCGGAAAAGTTCTTCGAGCGCCTTTTACTGCGCATAATATCAACTTTGCGACATACGGAAAATAGGAGCTACCATGGCCGTCGTTTCGCGCTTACAGCTAGACCACCCAGCGCTCGGTACAACGGGTGGCGCGGGCCTCCATGCTTCCGTTGAAGCGCTTTTTTTGAAGATGGGCGACGCGGTAAATGCCCGTTGGTTCTCGCTCGCCGACTTCGATCAGACCGAAGTTGTGGACCTGCTCCACAATTTCTCGACCGACATCGGCAACCTGCGCATTGACTTGTGGAATTTCAGCGGCGGGGAGTGGGTTAACCTGACAAGCACTACGACACCCCTGCGCTCTGCTTTTACAATCATCGAGAAAGTAAGCTTCGAAGGGTCTACGCTACAGATCACGAACAACACGGGCGGCAACGATTTAACTTTTGCTGTCTCCCTAGTGTTCGACCCGCTTTATCTGTCGCAAGGCGACATCAAAGACGTGGACATCACCACCGTCTTGCCAGAGGACGGCCAGGCGCTGGTGTTTCAATCTAGTACTTCTAAGTTCAAGCCAGGGGCCTCGGGTGACTCAAGCTTTAAACTCAATTCCATCGCAACGCCAAGCCTTTCGCTTAAAGGTGGCTACATCGAGCTGACGGACGGCAGAGAGCTTGCGACTTATAGTGGGTCGGGCACAGTCTTGGCGTCCTACGGCACCGACCTCACGCTGAACTTGACCACGATCTTAGGCAGTGCTCCCGCTAACGCAACTAACTACTATTTGTATCTCGACCTCAGCACGCTCGGCGCAGTGCAGACGATCTCGGATACCGGGCGTGCAGTTTATCGCGTCGTCGAAGCAAACTTTTCGCTCAGCGTCATTACGCCTGAAACGACTTTGACGCGCCACCCCAACCGCTACTTGCCGGTAGGAAACATTTTGTCCGCTACTTCGGGGACAGCGTGGAGCGGAGCGGGCTCCGCGTTCACCACGTTTTCCACCAAGAAGCATGATAACGGGCCGGCATGGGATCAAAGCGTTGCAGCGGTAATCGGGCAGGGCCTGGCGTTTGATTCCGCCACGGGTAAGTACAAGCCGGCTATTCCGACGCCGGCATTCGTCGCTGTTGCGGGCAACGTGACACTGACTGATCAAAAGATTCATCTAGTCGACACTGCGGCTTCTCGTACTCTCACGCTGCCGTCGCCAGCAGTCACAAGTCTCATCACAATCAAAGATGCCACGGGGACCTGTAACGCATTCCCGATCACGATTGTTAGAGCAGCGTCTGAAAAGATCGATAACGTCGCGGCAAGCTATCTTCTTGATACCGACTTCGGCGCGTGGACGTTAGTCAGCAACGGGACAGATTGGTTTATAATTTAATTCCGTTTCTCAAAACATGCCGCAAGGCACATCCTGAAAGGGACATTTAAATGAGTTACTCAAGTAAGAATCCTAAAGTCTCCAGCACAGTCCTCGCCGACATCACTAACACCACGCCGAGCAATCCAGGGACAAGCTCACACAAGCTTATCAACCGTAACGGCCTCATCTTCTCCCGCGACAGCGCAGGGGTTGAGGTCTTGGTTTCTGGTCGCGGTACGGGCGAAATTAATTACGCTCCACACTCGGGGTTAGAGAACGGCGCAACGACGGCATGGGCGACGTATAAAGATGCTGCGGCGACAACTCCAGTCGACGGTACTGGCGGTTCTCCTACCACGCTCACGCTGTCAGCTAACGCGACAACGCCACTACGTGGCAGCTACGATCTTAAGGTTGTAAAGTCTGCAGCAAACTCGCAAGGCGAGGGGTTCTCGATTCAGCTTGATACTGTTAAGGCGCCTGACTTTGCCAAGAAGCTGAAAATTCAATTTGATCTCGATACGACCGACGCTAACTACACTGCCGGCGATTTAGTTTGCTACGTGTACGACATCACTAACTCGACACTGATAACGCCTTCATCTCCCTCGATCCCGAAAATGAAGGGGACGTTTCAACTCACCTTCGACACCTCCGCAACCGGCACTTCATACCGCGTGATTTTCCACTACGCAGTTACGGCTGCCGCCGCTATCACAAATCTATTCTTTGATTCGTTTGTCGTTGGTCCCGGCGTTGTTGTGCAAAGCCCTGCGGTTAGTCCCATGCTGACCGATTTGACCTTCACGCCCACGGGGTACGGTACTACCACGGCTTTAAAATTCTCTTACCAGCGCACTGCAAATGTGATGCGCGGTAAATTGACCTGGACAAACGGCACGCCGACGGCGACACCGGGTCGGGTTGCCATGCCAGCCGGTATAACTATCGACTCAACTCTCTTAAGCACCACGGCGAACACACAGCGGTTGGGCGCGGGCACGACTGAAACGAGTGGCACGACTTCGCTCGGTGCAGACGTCGCTGCGCTGGCTGTCTTTTTTGATGGATCAACGACAAATGAAATCTTTATCGCAACTAACGTGACGGCCAACGCTTTTGCTAAAAACAACGCGAATAACTACACGGTGCTCGGTGAACGACTGTCTATCGATTTTGAAGTTCCCATCGCAGAATGGGCAGGCAACGGCACGGTAATCCTCGGCCCTGGTCCTGACGTTGAGTATGCATACAATACGTCTACAACAGATGCAGCCGACACGACGTCATTCGGGTACGGCCCCAGCGGAAACACAGTGACGGGCACGCTAACGGCGCTGCGCAAAAAGCGAGTTAGATTCCAATATCCGATTCAGGTTACTGACGAAATCAGTCTTGAATACCGGTATCCAACGGGCACCGGCGTTTGGCGGCAACTAGTAAGTGTTCATCCATCAACGGGCGTCTCAAACCTCACGAGACAAATTAGCCTTCAATACGGCATCGGGATTGACGAAACATTTATCAACAGCACAGATGTGGACGTTATATTTGGGCAGTATGTATTACCGAGTGGCGCAACTTATGGCGCTGCAGGTGATAATTGGTCCACGACGCTCGGTAGCTGGCGCTTAGTCAAACGCAAAGCTGGCGCAGCGACCGGCATTGCAGTAGTCGCGAACGGACAATCCGGTCTGATGCCAGGCTTACAATCCGCAATGGATGACACGACGGCCACCCGGCTAGGCTACAAGACGTACTCGCACGGCACTAATTACAACGGTGGTAATGCTCCGACTATCACGTTGACCAGCGGCGGCGGTACGTTGTCTTCAGTGTCCTACTCATTCTTTACTCCGTACCAAAAACAAGATGGTGTCTGGTTTCTAAGGTTCAATTTACTGGTACAGCTGTCCAGTGCGGCCAGAACGTCAACTGCTATCGCTATAAACGGGGTTTCATATTCAAATCCACAAGCCATTACTGCTTACAATGACGCGACCGCCAACGCGACGTTTTATGCAGTAGCAGGTGGTTCTGACATAACGGCGATTTGGAGCAGCGTCACCACAACCGGCTTCTATGCAAGCGGCGATGTGAAACTATCCGCCAAACCATCGTGGGCTTACTAGACACTAAACTCTAAAGGACTCGATAATGCGCGACATGCAATTTATTTTTATAGCGCTTGTGTCGTTCGTATCTGCAATCGTCTTTGCGCAATCGCAAACTTCCGAGCCGACACCCGTGACGGTTGAAGCGCAAGTTCCACCACCGGAAGATTTTGTCGAGAGCGACTACTACACACCTAACGCGTCACCCACGCCCACGCCGAGCCCAACGGCAAAGAAGCACTTAAAGAAACCCGCTACGGAAGTGAAAAAGTAATGTTGAAAGTTTTTCTTTTAGCACTGACGTTGCTTGCTTGCTCGAAGGGGAAACATGAGCACACTCCACCCGCAAGTATTAACGCAGACGTTAGCGCAAAACGGCAACTGTACTGTGATCTATCTAAAGCCCAGATCGAGGCCCTAGGATACGCAGGCGGAAAATGCGACGGACTCCTTTTCACAAGTTTGCGCGCAATTGGTTGCGCAGACATTGGCATTAGCCAATTCCAAAACGACGAAGGACGATGGTTTAGAAATCCAGAGAAGGATTGCTTTATCGTTGATCCGGTGACGGGTGGAAAGAAAAACCAAGGCGCGGATTCCTCGATCTCAAAAGACATGTTGGTCGGCGCGATGTCTTACATGTGGTGGAAGAAAGACAAGTCTGCCGTAGACGCGACGGTTAGCTACGGCGAAAAGCATGCCTGGGTGATGGGGCAAGGCATCGACGCTGTTGCTGTCATATCTAAGTGCACGCTATCGCCGACCCTAATCTCAACGCTTTACGACATCCAGAAAGGGCTCGCGCAGACACCAGCGCTGGTGTCCACCGAGCTTATCAACCAGATCCCCCTCAACACAGGGTTCAGGGCTCACCTCGACGTACTTCACGCGCTGCTTGTCGGTAGTGTCCACAGGTCACTACCCGACAATGAATACCAGAACCTTAAGATGCAGGCAGAGAGGCAGCCAAATAACCTGCTTTATCAAGCGGCTTACGCCCAGTTCTCAGGCGGGAATATGGAAGCAGTCACCGAGCAGCTTCTCCACAGCCCACGTTTTCCTAACGACCGTCTTCCCACAACTGCCGAATACTGCACGGACTACCTCTGGCAGCGCGATGAATCCCCTAAAGACTGGGAAGCATGCACCGATAAACCTCTCGAAGCACATGACGGCACGGACTTCGCGTTCGCTGCTGCCATCGTAGATGGGACGTATTTCAACCCAAAGGACTGATAGCATGGACACGCTGGATCTCGCCAAAGAATATGGTCCAGCAATCTTGTCAGTCGTGGGCACCGTGCTAGTCACGGTGTTTTCTGGTATCTGGGGCACCCTGGCGTTTATTTGGAAGCTACAGAAGAAGCGCCTGACGAAGCTAGAGGAGCATTCTTCCTCGCTGTGTGCCGCGATCCGTGGCACGAAAGAAGCGTTTGGCGAAGAACACTCCAAAATCAGAGAGTCGCTCATCACCTACCGCGAAGAAGTGAAGGGCATCGCCAAGATTGTAGAGCCCTTCAAGCGGGAGCTGTCGCATCTTGAAGAAGTTATCCGCCACCAGAGCGAGTCCATCCATCTGTACGCTGAGCGGATGGGGGCGGTGGGTGGGAAGATCGACGCTTTGTTCAAACTTATGGACGCTAAAGGAGTTCGCAATGTCTAAGCTTCTGGGCCTCGTTATATTTGCGCTCTCTGCGTGCTATGCTGACTTTGCACTTGCAGCGGAAGCCCAAGCTGGCACCGTGACCGATGCACTACCATTTCTCCAATCCTGGCCTGAATTCGGCAAAGTCCTAGCATGCGTTCTCGCGCTGCAAGTCTTCCTGCGAGGACTCGCGGAGGGCCTGACTAGTATCTCTGACTACACCGACAACACCTGGGATAATAAAGCCGCTGCGGTCCTGTCGGAAACATCCTGGTTTCTAGGCACCTTGCTGGGTAAAATCGGCTACGGTCAACCAACGCTGGTGACCAGAGCAATAGTTGAGCAAAAGACGGCTGAAAAAGAAGTCGCAGAGATAATTGGCCGTGGCCCTTGAAGACACAAAGAAAGCAGTTTCCACGGTAGAGCTTGCGCTTTCTGCTGTTGGAATTTTTAAGTCGCTTGCACTGCTGTTCGGGATGGCTATCATTGAGTGGGCGCGAGCCCAGCAAAAGCTCGCCGAGAACCAAGCCGATGTCGCAAGAGCTGACCTAGCCGTAAGAGATAAGCAAGATGCTATCGACATTCACAAGGGTGATCCGGACTCTGTTATTGATAACTTCCTTAAGCACTGAGCCCGCTGTTGCCCAAGATTTAGGCAAACCGGCCCCTGAGAACGACGCAAAAAGCATAAGACTCCCTGAAGGCTGCTATTCGCCACCTCAGCGCGCTAAGATCGCGGCAGGGCTAATAGACCTTCAGAAGTGTGAAGTTGACCTGGCGGTGAGGAATGATCTCATCAAAAAGCACCTGCTTACCCTAAACGGCACCCCCCAACAAAAGTTCTGGCAAGAGCCGACTTTTGTTTGGGGAGGCATCGTTGTCGGAGTCGCGGCTGGTGGTATTATCACCTTCCTAGCTATGCGATAATAGCAGGGGGGTAGGGCCTCACTCATAGACATGCCGGGAAAGCGCGCTCTTTTCGTCTATGGCTCTGGTGTGGTTCCCCTAACCCTGTCTCACCGCGCTACGCCTTTGCTGCGCCCGTGAGATGGAGCGAGGCCCTGCATAGACTATCGACATCCACAGCCTTTCCTTTAGTGACAACACCTGGCGGCGTGGTAACATTAACTTAAGAATCCCCCTTACAATTGTCAGGCGCTTTAGATGTTCCCTAAGTTGTATCCGCATGTCTCGGGCCTCCGGAATTTGGATCAGACAGCTAAAGGTCCATTTCCCGAGGGTAAACCTCTCGGGGCCGTTATTCATTATAGCGCGGATCGGGATCTAGACCGCTCGGTTCGTGCGCTGACGGAAAAGGATCTGGGGTATCACCTTATTATTGATCGTTTGGGTGGGATTACCCAGATGGTGTCTTTTGACAAGAAGTGCTGGCACGCTGGCAACGCAGTGTGGTCTGGGCGCTCGCCAAACCACCATTTCCTAGCAATCTGCCTGCTTTCCTGGGGGTACTTAGTCGAGGACAAGGGTCAACTTAAGTCGTGGTCCGGAGCCGTGGTATCAAAAGAAGAGAGCGCGATTCACCCGCACAACATCACGGGCATCAAGCAGCCGTGGGATATCGCCACCAGCTCGCAACTCATCTCCCTTTTACAAATCCTTGAGTTTTTGGCCCAGAACGGCATCTCGCGGAACATGATTTGCGGGCATGACGAGTGCGCTTTGCCGCCTGGGCGCAAGTCTGACCCGGGGGGCGTGCTGCCACTCGGTATGGAGTCTTTGCGAAAGCTGCTTATGGTAGCACCAAAAGGAGCGAGCAATGGGGATAGCGTTTAGCAGCATGATGGCATCTAAGTTCAAGAGCGGGCCAGCTTTTCGCAGGATCGAGCTTCAGATTAGTGAGCCTAAAACTTTTCAGCTCTACACCATCCCTGTGCAAATCGGCTGTCTTGATATCGAAAATGACAAGACTGGGGTTAAGACCCTGTTCATGTCCGAATTCGAAAAGCTTGTCGATGCGATGCTTCGATGAAAAAACTAAGGGAGATTATGCTACCCAAATTTCAGATCTTTTCCAGTCCCTCGGAGTTGCGCTTCTACGCAGATGCAGGGTGGACTACCCAGCTTTTGCGCGATTGCCTTCACAAGGGTGGGGACATCCGGGAAAGTGGCGGATTCTGGGTCCTAGACCGAGGAAAGCAGTCCTGCTTCAACATTGCAAAGCTTTTAGAGTTTGCAGGGGAAGTGTATAACCACGAGGACAACAGATTGCGCGGCGTTGCGCGGACCGACCATCTTATACGTCTTGGAAGACCTATGTTTTAGGACTTGCGCCATCAAGTGTAAAGTCAGTCTCAAGTTCATCCACTCGGCTTTCTAGCTTCTCAACCCGTGCTTTTAAACTAGTGTCTTGCCGCACGGGCTTGATAGTTGCGCACATCGCTAAAGTCGAAGTCGAAGTCAAAACATATACGGTGTATTGAGTTAGCTTTTGCAAAGTCGTCAAAAGTCTTGTCCTTCTTATAAGCGTAGCTACAAAAGCGGTCAATGCCTCCCGCCATTGTCTGTACCCTCGGCCAGGTCAGTCAGCATAGCAAGAACTTCTTGCCAATTTTCTGGGCTCACGACGAACGCCAGCCCGTCCGCCTTCTGGATCTTTCCCAGCTCGTGTTGCTGAAGGGGTTCGGGCTTCTGTTTCGCGTCCCGCTTTAGCTCAAGCGCTACAAACTTCCCCCGAATGCAAGCCAGAATGTCGGGGATGCCTCGGATCGAGACTTGTTGGATCTTCACCGCGTAAGTACAAGGCAACTGGCGTAGGGCGAGCAGCACCTTTTCCTTCAGAATTGTCTCGGGCTGCTTAGCCATGTGCGGACTCTGCCGACTTTTTATAGGCACGGTAGAGAATCCACGCCGCCTTGTTCATGAACTCTGACTTGTTCTCCAGCGTTTCTAGATATTCGTAGATCTCTGGGTCTATGGCTATGTGTAGCTTCCTCTTTTTTTCCGTCTTCCCCTTCAGCGGTCTACCAACGTGTGGCACTCCAGCCCCCCTTAAAAATAGTTTTAGTTCTACCGAAAAAGATACCAGCGCAGTGGCTGGAACTCAACAACAACAGCTCCTAAAAGTTCCTTCGCAAAATCTCACGCTGTGGGTATAGTTGGGCATCCACAGAAATTTTTTGGCAGGTTAGGGACCAGCGGCGGCGCGGGGTTTGGGGAAATATCCCAGGCTTTACTGCGCTTTACTGCGCTTTACTGCGCTTTGGCTGCCAAAGACGTGGCCAGTGTACTTCGATTAAGTGTACAAGAAAGCCGCTCAACGAGCGGCTAGGGCAGGGGTTTTTTGGTGGGCTTTACTAGAGGCTGTTGTGGGTGGGCGGGTCTAGAATTTGCTTACGTGTTATTTCTGTCCGTAGTCGTTTGCTATCTGCACAGCCGTGTCAGTGTCGTACTTTTTATTTTTTGACAATGCGATTGCTAGCAAAGAGCTGTCTAGCAAAGAGCTGTCTAGCAAGACTTTTGGGACTTGCTCTGTGCTAAGCACTACGCTACAAGTAGCACGTAGCGCGGGTTTTAGAATGTGAAGCAACAGATACTTAATAGCGCTAAACTTTCTGTGCTGTTGCTTCACTACTACTACTAACATTTTCATATTCCACCTTTCTTCATATTCTGCTTACTTCTTTTTATCGAGATTACGTTTCCGAAGCACTGACTCGTCCGAGACTTTGCTCGCGCTGCAAGTCTTTTGACTGCCCATCTTTTTAGTAGTTCCGCGATCGTCGTCATCTCTACCTTCCTGCTTGCACATATGCAAGCAAACAATGTGTACGCATCGGTCCCCCGCCTGCAATCTCCCTAAGCTACTAATTACATTGAGTATTTTTAGCTAATAATATCAGCTAGTTACCTCCCACCGGAAAAATATGGTTTGCTCCACCGGAAAAAATAAAAAAATTAGCAACGGTGCAACGCTGCAACGCTGCAACGCTGCAACGGCAACGGCAACGGCAACGGCAACGGCAACGGCAACGGCAACGGCAACGGCAACGGCAACGGCAAAGGCAAAGTGGTCATCCACAAAAAAAATAAGGTCAAGGATTGATTCCAAGACCTTAATTTAGTGCTTGCATCGATGCAAGCACTTAATCGCTATCACGTTTTATTTTTTCATCGATCGCTCGCGTTATAAAAGCAGACTTATTCCCGCATGCTTTTAAGAGCGCTATTATGCTCGCCGGCAGCGATATTGATATTTTAATTTTGCGATCGCTTGCAGGCAGTTCAGGCCGCCCCGGTGGTGCTTGACGTGTATGCATACATACCCCCTTAAATTAGTTAAGGCGCGATAACCTAGGCTATCGCGCCTTAAATTTTTGGCCATCCTTACGCTGCAGCCGATTGATCATCTCCCACAATTTTTTCAGCGAGTTTATCAGCCGCAATTTCAAAAGCGGCTGATGTAACGTGATAGACGATAGTAGCCACAGCAACAGTAACGACTAATTCAACGAGTCTAAACATACAGGACCTCTTTAAAATTGAGCGCTCACAATCGCGCTCAGGGTTATTTGCTTGCCGTTTTTTTCGCTGCAGACGACGCGGGAGTATCAGTAGTTAGTACGTCCGGAGTTAACACTTTTTTAGTTGCCGTTGCCTCTGCCTCTGCCTTTGCCTTTGCAGCGGCAGCGGCAGCGGCACGGTGCTTAAGATAACCGACGGTCGCGTCAAGCATGACGCGCGATGCTCGATCTATAACTACAAGCGCAATTGCAGTAGCTACTCTAGTACCCACTGTGCCCAGGAGCGTGCTGTGGCTTAGAAACTGACCTTTTGATCCGCGATACGAAAGTACTAAAGCCATAGGATTTCCCTTTATTTTTGGTGCTACCGAAATTGCCTACTTAACTACTATCGTCATCTTGCCAAAAAACTTTAGTCTAAACGCCAAAACCACTCAGAAAAAGTGACCAAAAATTGGTCACTTTTCCCAATACAGCAATCATATTAGATACTTACGGGGTATAGTTTTTTAGCAGTTTTTTTAGACAATAAACTCAAAAAACCGCCTGCCTACAGTTTATACACTTTCGGTAGCACCGTCAACTATATAACGCGGCAACGGCAACGCGGCAACGGCAACGCGGCAACGGCAACGCGGCAACGGCAACGCGGCAGTGCTACTATATTAGTTAATGATCCTCCAACGGCAACGCGGCAACGCGGCAACGCGGCAACGGCAACGCGGCAACGCGGCAACGCGGCAACGCGGCAACGGCGCAACGGCGCAACGCGGCAACGGCGCAACGGCGCAACGCGGCAACGCGGCAACGGCGCAACGGCGCAACGGCGCAACGCGGCAACGGCGCAACGCGGCAACGGCGCAACGCGGCAACGGCGCAACGGCAACGGCGCAACGGCAACGGCGCAACGGCAACGGCGCAACGGCGCAACGGCAACGGCACACTTCCCGATTTTCCGGCGCACCTTCAGTTTTCTAGGCTGAAAAAGCCAATGAAAACGAGGGCTTACAGCCTGGTTTAAGCCATGTAACTTGCTGTAACAACTGGGGTTTTAGAACACGCCCCGGGTAATCCAGTAAATTGCGTCATCCAGCTGGATTAAGGCTTCTTCGTTCTCGATGCAGGGGAACTTGGCCTGGACCTCCTGGAGGAGAACCTTGGCGGCCAACACCAGCGCCTCGGCTTCCCAAAGCTTTTCCTCCATGATCATCCCTTCAGCACTAAAGGTTCTTGGTCCGCCCAGGACAACTTACTGGCTTCGACGCTACACGTCAGCGGCAAGTGACGGTGAGGGTAGGCCGTCTCCATCCTAACCTTAAGGTCCGGGATAATGCCCATTTCCGAGTCGTGAATCTCAAACACCAGTTCGTCATGGACCTGGAGTAAGAGCCTGGACTTTCGAGTGGAAAGGTAGGCCCGGCAACGGTTCATGGCAATCTTCACCACGTCCGCACACCCACCCTGGATAAAATGGTTCGCCGCCCGGTAGGCGAAGCGGTCCTGGCCCCCGGTCCTGGCGTCGGGAATCCAAGGGAAGTAACAAACCCGGCCCGCCCAGTTCACAATGTGCCCCCTGGTGTTCGCCTTGCTCGTCAGCTCGCGGGTTTTCCTGCTCACCTCCGGTAGGGATTCAAAGTAGAGGTCCTTGAGCTTCTTAGCTTGCTCCAGGGTCACTCCTACGCCGTCGGCTAGCTTCTGAGCCCCACCGCCATAGAGCAGCAGGAAGTTGAGAGTCTTAGCCGCCTGGCGTCCCACGCCCATCTTGTTCGCGGTCGCCTGGTGTACGTCTAGCCCATCGTCGAGGATCTTCCTGATAACCCCCATCTCGCCTGCGTAGTCGAGAAGAAGGCGGTACTCCATTTGTTCGAAGTCGATGGACACCAGGGTCCAGTCCGAACCCGAAGGGATGAAGGCCCGGCGCACGGGAAACTCGCTCTTGTCCTCGGTCGGCACGTTCTGAAGGTTCGGATCCGAGTAGGAGAACCTTCCGGTGTCGGTCCCCGCCTGGCGCATGTTCGGATGAATGCGGTCGTTGGCGTCCGCGAAGTAAAGGAAGTTCGCGAAGTAGGTGTTTGCCCTTTTAGATGCGGTGCGGTAGTCGCGCAAGCATTTAGCTAAAGGGGTTGTGAACCTTTCCAGAACCTCATCGGTAAAGCTAGGGTTCCCTTTTTCAGTCAGCGGAAACTTCTCCCCGGCTGCGGTGAAGGCTTTGGCAAGCAACAGCCTGGAGTCCTGGAAGTGGAAACCTGACAGCCTGGAAAACTCCCCCTGCGCCTCCTGGGCGCACCTGGTGCCGTGTTCGTAGGCCCGCTGGCAATAGTCACGGTCCACTTTGATACCCTGGCGCTCCATCACAAAACAGGTCTTCGTGACCCCCGTCTCTGTAGCCACCAGGCCCCCAAGCGGACGCGTCTCCCCGGAGCTGGTCAAAGCCAGTGAAAGCACACCCAACTCCCGACGCTGGTGTTCCCCCAGCTCCCAGGTGATCCTGCCATCGGTTTCACCGTAGCGGCTCATGATCGAAAACGGTACTTTGTCGAAGTGCGGCCACTTGGCGCGTTTGGCTTTGCCAGGAGCCTCCACCCAGCTAAACAACTTATGCTTGGCGATGTAGTCGTCTACTTCACTAGACTTTTCTAGCCCGATTTGTTTCACCATGGCACCAAGGCTATAGGTCATGTTGCGGTTATAAAGTAAGCGTCCCATAACTTCGGTGTCATAGATTCTACCCGCAAACTCCACGCCTTCTTTGTACAGCATGCTCATGTCAAATTTAGCGTTCTGCATATAGTAGATGTTGGCCGGGTTCTGAAAGAAGGGCCGGAGTTTGATGCAGGTTTCCTCTCTATCGAGAGTCCACTCTGGGGCAAGGTCTTTGTACTGTTGGAAGTTGAAATACCAGGACGTGGCACCGTTGCAGATGATCAAACTAAAAAGCCTGTCGCCGTGATAAGCGCGCAGGCCGGTAGTTTCACAGTCAACTGCATAGGTCCCTGTTTCTAGGGCTTCAATGACTCCCCTTAGGTTTTTTCTTGTTACTAGCATTCTCGTTCCTGTAAGTAGAAATAATGTGGTCAACTAACACGGACTCGGAGACGCCCTTCTTTGCAGCAACCTTCTCCAAGAACTTCTTGTTCTTCTCAGTGATACGGCTATACAGCACCGTTAGTCTTTTTTCAGGCACCACTAATTCTAAACTTGCCATCAAGCCACCACTGTTCTTACGGGGAACTCCCCGTGGCTCTCTTCTTCCGGCAGGGCACTTAGCTTCACTGTTTTTTGCCAACACTTTTTGCTCCCATCAAATCTAAATCCACGCGCCTTGGCTTTGTCAGTTTCTTTTTTACCCTCGGGGGCTGCATCTTTCCAGGGCTCTTTCACTATTGCTATCACTTGCACGTTAGGTTCTTTACTTATTTTGAGGATAGCCTCGGCATCGTAGAACGACATGACCTTGAACATCGTCAGCACATCGCTCAAAGCACGGTGAGGGAAGGGGTTCACAAACCCGTGCTCTGCGGCCAGGTGCACGAGGCTTCTAGTCTTCATCCTCGGTGGATAGGGCACATCCACGGACGTGTCTATCCAGTGTTTATCAATCTGTGACAGGTCATTTCTTCTCAGCTCGGCAGCGCAAAAAGGCTTGTCGAAGTTATTTCCGTTGTGGGCCACGATTGCCTCTGCTCTGTCCGAGAACACACTGAGGCCGTGGAAGGCATCACGGCTTGCGATTCCGTAAGCTTCCAGGTCTGACTGCTCAATGCCCGTGATACCCGTGATCTCATCACTCACCTGCTCCGGCACGCACACCAGCTCGCTGTAAAACTGCACCGGCTTGTTACGGCTGGTGTCCCACAGCACTGCGCCAATCTCTATCACGCGATCTTCTTCGACCCGAAGGCCAGTCGTTTCAAAATCAAGTCCAAGTAAAAGCATTAGCAACTCCGTTTTATTTTTTATTTTTCCCAGGTGGGGAACTGACGCTTCACGGCGATAACGGCAGCGTCTAGCTCCGCTTGCATTGCGTTTAGATCGACCACGTTGCATCTCCCAAAAGTTCTAGCAGCTTCTCGGCTTGCGCCGCGATTGCCGTGGCTTTTGCCCTGGCACCCGCCTCGGGCAAGAAAGCAGAGGGAGAGAGCGCGTAGGCGGAAGCGGCGTAGGCGGCGGAGGTGGCGGAGGCGTAGGCGGCGGAGGTGGCGGAGGCGTAGGCG
>Ga0163144_10010785_pt1 | contig 19428 bp, 17 predicted proteins | sample OliLak19BULKMAT1_FD_123175 | JGI IMG/M metagenome (GOLD analysis project Ga0163144, IMG submission 123175) | Freshwater microbial mat bacterial communities from Lake Vanda, McMurdo Dry Valleys, Antarctica - Oligotrophic Lake LV.19.BULKMAT1 | ecosystem: Environmental > Aquatic > Freshwater >... | reverse complement strand
CAGATCACGCTGATCGAAGAACCGCAAGCCGCGTTCTACTCGTGGATGGCCGCGCATTCCAAAACGCTGGGCACCGCTCTGGCCGGCATCGACCGCGTCCTGATCTGCGACGTCGGCGGGGGCACGACCGATTTTTCACTGATCGAAGTGCAGCGCACCGGCGAGAAAAAAAATCCGGTCGAAGTCCGCCGCAGCGCCGTCGGCGATCACCTGATGCTGGGCGGCGACAACATGGACCTGGCGCTCGCGCGGCATCTGGAAAAGAAAATTTCCGGCCCTCTCGACGCCCATCAATTCAAAGCGCTCACCGCCGCCGCGCGCGACAGCAAAGAACGCATCCTTCTCGAGAACGCGCCGGACAAAATGTCAGTCGCCGTGATGGGCCGCGGCAGCAGCGTCATCGGCGGCAGCGTCAAAACGGAACTGCTGCAACAGGAAGCGCGCGCCATCCTGCTGGAAGGATTTTTTCCGCAGTCGAAGGTCGACGAGAATCCGATCACCACGGGCCGCTCTGGAATTCGCGAATGGGGTCTGCCCTACGTTCACGATCCGGCCGTGACGCGCCACCTCAGCCAGTTTTTGCGCTATCACGCGCTCGCTGACAACGCAGGAAATCCCGTCATCAGGGACGGCAAGCTCGCCATTCCGCGCCCGGAAGCCGTGCTCTTCAATGGCGGTGCCATGAAGCCGGCCGCGTTCCGCCACCGCATTCAAGAAGTCCTGAAAAATTGGTTCGGCAGCGAGGTCCAGGAATTGCACGGCACCTCCCTCGACCTCGCGGTGGCTCTGGGCGCGGCGTATTACGGCTGCGTGCGGCAGGGCAGGGGGCTGCGCATCGGCGGCGGCATGGGCCGCGCGTACTACATCGGCATCGAAACCGATGGAACTCCCGATAGCCCCGCCGGCAAAGCCGCGATCTGTCTCGTGCCGCAGGGAACCGAAGAAGGCCAGCCGATTGAATTGCCGCAGACCTTCATTCTGCGGCTCGCCACGCCCGTTGTGTTTCCACTCTTCTCCTCCAGCGTCCGCGCGCACGACAAACTGGGCACCATTCTCGACGAAGAATCCAAAGAACTCGCGCCGCTGCCGCCGCTTGAAACCATGCTGCATGGCGGACGCCGCGCGGTGAAAAAAGATGTCGCCGTACGCCTTCACGCCGCGCTCACGGAGATCGGCACGCTCGGGCTCGCGCTGAAATCCGTCCACGATGAACGCAGTTGGGAGATTCATCTCAACGTCCGCTCGCGCGTGCGCGACAAGGAGCAGCCCGAGGACGCGAAGGATTCCAGCGTCGGCGTCGACCCGCGCAAAGTAAGCGCCGCCGTCGCCATGCTCAGCCGCGGATTCGATCTCAACGCGCGCGATCCGCTTCCGCCATCCATTTTAACGAAGCAACTGGAAGCGGCGCTCGAGCTGTCCAAGGACGCGTGGCCCGCCGTGCTGGCGCGCCGCCTCGCGGATGCGCTGCTCGATTTATCCGCGCACCGCGGCCGCAGCGCCGAACACGAATCGCGCTGGCTGAATCTGATCGGATTTCTGCTGCGCCCCGGTTTCGGCGACATGTCAGACGGCGAGCGCATGAAGAAACTCTACAACGCCACGCGCAACGGTCTGTTTTTTGTCTCCGATCCAAACACGCGCATTGAATGGTGGGTGCTCTGGCGCCGCGTCTCCGGCGGCCTGAAGGAAGACCACGAGCGCGAACTCTTCTACCGGCTGCAGCCTTTCTTGACCAACGACCGCGACGTCAGCAAGCGCGGCGGCTGGCCGCGTCCCACAAAGGGGGAGCTGCCGGAAATGTGGCGCTCGGCTGCAAGTCTTGAGCTTCTCGACACGGCGCAGAAACGGCAACTCGGCGAACGGGTCGTTGAACAATTGCAGGACGAAGGCCCGACCACCGCGATGCTGTGGACGCTCGCCCGGCTGGGCGCCCGCCAGCCGGCGCAGGCCGAGGCCAATTATGCCGCACCGACAGAGCTCGCGGAAAGCTGGCTCAGAGCCCTGCTCGGCCTCGATTGGGCTGGAAACCCCATGGCGGTTTTTGCGGCGGTGAATCTCGCGCGAAAAACCGGTGATCGCGCCCGCGACATCAGCGAGGCGCTGCGCGGAAAAACGCTGGAGCGCCTGAAAAAAGCCGGCGCGACGGAACACGATTACGCGGCGGTGAAATCAGTAACCGATCTGCAAAGCTCGGATCGAAAAATGATTTTCGGCGACGCTCTGCCGCCCGCGCTTAAGTTGGAAAAAGACTGACTTCTTTTCGCGGCTAAAAGAAAACGGGCGTCTCGAAAGAGACGCCCGTTTTTATTAAAATCGGCCGGTTTAGAAATCTTTCTTCTCAGTCGCTTCCGGCTTCTGCGGAGGTTTGACAGGATCGCCACCTTCGCGGCGGCGGCCCTCTCCGCCACGTCCCGCTTCACCGGGACCCTTATCCGGTGCGCCGCGTCCCGCCATCCAGCGCGAGGACTGTTCGCGCGCTTCGGCTTGCTGCTTGATGACTTCCTGGATCCGCGCCCGGTTGTCCGCAGGGATCAGCTCAACCAATTTCACTTCGGCGACCTTGACATTCACGTTGGACTTTTCGCGGATGGACCGGATCATCGCGAAACTCTGCGCCATGTCGTTCTGGTCGTAAAGCGGCAGAGCGTCTGTCACAATCGCGGCGTTCTTCGTTGCGGTATCCTTGGCGAGCGCATCCATTTTTTCCTTGGCGATCTTGTCGTCGCCGGTCAGGACGTCGTTCGCGCGCAACTCATATTTCTGGCGAAGCTGCTTCACTTTTTCCGCGAGCGCCTTCTGCTGTTCAATGATTTCCTTATCCAGCGTTTTCTGCTCCGTTTTGTATTCCTCACGCAGCGTTTCCACCGCTTTAGCCTGTTCGTCCGTTAGCTTGAAAATGCTTTCCATCTTCCAACCCGCGCCCGTCGCCGACGGATTGTCAACGCCGCCCACGGGGATGTTCAGAACAAGGCGCTTCTCAATCCCGAGCGGCAGCACTTCCAGCTTCGGACCGGACTTGGGGTCGTCTATGTCAATCCCAAGCATGCGGCTGGCCATCCCGCTGGCGTTATTCGCGCCGCGCCCTCCGAGCATCATTCCGCCAGGGCCACCGGGTGCCGCGCGCGTAATCGCATCACGGATCGCTTCACGGCCCGCGTCTCGATTTCCATTATTAATGCCCGCATCGCGGTTGCCCGTGCGCCGGCGTTCGCGGTCCTTGCCATCCTTGTCCTTTTCCTTGCCTTCTTCGGCGGCGGGCGGCTTGGGCTGATCGGCTTCAGCGCTATGCGAGAACGGCACGGCCATGAAATTCAGGCCCAGAAATGCCAGATAGGGCACCAGTTTTCGGTTCATCAGCAGGGTCTCCTTCGCCAGTTAACACAACACTTTCAAACGGTCGCTTCTACATCCAGGTCGCCGGATCACTGTGTCCATGCAGACCTCGTTCGATCTCTTCGTACGGAAATTCGCGCCACAGCGTTTTCAATTTTCGCTGGTGCGCATCCAGATAGGTGTGCACCAGCTGCTGGCGTTCCTGCAGATCCGCGACGAGCTGAGCGTCTTTCTCCGCCTTAAGAAGACTTTCCAGGCGAGCCAGTTCCTTTTGGTAACCGTTGATTTGTTTCTGGTAGACGCGCCGCATCGAAGCCATATCGGCTTGCGCGGCGGGCGGATCATCCCGCAGTCGCAGCAAGGCGTCATTCAATTCAATGGTATGAGCGAATGCCTCGTTCTCACCTTCCAGCACGAAGAAGACCTGGCCTTCCCGAAGCGGAAGCACACCCGCGCCACGCGTGACCTGCGCGTTGCCGCGAAAAACGATCACCACGCTGCTGGTCTGTTCCGCGGAATCCTCGGCTACATAAAAATCTCCGGCTTGAAGCGTTGTCTCGAAACTGGAGCAGCTCACCCGCAACGGTTTCTGCTCGGAGCCATCCCGGCCCCAGGCGTAAAGATCGCCTCCAGCCAGCCTCAACTGCGGTTCGTTTCCGGCAGAAAGCTCGACTTGGAATTCCGTGCCTTCTTTGATTTTCAACGTGCCATGTTCGGTCAGCGGAACGACAGTGTCCGTCTTGACGGTATAGACCACGCCGGGCTTCAGTTCGCGCGCCGGCGCTCCGCTGGCGTCGACCACCTCGCCGCCTTTGAACGCGATGCCATTTTTAACGACCCACACTTTTTTCGGTGCCTGCGAGAGCACGGCCATACCCGCGATCAAAGCAATCAGTGAAGCCACCGCCAGCGTTCTCAGCGCCCACGAGCGGCGCGGCGCCACCACACTGAACACTTTGGCTTGAGCCGCCCCGGTTTCGGCGACCTTGGGCGACCGCGGCAGCATCGCCATCACTCGGGAGGCGAACTCCGGCGCCACAGCGGCACTGGCGTACCCCTCCTTTAATAGAGCATCAGCCTCGCGGATGGCTTCAAGATTAGTTTGGCAATCGGCACAGCCGCTAATGTGGTTTTCGGCGCTAAGGCGTTCGGCATCAATACTAGCATCGCCCATGAGCTGGCGCGTTTTAAGCTCAAGGGCCAGCTCGCATTTTGTTGAATTCTGTTCCATGTCGGCTTTCTTCCGGTTCACGTTGCCTTTAGTTCATTAGAGACATGTTGTCAGCGTTTGCTGCAAAAATTTTAAGCCGGCCGTCCTTCCGGAAAAGAATTCCGCAACATCGACAGTGCACGCGTCAGGCGGCTGGTGATCGTGCCGATCGCGACTCCTTCCTGTTCGGCAATCTCCTTGCAGCTCATATCGCGTTCATATTTAAGCAAAATGATGGCGCGGTACGGTTCAGGCAATTGTTCGACGCTGCTCATAATGCCGGTCTTCGCCGCGGGCTCTGGGGCGGCAAACGGTTCCTCGCCGGTGAGCGGCCGTTCGACAGAGCGGCGTGCCTGCTTGCGCCCGGATTGGGCGGCCCGGTGGCGCGCGATCTGCAGCAGCCACGGATAGAAATACCGTGGATCCCGAAGCTGGTGCAGCGCACTAAATGCATTGATGAAAACATCCTGCGCGACATCCTCGGCATCGTGCGGATCGCGAATATACCCGCGCACGGCAGTCACGACGGCGCGTTGATACCGGTCGATCAATTCGGTGAATAAGTCCGGCTTGCCGGCCAGAATGGCGGCGATGCAGCGCGCGTCCGCGTCAGGCTGCACTCCACTAGAGGCTGGCGCCGTGGCGCGGGTCGCGGAAGAAACCGTGGAGCGGAGCGGTGGGGGATCAGGATTGGGCAAGCGGGTATCCACTGTTAACTAAGGGTAATGCATTCCCTTGAAAGCTGCACGGAATTAGGACTCACGAGAATGCTATTTTTACGTATGTGAAGTGGAACAATTTTAGACGCCGTGTAGACTGCCGCAAGACGAGAGAACGCGCGGAATGGCCGCGACATGAACGCGGAGCGACCCGGGGTTTCAAAACGAATGACACGCGAAATGCTGGCTGAAGAAGAAGAAAAGCCGAAGGATCCCAAGGGAGGATCTTCAGAAGGTATCGAAGTCAAACTGCTGGAAAGCCGGACCATTCTTGTCGAGGGTCCCGTCAGCGATAAAATGTATCGCGCGATCGTGGCGCGGCTGCTGTTCCTGGAAACCAAAGATCCCAAGGCGGGCATCACGGTAATGGTGAACTCTCCGGGTGGCTCGGCGGACAGCGGTTTCGGCATTTATGACGTGATGCGTTTCATTTCGTGCCCCATCACCTCCGTCTGCGCGGGTCTCTGCGCGTCGGCGGCCGTGCTGATCTACCTCGGCGGCGCGAAAGGCAGACGCTTCATGACTCCCAATTCGCGATTCCTGCTGCACCAGCCTTCGACTCAGGCGGTCGGACAGGCCAGCGACATGGAAATCACGGCCAATGAAATCATTCGCACTCGCAAAAAATACGCGGAAATCGTGGCGAAGGAAATCAACAGCACGCGCGAGAAGGTCGAATCCGATTCCAACCGCGATTTCTGGCTCGGTGCGGAAGAATCGAAAAAGTACGGCTTGGTCGATAAGATTATTGTTTCGCGTTCGGAGATGTAAGCGTAGTATCAGCGAGTGCGGGCGTTTGCCCGCGCTCATTCCCAGCGTGAAGAGAGCCACGCGCCCGTACGACAGGAACTGAAGTGTCTAATTCTCCCGAACAATCCAGCCCCCCATCCGGTACGGTTCAGACAGCCGAAAGCCGCTTCATCGCCATTCGCAAAATGCTCGATCAGGACATTCGTCCATACGTCCAGGCGGACGGCGGCGATATCGAACTGGTCGGCGTCGAAGGCAACAAGGTGACGGTGCGATTATTGGGCGCGTGCGGAACCTGCCCCAGTTCGATGATGACCCTGAAGCAGGGTGTGCAGGCCAGGCTGCAAGCCAGGATTGCGCCCGACTTGATCGTGGAAGAAATCGTTTAATTTTTTTCGACGCTGATATGCGGAATTTTCGAGGCGTCGATTTCAGTGTTTTCGCCGCTGACGACAGGCCGCAGGCACGCCTCAAAGTCGCGCTCAAACGCTCTGACATTCAATCCCATATAAACGTCCGGACAGAGATTCAAGCGGCGCGTGGCAGTTTGAAAAAGCCGCAACGCGGGGGAGAATTCCTTGCGCTGATACTTGAGTAGCGACGCAGCCGCCTGGATCAGTCCTTGCAGAAATTCGGATTGCACACCCTCGCAATGCAGCCAGATTTCTTCCCAGGCTTCGTGTGATTCCCAGAATTGCCGCTCATTGAATAGCCGCACGCCGCTGAGGTACGCGTCGTCGTCGGCCCATCTTTCCGGGTGTGTCGCCGCCGGTGTCATGGGCATAGAATACTCCCCTCACGTCCCAGAACAACGGCAGCCGTCAATTCAGAAGCAGGGATCCGCAGAACGATGAACGAAACAGCACCGCTCCCGCTCAAGTCGTCATCCGCGGCGACTCAGTCCACACGCACCGCCGTGTTTATGCTAAGCGCGTGCTGCGTGTGCTGGGGATTCTCTTTTCCTGTCGTGCAGCACGCGATGCAGTCGTTTGCCAGCCATGTGAAAAGTTGCTGCGCCGCCGATCTGTCCATCTGGAATGAAGTCGGCATCAAGTCCACCGTGAACGGCTGGCGCTTCGCCGGCGCAGCCGTGCTGTACTGGCTGCTGATGCACTCCCGCTCGCGCACTCTTCCCGCGAGTCACTGGCGCGGGAATCTATGGGTGGGTCTCTTTTTTTCGATGGGCATGCTGGCTCAGATCATCGGCCTGAGTTACACGCGGCCCTCCATTTCAGGTTTCCTCACCGCGCTTGTCGTTGTCTTCGCGCCCTTCGCTCAATCCCTTTTTCTAAAGAAGCCCGTGCGGCAGACCACGTGGCTCGCCGTCGTGATCGCCACCGTGGGAATCGTCATCCTCGCATGGCCTAACCCCGGCGCCATGCCCAACGACCGCCCCGCTTACGCGCCGCCGCTGCCTTTTCTGGGAGAAGGTTTGACGATTTTGGGATCGCTTTTTTTTACCGCACAATTGTTGACACTGGATCATTTCGGCAAGAACGCGGACACGACGAACATCACGCTGAGCATGTTTGTGCTCACCGCTCTGTCGGGCGTATTGATCGGCGTCGTATGCGCGGGGCGAGAAGTCTATCAATTACCGGTATTGCAAAAAACGCTGAGCGATACGACCTTGATCCTCGCCGTCATGAGCCTGATTGTGTTCAGCTCGATCGTGGCGATGCATCTGATGAACGTCTATCAGCCGCGCATATCCGCAGCCATGGCCAGCGTCGTGTACTGCTTGGAGCCGCTCTTCGCGACGTTATTCTCGGTGCTGTTCGGCGCTGAACACCTGACTCTGGCAACGTTCCTCGGTGGCGGAATCATTCTCGGCGCGGTCCTTTTGGTTGCACGGAAAGGCTGATTTTCAACGCCGTCCTTCGTGTGCTTCTGTGCTCTCTGAAGGTAGATCGGCGTTGATTTCAGTGCATCGCTTTGTCGCGCAACGCTTGCAGTTCCGCATGCGTCTGCCGCCGGTCACGGTCCCACGGCACGACAGTATTCTGATACCAATCCTTAGCGAGCAGGCGGTTGATGATTCCCAGGATCGCCGAAAGCACGAACCAGATCCACGCATACCCGCGCATCCATGCGGAGAGCGCGAACAGCACGCCGCCGAATGCCAGCGCCATTGAAATGGCTCCCGTGAGCAGCGCCGACGTCGGCAACTTGGGTTGCTGGATGAAGCGCTGATTCCAGAGCGTCTCCAGTTCCTTCAAGCGTTGAGTCTCGTTTGCATCCAGTGGCATGGCGCGCAAGCGTACGGGCGGCAGTGCCTGGTAAAAAATGCAGATTTCAAAAAGTCGCAGAGGCGGTCTGGCAATTGAAAAAGCTCGTTCTACACTAATGCGCATGGGTGTATCTGATCGCTATTATATGAATGGCACCGAAGAATCCGTCAACTACTCCGGACGGCGGTTCTCGGCTGTCCACTTGATGATGATCGTCAATGTGGTGGTCTGGATCCTGTGGCAGTTCGCCAATGGCAACGAATCCCTGAAGCGCTTCGTCTGGGAAAATTTCACCGTCAGCGCCGCGGGCGTCATCGACGCCTATCGCATTCATACGCTTTTCACTGCCGCCATTTCACACTCTGATCTTCAGCATATATTCTTCAACCTGCTTTTTTTCTGGGCCATCGGCGAAGACGTCGAACGCATTTACGGCTACCGAAATTTTCTCGCCTTATATGCCTTCACCGGAATGGCCGCATCGGTAGCCCACATCGGTATGGGCTTGGCTACAGGCATGGCTTTTCCAGCGCTCGGCGCGTCGGGATCAGTGATGGGAATCGCTGTGGTCGCCGCGATCTTCGATCCCAACCGGCCGATCATGCTCTGGTTCGTATCCATTCCACTGAAGTGGCTCGTGACCGGCTATATTTTGATTGATATATTCGCGATGACCGGTGGCGGCGGCGGACCGGTTGCCAATGCCGGGCACTTGGGCGGCGCGGCGGCGGGAGCCCTTTTTTACAAACTGGATCTTCGCCTCTTCTCCAGTCCCGGCCGCGCCTTTGTGGGGTGGTGGAATCGCATCAGCACGTTGTTCAGGCGTAAGCCGCGATTGCGCGTCGTTCGGCCGATACCCGAAGAATTGCCCGCCGAACCGGTCGCCAAAGCGGAGCGCGCACTGCATGTTGGCGCTTCAGCCCGCGCATCCGGAGGCCGCGTCGACCCCGCCACAAGCCGCAAAGTGGACGAGCTATTAAGCAAAATCTCGCGCGAAGGAATCGGTGCCCTCACTGACGACGAACGCGCCTTCTTGAAAGAGTCGAGCGAGAAATACAAGACCAGGTAAACGCGCCAGAGGAATTCGTCAATGAAAGAGGATCTCTCCCTGCCTTCTGAACTTGTCGAAAAAATCAAAACCGCGCGCTGTCTCGCGGATCGCCCCACAGAGAACCGGTTTGTCACTCCGGCCAGCGTGGCTGAGACGCTTCATCAGCGCGCACAGTCTCAGCCGGACGCGCCGTTCATGACTTACATTGCCGACGAGTCCACGACCCGCACGTACACGTACGCGGCCTTCTACGAAAAAGTGCGCCGCGTGGCCGCGATGCTTCATGTCTATGCCGGCATCGGCAGTGGTGATCGCATGGCCACGGCCATGCACAATCACGACGATTCGATTGTTATTTATTTTGCGGCTTGGCACGTGGGCGCGAGTGTCGTGCCGCTCAATATGGGCGAGGACGATAAACGCTTGGCGTACGTGCTGGAGCACTCCGGCGCAAAAGCGCTGTTCGTGTTGCAGGAGTACGCCGAACGCATGCGTCCGCTGCGGCAGGCCGCGCCCCGTATCGAACACGTTTTTGTGATCGAATCGCGCACGGATTCAATGCCGGGAACAGAGGTGCGACTCGAGGACGTATTGCCGCCGGTGAACGTGCCGCAATTTTCAGCCCCCGAGCAGATCGATCCCGATGGCGAAGCGCTGGTCGTTTACACATCGGGGACAACCGGCGTTCCCAAAGGCGTCGCGCTCAGCCAGTACAACCTAGTCGCCGACGCCTTTGCGATTGTGCAGTGGCATGGGTTCACGAGTTCCACGCCGTTGATGTGCGTGCTGCCCGTGCATCATGTCAACGGCTTGGTCGTCACTCATCTCGCAACGGTTTTCTGTGGAGGCAGCGTCGTGCTGACTCGAAAATTCAGCGCGCAAAAGTTCTTTTTCACCGCGGCGGCGCACGGCGTGGAAGTCATCAGCGTGGTGCCGACGCTACTGCAATTTCTGCTGGAAGCACACGCGGCGCCGGGAAAAACGGCGGACGCCGCGCCCTCCCTGCGATACGTGATCTGCGGAGCGGGGCCGCTGACGGTCGATCTGGCCACACGCTTCGAAGAGCGCTTCAAAATTCCGATCTGCCATGGATACGGTCTGAGCGAAAGCACGTGCTATTCGTGCTATCTTCCGGTGGAGCAGCTTGCGAGTCCCGAGCACCGCCGCTGGATGCGCGATTACGGCTATCCCTCGATTGGCATTCCCGTCCGCACCAACGCGATGGCCATCCACGACGACAACGGCCACGCCATGCCCGAAGGAGCGAAAGGTGAAATCGTCATTCGCGGTCACAACATTATGCTCGGCTACCATGGTAATGTGAATGCCAATGCAGCGTCGTTCACGCACGGCTGGTTTCGCAGCGGCGACGAAGGCTTTTTTAAAAAAGGGCCAGCGGGTGAGATGTACTTTTTCATCTCCGGCCGGTTCAAAGAATTGATTATTCGTGGCGGCGTAAAAATTTCGCCGCTGGAAGTCGACGAAGTATTGAACGGCATTCCGGGTGTGAAGGCGGCGATGGCCGTCGGCTTCGAAAACACCACGTACGGCGAGGAAGTCGGCGCCTATGTCGTCAAGCAGCCAGGCTCAGAGGTGACAGAAGAAATGGTATTGAATGTGTGCCGCGAAAAAATGCCGTTCTGGATGAGTCCGAAAGCAGTGGTCTTCGGGGAGACATTTCCAGTGACCAGCACCGGAAAATACCAGCGCAATCAGCTCAAGCCCCTATTCGAAAAATGCCGCGACATTCAATACCGTGCGTAACGCGCCTTCGCGGGTTAATACGAGCCGAAAATCTTCTGCAGATTCTGATCGGTCAAATGCGGCTTCAACCGTTCGGGAACGGACAGACCCTTGTGCCGGTAGAGCAAGTAAAAGCGGCAAGCCTGCAGCCGATCTTTCGCATCGGGCGAACTGTTCTCGTTTAGGTAGCGTTCGGCGCAAACAACGGACAACTCCACGTTTTCGCTCCTTGCCGGTGACGCTGAAAATCTGGTTAAGCAGATCAATCCCACCGTGGTGACTGGTGTGATAGTCAATGCGAAACTCCTCGTAATACCAATCGCAGTTCAAAACCGTAAATCAAGGATTCTTTAACATTATGACATTAAAGAACTTGGGTCACGTACTGTTGTCTGATCAACAACTGCGATTGGTATAAGATGTGTCACGCCAGATGATAACCCATCAGCCGAAAATAAAATTTCGATATGATTTAATAAATAGTCTATTTGGCGAACTTTAAGATCAATTCAGCGACCAGATCCCGCCCGTACACCCAGTAATAAAACGTCGACGCCAGCAGCGCGTGCGAGACCGCGATGGGCAAAACGTAACGGTCCCGGTGGTATGAATAACTCCAGAATACGCCGCCGATAATCGTCACCACCGTCACACCCACCTCAGGCCAGCTTGGCCCGAGATGAACGAGCCCATATAAAATCCCGTTCACCGTTGCCAGAAAAAGCGGCGATGCAAAGGGCAGCAACGCGCGGAAGCGCCCCAATAAATAAAATTGAAAGAGCGTCTGCTGCAACAGTGCCCATGGCAGATAAAAACACATCGCGATAAAAAAATGCAGGCTAAACATCGGCACCGCTTCGTCCGCCAGCCAGGGCGCTCCAAAATAGCGTCCCGAAAGTCCGATGAAAAAAAATCCGATGATCGTGGGCACTGTAAAAAATGACACATTCACCGCGCTGCGCCGCAGACGGTCGAAGACCGGGTAATCCGGTGGCCCCCAGATGCGCTCCACCGTTTCGCGCCGGTTGAGCCCCACCAGCGCAAAACCGATCAGCGCCATGCCGACGTATAGAACGGTGCTGCGAATTTTCAATTCCGTGGTGACGTAAAGAAAAAGTCCGGTCAGCGCCAAAATCACGCCAAGTTCTACTGCCAGGCGCCCGCGAAGCGAGTGGGGCGGATGCGGCAGTCCGTTCGGATAGACACCTTCAGCCACGTCAACTTCTCCCCGCTGCGCCGGATAATACGTACGTTGAAATCCTAGCCGCGCTCATTTAATTTTACCAACGCACGGCCCTAGATTTGACCAAACCGCACACTCCGCTTATGCTCCTGCGCTTACTTATAATGGCTGAATAATAAGGGGTGCTCATGAGACTTTTCGCAGTGGTCGTACACGATCTGGATCGCTCCAGCGACGCCTACCAGCAGGTGAAAACCAAGCTGTCCGCCATGAATCTCTACGACGCCATGAAAAGCGGCGACGGTCGCATGCTGCAATTGACAGGCAACATGTTCACCGGAAAATTCGACGAAGCCAAATGGAATCCGCTTTCGCTGCGCTACGCGATCGTCGGCGCCGTGGAACAGATCTACGTCGAATGCGGCGTGCGCGGCCGCATCTTTGTGATGACGGGCGCCGATTGCCCGTGGTGGGTGACCACGATCTGAACCCCCCACTTCCTTCAAATCTCTTCCTGAAGCATGCTGCTAACACTCATAAAAATCGTATGTAAAATATAGGCTCAAATCTGGCTAATTTATGCACGATACTTCCAATTTGGCATTGCTCCATTACGAAGAGAAGAGAGTAGTTTCATATGGCTTAACATTTGCCGTAATTTATATAGAGGACAAGCGAATGGCCACAGACTGTTTAAAAGAAGAGCGGATGCGCCGGATTAAATCCGTAAAATCAAACGTGCTGGTGATTGAAGACGATCAAGACACTGCGGAGATGATTGTCCAATTTCTCCAAGACGAAGGTTATGCCGTGAGTGTCACCAACAACCGGCAAGATGCCATTCCCGTGATGTACGGGAACATCTATCACTTCATCGTCATGGATTTATTCATGAGCGGTATGTCTGCGTCTGAATTTTTAAAACGCGTGGCGAGGGCCAGCCCTTTATCCAAACTGATTCTCATTACCGCAGCCCCCATCGTCGACGAAGAGGCCGAAAAACTTGGCGTTGCCGTCTACTTGGGTAAGCCTTTCAAGCTGAGTCAACTGTTGGACGTGATCGAAAACTGCGGCTCTTAAAGAGCGTTCTTCTCCTGAGGCTGCCATCGCTCCACCAAATAGTCATGAGTGACAGCTAAACATCCTGAGAAACGCTTTCAATAACCGCCTGTTGCGTCTGCTTATGTTGCATAGCCCAGATGGGATTCGAACCCATACTGGAGCGATTTTAAGTCGCTTGCCTCTGCCGTTGGGCTACTGGGCCATTAAGTTTTCATCTTAACCGTTAAGAATAAAATCTTCAACGTCTAGCGATCTATCCAGTTGTTTTCAGGAGGAGGGATTGCGGCTTCGGGAAGCCATTGCAGTTTCGATCCCGCAGCGAGGCAATGCTTTTTCTTGACAGAGAAAGCTGATCCGTTAAAAGAATTGCTGTGTTTGTCGCGCCATTCCGCGCGCCGAACGCGACTGCTAAACGCAGCTTTGAAATATTCTCCTCTCATTGCCTTGACCTTCGAAGGGGTAGCTCAATCGGTAGAGCAACAGACTTTTAATCTGTTGGTCGCGGGTTCGATTCCCGCCCCCTTCATTTCTTCAACACTAACAGACTCAGCAACTTGCGGACCTCTTTCCCATAGGGTGGGATCGCCTTTTCACACTCTCCTTAAAGCACCGCTTCCGGTAACACGTCGCGAAATCTTCAGCGCCGGCGTAACCGGTTAAACTGTGGGCGCGGGCCTTTTCATTTAAAGTACGGCGGCTAAAAATAGCTCGATGGCGGTCACCGTGTTACTCGCATGTCTTGAGTTGGAACGTGTTTTTATGCGTAGCGCTTGCGGACGGCGTAGCGGCGGATGGCTTCGCCGGCGAACCAGCCGATCAGGGCTCCGGTCAGCATCCCTAAAAAAAGAGTGGCGGCCGCGAAAAGGGCGTGGCCGGTGCGGCCCCTGAAAACGTAGCCCTGGGGAGAGGGCGCGACGCCGGCGCGAAGGGCGATCGCCAGATACGTGGGAAGACACAGGGGATTGGGGTGCCACTGCGCGGCGGGAATTCCGGTGGGAGGAATGTCTCCGGCGCGCGGGACGGGATCAAGGTAGAGGCTCAGGCCGCCATAGATGGCGCCGAGCATCAGGCCGGAAAACAGGATGAAGCGGAAAAGGGAGAGCCCCTTAGGCAGGCCGCCGCCTTCGCCGGCTAGTGGTTTTTCGGGCATGGGACACCTTCTTCAAACACAAAGACACTTAAGGCCAAGATATAGGGCTCAGGGGCCACAATGACCCTATCCCTAAACCCTGTTTTTCTTAGTGCCTTTGTGTCTTCGTGTTGAATCCGTTGCTTTTACTTTCGGCCCATTTTCTTCAGCAGGGTGATGCCCATGTCGGAGGGGCTGTCGCAGACGGCGATGCCGGCGTCTTTCATGGCGGCGGTCTTGCTTTCGGCGGTGCCGGCGTTGCCGGAGACGATCGCGCCGGCGTGGCCCATGCGGCGGCCGGGAGGCGCGGTGCGGCCGGCGATGAAACCGGCGACGGGCTTGGTCATGTTTTTCTTGATCCAGGCGGAGGCTTCTTCTTCGGCGCTGCCGCCGATTTCCCCGATCATGATCAGGCCGGCGGTTTCTTTGTCGTCGTTGAACATTTTCAGAACGTCGATGAAGTCGGTGCCTTTAACGGGGTCGCCGCCGATGCCGACGCAGCTGGACTGGCCGAAGCCCTGCGAGGTGATCTGCCAGACCGCTTCGTAGGTCAGCGTGCCGGAGCGTGAGAGCACGCCGAGGTCGCCCTTCTTGTGGATGTAGCCGGGCATGATGCCGATTTTGCATTCTTCCGGCGTGATCACGCCGGGGCAATTGGGCCCGACGAGGCGGACGTTGGGCTTGAGCTTGAGCGCCTGCGTGACGCGGATCATGTCCATCACGGGGATGCCTTCGGTGATGCAGCAGATCAGCGAAATGTTGGCTTCGGCGGCTTCGATGATGGCATCGGCGGCGAAGGGAGGGGGGACGAAAATCATGGTGGCGTCGGCGCCGGTGGCTTTCACCGCCTGATCGACGGTGTTGTAAACGGGGATCTTCGCGGCGGGCGCTTTCTGCTTGCCGTCGAATCCGCCGCCGGTCTCGATGGCGTCGATGTCGAAGGTGGTGCCGCCTTTTCCGGGGGTGACGCCGCCGACCATTTTGGTGCCGTAGTAATAGCAACCTTTAGTGTGCGTCGCGCCGGCGTTGCCGGTAATGCCCTGACAGATGACGCGGGTGTTTTTGGTAACCAAGATGCTCATGGGATGGGTTCGTCCTCGTAAAGTATTTCAGCCGGCGTTTATCGAAGTGGAGTAGCGTAATGGGTGGCTGGGGGCGCGTAAAGCTGGGATTTTAGTGTCTCGCGCAAAGCCAAAGGCGCCAAGAACGGCGAAGGGATTAGGGAGCTGTTTAATGAGAAATGAAAACTGAGAAATCAGAAACTCTGTTCTGCTTTTCGGAGGCGTGTGGTTGGGGACGGCTGACCCCTCACCCTAGCCCTCTCCCGCAAGGGGAGAGGGGACCGCGCGTCCGGCGTGGCGCATGACAAAAATTTTACAGTCCGTTCTTTGCTGTTCTTTGCGTCTTTGCGCGAGACAGTCGTTTCTACTTCTCGATTTCGACGTCGTCGCGATTTCCGTATTCGCGCCAGCCGCCGGTGTAATTGAAGGCGTTGTCGAAGCCCATCAAATAGAGCGTAAAATAGAGGTGAGAACTGCGGCCGCCGGCTTGATCGTAGACGGCGATTTTCTGTTCTTTTTCGATTCCGGCGAGGCGCAGGATGGCATGGATTTCGGGGGCGGAACGCCAGACGCGGAAGGCGGGTTCGGCTGCCTCTTTATTCTTGTCCTTCACCGCGGGCTTCGCGGGCACGGGTGTGAGCAGCGAGATCCATTCGATGTTGGCGGCACCGGGGATATGGCCGCCTGTTTTGGTGCGCACGTCATCGCCCATGTATTCGGCGGTGGTGCGCGCGTCGATCAACGTCGTGGGCGGCAATTTTCCGATCACGTGAACGCGCGTGCGGAACTGTGCCAATTCGCTGAAACCGCACGCGCCGCGGAGCTTCTCCGCCGGAACAAAAGTACCCGGCTTGACCGGCGGCGTTTCAGCCAGCCAGTCGCGTTTCTCGGCCAGCCATTTGCCGGCGCCGCCATCGAGTATGGCCACGCGGTCATGCCCGAAAGCGTGAAGCGTGAACCAGACGCGCGCGGCGAGGCGGCCATCGTCGGTGTCATAGATGACCACGTCGCTAGCGGCATTGATTCCGGCAGCGGCACAGAGCGCTTTTAGGGCTTCGGCTGAGGGCAAAAAATACGGTGCGGCCTTGGAATCCTGAAGCTGATCGGAGACCATGCTGCGGGCGTCGGGAATGTGGCCATCGTCGTAGGCGTCGCGCCCGCGGGCATCGATGATGACCAGAGCGGGCGCGGCCAGTTTGATCTTGTCGGCGAGCGCTTGGGTGTCGACGAGAATGCCGGCGCGCGGAAATTCTTTGGGCGCGGGAGGGTCGTTGAATTTCGCCAGCGTGGCCGCGGGAGGCTCGGGCGGCGCGGAGGGTGGTTCACCGGCGAACGAGACAGCGCAGACGGCGAGAAGAATGGGGATGAGACGAAGCATGATCGAAGCGTTATAAAGGAAACGGCTTCTCACGCAAAGCCGCAAAGAAAAGCAAACAACGGCGGAAGGGTGGAACCTGTTCGGTTATAGTTGGAAAGTATAGAAATTCGTTTTCCTCATTTAAGCCGCGATGCTTTTTTTAAGGCGCTGATTCCTATCCAGGAAAGCATGAAATAAAAAGGAATCTTTAAACGAGCACATCTGCGTTGGTGGACAGATTAGATGACTGAAGCTGGGACTTATTCGACACGGGCACCCACGGATGACTTGCTCAGCCGGCCGCTGCAGTATGTTAAAGGAGTGGGTCCGGTGCGCGCGAGCTTGTTGCAGCGTCTGCAGCTTGAGACGTTTCGTGATCTTATGTTTCATTTTCCGGTGGCGCATAAAGACCGCGCGAGCATCACGCCTATTCGCAAATTAAAAATAGGAGTCGATTCGAATGTCGTCGCGAAAATCATCGATGTGCGCGGAAAACGTTTCAACGGTAAAGAGCGAATCGAGGCGTTGCTGCAGGATGCGAGCGGCGATATTCGCGCGGTGTGGTGGAATCCGTATGTCGCGGACAAACTGACTCCGGATGCCTCGGGCTTTTTTTCGGGCAAGCTAAAAATGTCCGGCAACGCAAGGGAACTGGCGGCGCCAGAGTTCGAAATTCTGAATGAGCGCGGAGAAGGCGACGTGGGCGCCGACGCCACTCTGTCGACGGGACCGAGTTTCGGGCGCATCGTACCGGTTTATAATCTGCGGCCCAAGCAACGGCTAGCCGACGGCGCGGAAGCACCGGAAATTCGCATCAATCAAAATTTTTTGCGGAAGATTATTTTTGGGGCACTGGAAGAAGGCGCGGCCGGACGTGTTCCCGAGCAGCTTCCGGAGAAAGTTGTAAAAAGTCTGAAGCTGATGAGCTTGAGCGAGGCGATCCGGCAGTTTCACTTTCCGGACACGTTTGCAAAAGCGAACGAGGCGCGCCGGCGACTCGTATTCGAAGAGCTCTTCATCATTTCAACAGGCGTGGCGCTTCGCCGCGTGCAGATCGAAAGCCGCGCGGCGGCCAAACGCATGCCGCTGCTTCCCGCGATTCAAAATCGCATCAAGGCGCGGCTTCCGTTTGAGCTCACGCCGTCGCAGGCGCAGGTATTCGCTGAAATTTCGAAGGACATGAGTTCCGCGCAGCCGATGAACCGGCTTTTGCAGGGCGACGTGGGCAGCGGCAAAACGGCGGTCGCGGTCGCGGCGCTGTTGCTGTGTGTGGCGCATGGGGGGCAGGCGGCGTTGTTGGCGCCGACGGAAGTTCTGGCCGAGCAGCACGCGCGCACGCTGAACAGGATGCTGGATAATTCGCGCGTCAAGATTTCACTGCTGCGCGGGGCGTCGTCCGAACTGGAGCGCCGGGAGTTTTTACGTGATGTGGCGACCGGCGACGTTCACATCGCGGTCGGCACGCACGCGCTGCTGGAGCCCACTGTCATTTTTAAAGATTTGGCGCTGATCGTGGTCGACGAGCAGCACAAGTTCGGCGTCGATCAGCGAAAAACACTCCGCGCAAAAGGCAAGGCGCCGCACGTGCTGGTGATGACGGCGACGCCGATTCCGCGCACGTTGACGCTCACGCTTTATGGCGATCTGGATGTGTCGCGCATCGATCAGCCGCCGCCGGGGCGCGGCGAGATCGTGACGAAGTGGTTGAAGGAAGTGGATCGCTCGAAAGTGTACCGGCTGATGATCGACGAGGCGCGCAAGGGGCACGCGTCGTATGTGGTGTTGCCGCGCATCGATTCGGATTCGAACGCGCCGCAGGAGCTCGCCGCGGCCGAGACGCCGCTGAAGAAAAAGAAACGCGCACCGACTAGATTGTGGAGCGAAGTGAAGGGCGTCGAGGACGAAGTGAAGAGGCTGCGCGAGCATCTGCCGACGTTGCGCATGGAGATGCTGCACGGGCGCATGCCGGGGGCCGAAAAGGACCGCGTGCTGACGCTGCTGCGCGATGGAAAAATCGACGTGATCGTGAGCACGCAGGTGATCGAAGTGGGCATCGATCTTCCGAAGGCGACGCTGATGGTGATTGAGAACGCGGAGATGTTCGGGCTGTCGGCGCTGCATCAACTGCGCGGCCGAGTTGGGCGCAGCGAGCGGAAATCGTTCTGCGTTATTTTCGGCGAGCCGAACACGGAAGAGACGGAAGAGCGTCTTAAGATATTCTGCAAGACGCGCGATGGGTTCGAGATTGCCGAGGCCGATTTCAAAATTCGCGGTCCCGGACAGTTTTTCGGGACTGCGCAATCGGGCATGCCGGAGTTGAAGGTCGCGGATCTCCTGCGGGATGTCGGTGTTCTGGCGGAAGCGCGCGAGGCGGCGTTCGCCTTGGTTCGCGGCGATGCGACTCTGAAAAAGCCGGAGCACGCGGCGTTGAAAGCGCGTGTGAGAGAAGTGCTAGGCGGGCGGCTGGGGTTGATTGATGTCGGGTAACGTCGCGCAGGCTTCTAGCCTGCGAGTGGCAGTTTTTCCGTTTTCCGTTTTCCGTTTTCCGTTTTCCGTTTTCCGTTTTCCGTTTTCCGTTTTCCGTTTTCCGTTTTCCGTT
>Ga0163144_10010784_pt1 | contig 19428 bp, 18 predicted proteins | sample OliLak19BULKMAT1_FD_123175 | JGI IMG/M metagenome (GOLD analysis project Ga0163144, IMG submission 123175) | Freshwater microbial mat bacterial communities from Lake Vanda, McMurdo Dry Valleys, Antarctica - Oligotrophic Lake LV.19.BULKMAT1 | ecosystem: Environmental > Aquatic > Freshwater >... | reverse complement strand
CGCGCGCCGCTACGCCAATGCCGCCGCCTTCGGCAGCGATTTGCGCGCTTGGCTTGCCGGCATGCCGGTGGCAGCACAGGTGGATACGCGTGGCTATCGCGTGCGCACTTTTGTGCGCCGCAACCGGGCTATGGCCGGTGGAGCCACGGCGGTGTTTTTGGCCTTGCTAGTCGGCTTAAGCACGGCACTTTGGCAGGCGAGCGTGGCGCGGCAACAAGCAACATTTGCTCGCGCCGAAACGCTGCGAGCACAAACACAAACCAGCGTTGCCCAAGCCGCATCAGAGCGTGCTAAGCGCGTCAAAGATTTTATGGTCTCGCTGTTTGCTGAAAGCGAAGGGATGGCTCGCACCGGTTCGAAACCGCGAACTCCCTTGGAAATGGTGGATGGCGGCATCACAATGGCCGAGCGCGATCTTGACAATGATCCCGGGCTTCAAGACAGCGTGCTGGGTGACCTGCTTGAGATCAAGGTCAACTTAGGCGCTGGCGAGGCAGCACTTGAGTCGCTCGATCAGCGTTTGGCATATCGGCGTACGCACCTCAACGCCGCTGATCCGCTGTTGGCAGAGCTGCTTGGCGTGAAAGTTTCAGTGCTGTTTCAAATCGGAAAAATTGCCGAAGCCGAGCCGCTGATTGACGAGGCCTTGGCGATCTACGAGCAAACCTATGGGCCGAAGCATTTGGAGGTGGCGAATATGCAAAACCGCCTTGTGCGCGTGCGCTTTATGCAGGGGCGCATGGACGAAGCGCTCGCACTCATGCAGGGCGCATTGCAGCAGACCGAGGCAAGCTTAGGCCCCATCAGTATCGAGGTTGGAATGAGCTACAGTAATTTGGCCACTGTGTTGCTGCGCATGCAGCGCTACCCCGAAGCGCGCTCCGCGCTTGAAAGCAGCGTACGCATCATCGAAGGAGCGCGCGGCGCGAATCACGCCCGCTTAACTTTTCCACTGAGCGCGCTAGGCGATTTGCAACGCCAGCTGGGCGATGATGATGCTGCGCTCGCGACCTACCAGCGCGGCAGCAAAATCCTTGCTGAGACGATGGGGCTTGAGCACCCACGCTATGCTGCTGCGCTGAATCGGGTGGGTGATATGCAGCGTCGAAAGCGCCAATTTTCCGAGGCGCAGATAACCTTGCAGTCGGCGCGCGCGATCCAGGAACGCGGCAAGTTCAACGAGCTGGGCGACACCTACGCCAGACTGGGTGATTTAGCGAGCGACCAAAATCAGCCAAACACCGCGGAACAATGGTTTCAAAAGGCCTACGCTTGGCAGCTAGCGACCCAAGGAGAAGGCAGCACAATCACCTGGAGCCGGCTTGGATCTATGTCGGAAATGTTGGCGCACCAAGGCAACTATGCCCAAGCGATCAGCGTGCGCGATCAGGTCACAGCAGGCTTTGAAGGCTTAGGAAAAAGTTCGGAGCAAGACGCGCTGCTGTCGCGCTTTAGCGCCGGAATGCTTAAACGTGATGCTGGAGAACTGACGCAGGCGCTGGTCATTCAGGCGCCAGTGTTCGAACAGCTGCGCACCCACATTTCCGCCGATGATCCAGTATTGGCCTCATTACGCGTGCAATTCGCGTTTACCAACGCCTTACAGCGCACGCCAGAAGGCCTGCGGCAGGCACAAGCCCTGATCGATGACATTGGCTCGCTGCGCGCCGTTATTGCACCCACAACCATGGCCACCTATCTGCTCACGCAGGCCATGCTCAGCACAGATCGAGCCGAGCGCGATCGGCATCTGGCCGCGATGGACACGCCACTTGCACTGATGGGTAGCGGCGCACGGCGCTTGCAAAGCTATCGACTGCAATTGCCGACGCAGTGAATGAATCATTGCTTACGTCCATCGGCACATTGCCAAACCGGAGCAGGAAAGGCGTCGTTACTGCCTGCCATTGCGCCCGCGAGAAGCGATTTTAAACCGCCCAGAGCGAGATTTTTCCCTGCCGTCGAAATGACAGTCGTTGGCAGTGAGAGGGCCGCCCCTCGTCATTCTGCGCGGAGCCGTGGGCGCTAAACCAGATTCAATTCGAATGACTTGAGCACGGCCCGCGTGCGATCACGCACGCCGAGCTTCGACAATATGTTCGAGACGTGATTCTTGACCGTGCCTTCGGCCACGTCCAGCGAACGCGCGATTTCCTTATTGCTGAAGCCGCCCGCCATCAGACGCAGAATTTCTGTCTCACGCTCGGTCAGCGGATCGGGCTGCTCCAGGCTGGCAAACTTGTTTTCCAGCTGCACCATGCCGCGCAGCAGACGGTCGGTCACGGCCGGCTTGATCAGCGAGCCGCCTGCTGCAACCTGCTTGATCGCATCGACCAATTGAGCCAGCGAAACATCTTTGAGTAAAAAGCCCTTGGCGCCCGCCTTCAGGCCGGCAATGACCAGCTGATCATCGTCAAACGTGGTCAAGATGATGGTTGGCGGCAGCTGGTTTTTGTGTGCCAGTTCGTTCAGCACATCCAGGCCGCTCTTGATCGGCATCCGCATGTCCAACAACACCACATCCGGGTGATGCTGAGGTATGAGTTCGATTGCCTTACCGCCGTCGGGTGCCTCGCCGATCACCTGTACGGCATCGGACAACTCCAACAAACTGCGGATTCCCTGGCGCACCAGGGTTTGATCATCGACGAGAAATACGCGAATCATGCAAATGCCTCCAAAGGCAGATGGGCTGCCAATTTAAATCCCTTGCCAGGCTGGCTGGTGACGCTAAGCACGCCACCAAATTGCGCCAGTCGTTCACGCATCCCGGACAAACCATTGCCAGGGTTCACGATTGCCGAGCCAATACCGTCATCGCGCGCCAGCAGTTCAAGCGCACCGGCATCCACTTTGAAGCTGAGCCAGAGCTGCCGCGCACGCGCATGCTTGAGTGTATTGGTAATGATCTCCTGCGTCAGCCGAAGCACCACCTGGGCACGACTGGGATCATTCATTCCGAACGGCTCAGGTACATCAAGGTGCACCTGCAGACTCGGCACGCCTTCCACCAGATTGCGCAGCGCCGCACCCAGTTCGATGGCATCCGATTCGCGCAAGCTGCTCACCACCTCGCGCACATCTGAAAGCAACAGCTTGGACAAAGACTGCGCCTTGAGCACGTACTCACGCGCCTTACCGTCGATCAAATGACTGGCCACCTCAAGATTCAAGCTGAGCGCAGTCAGATGATGCCCCACCAGATCATGCAGTTCACGAGAAATGCGCAGGCGCTCGGCCACGCGCTCGCTTTCGGCCAAAAGGCTTTGGGTTGCACGCAGTTCGGCATTGATCTTGCGCATCGCGTCACGCGACTGGCTTTGCTGCAATGCGGCCAATGAAATCATGAAGATAAAGCTTGAGAACACCAGAAACAGTGCGCCCTGGAAAATAGCGTCGGTCCAGGAGTACGCCGGGAAGCTTGCGATGACGGGAATCATGGCTGCGTTTTGAGCGACCAGCCAGCCCGTCGCCCGGCTTGTGCTCATTAGCCAAGGCAGAATGCCGCCCGCCACCATCAACAGCACCACACCAAGCCCGGAGCGGGTATAGAAGCTGATCGCAATGGCGGCCAGGGTCAGCAGCATGAGCGCAAAGTGCACGCTGCCGTAGCGTAGACGCGCACCCGTCGTCGCCAGCCAATAGAAGGCGGCTCCAAACAATAGGAAGCAGAACCAGAGCATGCTGATGCGCGGCCAGACATCCACATTCCGAAACGGGCTCCAGCGCAACATCAAAAGCACGCCAACGGAGCACCAAGTAAACAAGCCGGCGTAGCGCAACAGCAGCAGGGGTGAAGCGAAGCGTTTCAACATGCGCGCATTCTAGGCCTCAAACACAATATCACCAGCGACAATGGTCATGGTCGAGCCCGGTAGCTTGCCAACTTTCGCAAAATTCCGCGGGAATCCAAAGCCCGCGCCAACAGCGCAGCTTCGCGCGAAAAATCTGGGATCATGCGCGGCTGATCCGCAACCCAAGGCACGCATGGCCGCGCCGCACAGCCAATCTGAACCTAGTTCCATTTGCCTGCTTCGCCTGTCTGCGCTTGGCGACGTTACCCACGTGCTGCCGGTCGTACACGCGCTAAGACTACGCTTTCCGAACGCCAAATTGACTTGGGTGATCGGCAAGCTGGAACAAAAGCTGCTGGAAGGCCTGAGCGATATTGAGTGGATTGTGGTCGACCGGAAACGCCCCTTGGCCGAATGGCGACGGCTGCGCCGCGAGCTTGCAGGTCGCCGATTTGATGTCCTGCTGCACATGCAGCTGGCTTTGCGCGCGGGCGTTATTGCCAGCGCAATCTCCGCGCAAAGGCGCATTGGCTATCCGCGAAGCTTGCACAAGGAGCTGCACGGCTGGCTGGTGAACGAGTGCATTGCCCTGCCCATTCCTGGCCCCAGCACTGAGCCCATTCGTGGCCCCAGCACTGAGCCCATTCCTGGGCCTAGCTCTGGGCCCAGGGCCGGGCCCAATGTTGGCCATGTGGTCGACATGTTGATGGGTTTCGCGGCGCATCTTGGCGCCCATTCCCAACCCGAACACTGGCCGCTGGTGATCCCTGATGCGGCGCACGAGTTCCGCCTCAAGCATCTTGGCGCGCACTGCAACTATGCAGTGATCAGCGCGTGCTCCAGCCACCCGCTGCGCAATTGGCATGTCGAAGGCTATGCCGCAGTCGCGGATGCGTTGGCGGAGCGCGGTCTGCGCGTGGTGTTGGTGGGTGGACGCAACGCACTTGAGCTGAGCATGGGGCAGGCAATCGTGCAGGCCTGCAAGCACCCGCCGCTCGACCTGATTGGGCAAGACACCCTGAAGGAACTCCTTGCGGTGCTGGCAAAGGCGCGGGTGCTGATCACGCCGGACTCCGGCCCAGCGCATTTTGCGAGCGCGCTTGGCACGCCGGTGGTTGCGCTGCACGCGGCCACGGATGCGCAGCGCAGCGGTCCCTACCGATTCAGAAACTGCAGCGTCAATGCCTATCCACGTGCGGCGCAGCAATTTCTCCGGCGCGCTACCGCAAGCCTGCGCTGGGGCAAGAAAATCGAGCTGCCGGGGGTGATGCAGTTGATCACCGTGAGCGAGGTGCTCGCGTGCATCGACCTTGCCTTGCACCTGCCGCGAACGAGCTAAGGACATGCGCGAACGAGCTAAGGACATGCAGGGTCATTGCGTGGGACCAACTCGCTCTGGTGCGCCACAGCAATTCCTGATAGCGTCAGACGCAATCTCCTCTTGGTCATTCCATTGAAGCGTCCAACGTCCGCACTGCGCATCATCAAGAAGTATCCGAATCGTCGCTTGTACGACACGGAGATTTCGACCTACGTAACGCTGGACGACATCCGACAGCTGGTTGCAGATAGCGAGGTGTTCGAGGTGCATGACGCGCGCAGCGGGCAGGATCTCACCCGCTCGGTGCTGCTGCAGATCATTGCTGAGCGCGAAGAACAAGGTCAGCCGATGCTCTCCACGCAAACCCTATCGCAGCTGATTCGCTTTTACGGCGATTCGCTGCAGGGCTTCATGGGTACGTACTTGGAACGCTCGCTGCAGGTGTTCAACGATCAGCAGCAGCAGTTTCGCGGTCAATTGAACAATCTGCTCGGACAAACGCCTTGGTCGATGATGCAGTCGATGGCCGAGCGCAATCTCGACATGGTCAAGCAATTGGGCACCGGGCTGCTCAATCCCAACGCGAAAGGGCCAGCGACACCCCTGGCGACCAGCAAACCTGCCGCAGCCACGCCCACATCCGGTGCTGCAAGGCCGCTTGACAAATCGGTAGCCAAAGCCTCACAGGCAGCGAGTGCGGCGCGACCGGTTGAGCAATCCGGCGCAAAAGCCGCGCCGGTGAAAAGTGCCGAAGCACCAGTCGCGAAAACGGCAGCCAAGACCTCGCGGATGACCCGCAAGTCCTAGACTTGGATGAATTGGTCAAGGCGAGCGCGATGCGTTGGATAGTGGTCAATGACGAATCAGGTCTGCCGTCCCGACTTGCCCTGGACGCACAGGGCAGGCTATGGCTTGTGCGTTCGGGCCAAAGCAGCAGCCAAAGCAGCAGCCAAAGCAACAGCCCGAGCAGCAGCCCGAACAGCGGCCCGAACAGCGGCCCGAACAGCGAACAGAGCAGCAGCCAAAACAGCCACTGGGCAATGCGCTCGGAAACGCAGGCCAGCCTCACGCCCGACGGCGTGACGTTGACCTGTGCAGCAGGCAGCTTGCGCAGCGCGGATGTTGAAACCGTGGCAGCCTGGTTCCCGGGCCTGGTTGCGGAACCGCGCCGATGGTCCGCGCCACGGGTTGGATGCACGCTTTTGCTCGGGCTGCTGGCGATATTGATCGCAAGCTTCGCGCTCTTGGTTCCCTGGTTGGGTGACCGGCTTGGGCGCATGATTCCGCAAAGCATGGAAATGCAGCTGCAGGAAACCATGCTGGCCACACTTGATGAGCAAGGGTTTTCCCCGAGCACCGCGGCGCAAGCCGATCAGGAGCGCTATCAGGCTCTGTTCCGGCGTCTTATGGCGGTTGTTGGAACCAATCAGCCCTATCAATTGCTGTTCAAGCAGCATGCAGATGCAAACGCATTTGCGCTGCCTGGCGGGGTCATTGTCTTTACCGATCCGATGCTGGCCCTGCTCGCGCGCGCGATGGGCGGCGAGATGGGCCGCGATTCGGGCGCCGACTTGGACCGCAAGAAAGGGGATTCGGACGCCGATCAGGCTTTCCTTGGCGTGCTCGCACACGAACTTGGGCACGTGGAACAGCGGCATGCAATGCGGCAATTGGGTCGCCAAGGCGCATTGACGATGGCGATTGCGCTGTTTTCAGGGAACGCCAGCAGCGTGCAAACGCTGTCCGGCGCGCTGTCGCGCAATCTGCTTGGCAACGTATATTCCCGGGATTTTGAGCGCGAGGCGGATGCGTTCGCGTTTGCCGCGCTGATCAAGCTGCGCATCTCGCCGATGGTTCTGGGCCGCTTCTTGCAGCGTTTGAGCGTGCAGCAGAACGGCGCAACGCGACCCGAGCTGCTGTCCACGCATCCGGTGACGACCGAGCGCACGGATGCTGCCGCCGATGCTGCGCGGCAGGCAAATCTGCCGTGACTGCATGCCGTGCTTCAAGAAACCACCGGTACCGAGACGGAAACCGTGCGCGCTGCGGCGGCGCGAGTTTTCCCGCCACACTCATTTCCCAGGCAGCGCGCAGATGAACTTGCTTGACGAACTGATCGACGCGCTGAAGCGGCTGCCGGGTGTTGGCCAGAAGAGTGCCCAGCGAATGGCGTTTCACCTGCTTGAACGCGATCGTACTGGCGCGCTGCGGCTGGCTGACAAGCTCAAGGCGGCCTCTGAGCGCATCGGGCATTGTCAACGCTGCCGTAGCTTCACGGAACTCAGCCTTTGTCAGATCTGCGCCAACCCGCAGCGCGATCGCGCGCAAATTTGCGTGGTGGAAAGCGTGGCCGATCTGCACGCCTTGGAAGCCGCCACCGGCTATCGCGGGACGTACTTCGTGCTGCACGGTCGCCTGTCGCCGCTGGATGGGCTTGGCCCGGCAGAAATCGGCTTGCCGGAGTTGATGCAGCTGCTCGCCGAAGGCGGCACCAGCGAGCTGATCGTTGCTACCAATCCAACCGTCGAAGGCGAGGCCACCGCGCACTATCTGGCAGAAATCGCGCGCGCCGCTCAGGTCAAGCCAACGCGAATCGCGCACGGCGTGCCGGTGGGTGGGGAATTGGAGTACATCGACCGCAATACCTTGGCGCATGCGTTTGGTGGGCGGCTACCGCTGCTTTGAAACGCGTTCGGATGGGTCGACACCGGAAGCTGTGAATTCTGCGACGCCAACTTGGCGGCTCCACCCAGAATGTCCGGAGCGAGTCGCTCTGAAAGTCCAAAACGGTCGTTCCGCGCAGTCGGGGAGTCTAGCGCCTGCTGTCCTTTCGACCACCGCTGTCAATGCGACCACTGCTGTCATTGCGACCGAAGGGAGAAATCTCGTTCTAGGCGGTTTGAGATCTCTCCCTGCGGTCGAGATGACAAATTGCTCGATTTAAAAGAGCCCAAAACTGTTCCATTCGACATGCCAGGCCCTTCGACATGCCAGGCCCTTCGACATGCCAGGCCCTTCGACATGCCAGGCCCTTCGACATGCCAGGCCATTCGACATGCCAGGCCATTCGACATGCTAAGCGCTAGAGGGTGCCTGGCGCACGCCGGCGAATGAAAAATCCAGGCACAAAACCTGCTGTCCGGACGCCGTCCGCAGCCGCAGTCGGCCAGCAGTGGAGTATTTTTATCACTATTATTCAATTGGTTACGAATGGCACTGTTCTTGCTTAAGGGATTTCAACCCGCCAGTGAATCGAACCCATGCCAGCCGATCAAGGATTTCGCGACACCCGAGGCCAGGACCACTTGGTGCTCGCAACCGTAAGCCGTTTGGCGCGGTTTAAGCGCTGGGCGCCATGGCTGGCGGCGCTGCTGTTGGTTTGCGCTTTGGCTTGGCCGGTGCTGCGCTGGTTGCGCGCCGAGCACAGCATTTCAGCCGCGGGCTTGCGCTTTGCAGTGACCCAAACGGGCAGCATCGTGCGCGAGGCCAGCGACTACGCACGAGCGGTGGCGGCGCGCAGTCCGACGCTGTTTGCAGAATCCTCCGGTGTGGTGATTTTTCAGGCCGAAGCGGGCAGCGCCGTCGCGGCCGGCGCGGAGCTGGCCACCATTTCCAGCCCAGAGCTGCAAAGCAGACTCAAGCAGGAACAAAGCACCTATGAATCGCTGCAGGCGGAAGTGGCAAGCCAGCGCATCGCCAATGAGCGCGCTGCGCTGAGCAAACAGCGCGAGTTGGATGCCGCCCAGATTGCCGCCACGGCTGCGCTGCGAGAATGGCAGCGGGCGGAAAAGGCCTTTGCCGTGCAGGCAATGAGCGCAGTGGATCATCTGCGCGCCAAGGACGCGCTAGATGCCGCGCAGCTTTCGGTCGACCTGGCCAAGAAAGATCTGCAGCTGGAACGCAAAAGCCTGGCGCTTGAGCTGCAAAACCGCACGAGCGTGGCGCAGCGACAGCGCCTTATTGGCGAAGAATTGGAGCGCCAAATAGCGGCCCTCACCCTGCGCGCGCCTTTTGCTGGCGTGGTCGGTAGCCGGCTGGTGGCGGATCGCAGCAGTGTGGCGGCCAACACTGGAGTTCTAACGCTTGTAGACCTTAGCGGACTGGAGCTGGAACTGCGCTTGGCGGAGATCTATGCCGACGCACTGACGCCCGGATTGACCGCCACCATCACGCACCAAGGACAGGAGTTTGAAGGCACGGTGCGCACGGTGTCGCCGGAAGTCAGCGAAGGCCAGATTAGCGCGCGAGTGCAGTTTTCCGGCGCCGTGCCGGCGGATTTGAAACAGAGCCAGCGGCTGCTGACTAAAATCCAGTTCGAACGCCGCGACAACACGCTGACCGTGGCGCGCGGCAGCTTTGTTGATGGCGAACAGGGCCGCTTTGCCTGGGTGCAAATGGGCCAGGAACTGGTGCGCACCCCGATCACGCTGGGACTGATGGCGACCGACAAAGTCGAAGTTCTGCAAGGCCTCAAAGCTGGCCAGAACGTGCTGCTCAGCGACGTACCCGGGCGTCCCACTGGCAATCGAATTTTGCTGCGCTGATTGCGCGGCACCGACTAAGTAAACCTACCGCTCGCAGCCGACTGGAGACACCTGATGCTCACCATGACTCACTTGAAGAAGTACTACCGCACCGCACTGGTGGAAACGCACGCCATTCGGGACTTCAATTTGACCGTGGCAGCGGGCGAGTTTGTGGCCGTGACCGGTCCTTCCGGCTCTGGCAAGACAACCTTTTTGAACATCGCGGGCCTGCTGGAAGACGCCAGCGAAGGCCAATACCTGCTGGATGGCGTGGACACCTCGCGCATGAATGACGATCAGCGTTCGCGGCTGCGCAACCAGAAAATTGGATTTATTTTCCAGAACTTCAATTTGATTCCCGACTTGAACCTGTTCGACAACGTGGACGTACCGCTGCGCTATCGCGGCTTGGCCGGCCCGGAGCGCAAGCGGCGCATCGAAGCGGCGCTGCAACGCGTCGGGCTGGGCTCGCGCATGAAGCACTATCCAAGCGAGCTTTCCGGCGGACAGCAGCAGCGTGCAGCCATCGCGCGTGCGCTCGCCGGTGAACCCAAACTGCTGCTCGCGGACGAACCAACCGGCAATCTTGATTCCTCGATGGCACGCGCCACCATGGCTCTGTTGGAAGAGATTAATGACGCTGGCACCACGATCATCATGGTGACCCACGACCCGGAACTGGCGCGCCGCGCGCATCGCAACGTGCACATGGTTGACGGGAACGTGGTTGACGGGGGCGTGGTTGACGGGGGCGTGGTTGACGGGCAAGTCGTCCATGGTGGCGAAGGCAAGTCAACCCTAAATAAAGCCGCCTAAATAAAGCCGCTTAAATAAAGCCGCCTGAATAACGCGGCCTGAATAACGCGGCCTGAATAAACCAGCCTAGATAAACCAGCCTGAATAAACCGGCCCGAGGAAAGCAAGCATGTTCACCTATCAACTCAAGCTCGCGTGGCTGGCACTGCGCAGAAACCCGATGCTGACTGCGCTCATGGTGGTCGCAATCGGCATGGGCATCGGCTTCGCCATGACTTCACTGACCGTGCTCTACCACTTGGGCAACAACCCTATTCCCCAAAAGAGCGCGCACCTGCATGCTGTGCAGCTGGACGCCTGGGGCCCTGAAGCGCCATGGAACGACAATGGCGACGCGCCGGATCAGCTGACTTACATGGACGCCGCAGCGCTGATGAAACGCGCTCCCGCGGAACGGCAAACCGCGCTGTATTTCACCTTGCTTGCGGTGCAGTCGGATAATCCCGAGATTGCACCCGCGCGCTACGGCTTTCGCGCTACTCAGCGGCACTTTTTTTCAATGTTTGACCTGAAGTTTCGCTATGGCGCCGCCTGGGGCGCAGACGCGGACCAAAGCGCGGCGCGTGTGGCCGTGCTGACCGCACCCATGGCAGAACAGCTGTTTGGCTCAGTGGATCCGACCGGACGCAAAATCCGCATGGGTGACGAGTTTTTCACCGTATCCGGCGTGGTTGAACTGTTCAATCCCAAGCCCAAGTTCTATGACGTCAGCCAAGGCCCGCTCAATGAGCCGGATGAAGCCTTTCTACCCTTTAGTACCGCCATCGACAAACAATTGAATACCTCAGGCAACAACAACTGCTGGAAGTCACCCGGCGAAGGCTGGGAGGGAGCCATTCGCAGTGAGTGCATTTGGATTCAGTATTGGGCCGAGCTACCCACCGCAGCTGACCAGGCCAAGTATCTTGAATTCCTCAACGCCTATGCGCAGGAGCAAAAGCTGTTGGGCCGCTTTGCGCGCACCGATAACAACCACATTCCGGACGTGGTGGAACACCTGGTACTGCGCCAGGTGGTACCGAATGATTCTAAAACGCTGGTTTGGGTCGGCTTCGCTTTTCTGGCGATCTGCTTGCTCAACGCCGTGGGCCTGATGCTGACCAAGTTCCTTCGCCGTGCGCCGGAACTGGCGGTGCGTCGAGCGCTTGGCGCCTCGCGCAAAACTTTGTTCATGCAGCACTTGGTTGAAGCCGGCGTGGTTGGACTGGCGGGCGGCGTGGTCGGCGTATTGCTCACCCTGCTCGGGCTGCAAGGGATCATTGCGCTGAATCCGGAATTACGCGAATTCGTGCGGCTCGATATCTCGATGCTGCTCACGCTAATCGCCGTGGCGCTTTCGGGCGCCCTGCTTGCGGGCATTTTTCCGGCTTGGCGCGCAAGCGTGCTGCCGCCAGCACAATCGTTGAAAACGAACTGACGCGTTGCCTTCGAACGCCATCGAAACCAAGGAGCATGTTATGGGCGCCACTCTGCGCGCATTGAAAAAAAGCAAGGCCGCGGCCTTGTTGATCGTGATCGAAGTGGCATTAACGCTGGCGCTGGTGGTCATTGCGCTTTCCGTGGTGAGCGAGCGCATGCAAAACATGGGGCGCGCGAGCGGCGTGGATGAAGCACGCATCGTCTCTTTTAGCTCATCACCCATCGACCCCAAAACTTACGCGCCGGAGGCGGCCTTTGTCGCAGATCGCGAACGGCTGCTGCTGATCGACGGCATTGAGTCCGTGTACGTGACCAACTCGCTGCCGCTTTCCGGTGGCGGCTGGAGCACGGGTGTGACCGCAGTCGCGGGCAAAGACCAGGATCTGGGCGCCGCAATCTACATGTTTGACGAGAACGCGGTAGGGACGCTTGGCCTGAACATAGTGGCGGGCAGGAACTTTACCGCCGACGAAATCAGCCACCGGCAGGACGGCGCGCGCTTGACGGCCAAGGTCGCCATCATCACGGAAGCACTGGCCAAACGCTTGTTTCCCGAGCAGAGCGCAGTCGGCAAATTTGTCTCACTGGATTCGGATCTACCCACGCTCGACACCCAAATCGTCGGCGTGGTGGAAAGACTGCAAGCACCGTGGACCGGTTGGGGCGAACTGGAGCACACGATAATGGTTCCCGTGCGCCCTGCAGATGGCTCTTGGCGCTGGGTGCTGCGGGTGCAGCCAGACGCGCTGGAGCGCGTGCTTAAGGACGCCAAGGAGACCTTGGCTGCGGCCGATCGAACCCGCGTCATCGGTCGCTTTCAACAAACTGGTCTGGATCTACGTAAAAAGGCCTACTCGCAGGACCGTTCCATGGCGCTCATCCTGGGCACCATCAGCATCTTGTTGCTCATCATTACCGCCTTGGGAATCGTCGGCATGGCTAGTTTTTGGGTCACTCAGAGAACCAAACAGATTGGCATACGCAGAGCGCTTGGCGCGCGCCGCGCCGATATCCTGCGCGAGTTCCACCTTGAGAACGCGCTGCTTACTGGCGCCGGCGCCGTACTCGGCGTACTGATCGCTTACGGGCTGAATTTTCTGGTCAGCGCCGAGAATGGCATGCAACCCGTGCCGATCAGCTTTCTGCTTGGGGGCGTCGTGGGCGCCATGATTCTGGGTCAGCTGGCGGTCTACTGGCCGGCACGGCGAGCCAGCCAAGTGGCGCCCGCAATCGCCACGCGCAGCGTTTGATGCGATGCCTAGGATTTGAGGCCCACTATTCAATGCCTCTGCTTTGTTGTTTAAAATTCTAGGTTCTAAAATTCTTAGGTTCTAAAATTCTTAGGTTCTAAAATTCTATGTCTGTGGGGAATGATTGAATGAGCCGAGTGCTTATCGTTGACGATCACTCAGGCGTGCGTGAAGCGCTTGCCTTGCTGTGTGATGTCGAGGGCCATGAGCACATCGAAGCGGCGTCCCCAGCTGAGGCGCTGGCGCTGCTCGAAGCGCAAGACGTCCATCTGGTGTTGCAGGATATGAACTTCACCTCGGATACCACATCGGGCAAGGAGGGCGTTAATCTGTTCGGGAAAATCAGGGAAAAGCATCCTGATTTGCCGATCGTGTTGCTGACTGCCTGGACTCACTTGGAACAGGCGGTATCGCTCGTGCGTCTGGGCGCGGCCGACTATCTTTCCAAGCCCTGGGACGACGGCAAGCTGCGCGCCACGATGCGCAACTTGCTGGAGTTAAATGATTCACGGGTGCAGCTGCGTCGGTTGAGCGCGGCGCGGCAGAAGCGTATCGACAGCCTCAAGGGACATGAGCTGTGCGGCATGGTGGTGGCTGATGCAAGCACACTTGAACTGGTGCAACTGGCCCTAAAGCTTGCGCCAGCGGACATTCCGATCCTGATCACCGGGCCCAATGGCGCGGGGAAAGAGCGCATCGCCGAAATCATCCATCGCAACTCGCGCGTGAAAGAAGGACCGCTGATAACCCTGAACTGCGGCGCGCTGCCCTCGGAATTGATTGAGGCCGAGCTTTTTGGCGCCGAAGCGGGCGCCTACACCGGCGCGATCAAAGCACGTGAGGGCCGCTTCGAGGCGGCCGATGGCGGCACGCTGTTCCTGGATGAGATTGGCAATCTATCGCCATCCGGGCAAATGAAGCTGCTGCGGGTGCTGGAAACCGGGCGCTTCGAACGCCTGGGCAGCAACCGAACGCGCGAGGCGAAAGTACGCGTGCTGTCGGCCACCAATGCAGACTTGCAGGGCATGATTCGTGCCGGGAAATTTCGCGAAGATCTTTACTACCGGCTCAATGTTTTTGAGCTGCGCCTGGCGCCCTTGCGCGAGCGACGCGACGATATTCTGCCGCTGGCACAGCATTTTCTTTCCGGGGCGTGGCAACTGAGCGAGGGCGCGAAGCGCGGACTGCTGCGCTACGACTGGCCGGGCAACGTGCGCGAGTTGAAAAATGCCATCACGCGGGCGCAGCTGCTGGGCAAGCACGACAGCATCGCGTTGGCTGACCTGAACCTGCCAGACCTGAACCTGCCAGCCACGGCCATGCGCCCAACGAGCGACGAGGTGCTGCGTGAGCCGAACAAAGAGCACATTGAACAAGCGCTCAAATCAAGCCGCGGCGTGATCGCCGAAGCTGCCGGCCTGCTCGGCATGAGCCGACAAGCGCTGTATCGACGCATGGACCGCTTTGGAATCAACCGCGAGTGAAAGCAGAATTGCCAGTGGCCGTGCTTGCGCTCACTTGAGCCCAAATCGATGCGGTTGGTGGCTCGCCGCATCCTGCGCGGACTTCTTTAATCGATGCGGTTGGTGCCTCACCGCATCCTGCGCGGAGTCACTTTCATGGCCCGAAGCCACCCCTGAGCATGAAACTTGTCGCACGCGCCATGAAGTTAGATTTCGTGCCTCCCTTTTCCCCAGCCCAATTCTCCCCAAACATTGGGGAGCGAGCACAAAGAGCCCCTTCGGAGCCATCTTGGGGCGAAGCTGCGCGAGTTTCACGCTAACCCAAGAATCAGTGCTTTGCGACGTGCTCGCTGGCGCGCGTGTAGACGTACACGCGCGCTGGCGGCACATTTCTTAGCTCGCGTCGCTCGCGCGTGCAGTGCAGATTCAAAGCGCGGCGCAGCTCGCTTGCCAGTGACGGCTTTGGGCCGTAGGTGAAGGTCACCAAGCGCCCGCCTGGCGCAAGCACCGCAAACACCGCGGTCACGATGTCGCGTGCAATGTCCTGCGGCATGCTGAGGAAGCCAAGCCCGGAAATGACCACATCGACACCGCCGGCATCAAAGCCAGGACTGCTTGCGACCAGATCCGACAGCGCGCGGGCGTCGGCGTGACACACCACGCACTGTGGAAACTGCGCCTTGAGCGTTTCTGCCAGATCGCCATTGAGCTCTACCAGCATGAGCTGCTCCGGCGGCAAACCGCGCTCCAATAGCTCGCGCGTGAACACGCCCGTGCCAGGACCCAGTTCAATCACGCGCGCTAAGGAATCGCCAGCAGCGTCAACCATCAGGCGAGCCAGAAACTTGCTGCTTGGCATCACCGATGCGGTCGCGAGCGGATCGCGCAGCCATTGTCGGAAGAAATGCAGTCCCTCGCGCAACTTTTTGGTCATGCCGGACGGAGGTTGTTCAAATCGAGCAGAAGCACGTCAATCATGAGTTGGCACGGGAAGTTGGCACTGAGGAATGTAACAGGGACCCGCTTGCGCCCAGCCGGCAAGGCTCAGACATCAGACGTGGCGATCAATGTGAATGCTAGCGTGGTTCAGCTGGGCCGTCGCATGCCTTTTGGCCTGCACTTAGTTTTCACTGTACCCGAGTTTGTGCCAGCATAAGGCACCTTTGCCACCACCGGCGCATTCTGCCCTCTGTTATTCGTGCCAAGTAACCTATCGCGCGCCAATCCCAAAGAACTGCTCAAAGCCCTTCGTTACTCATACCAAGGCCTGCGGGCAGGCTTGCAATTTGAAGCCTCATTTCGTCTTGAAGTGGGCTTGTTCGTGCTGCTGGCGCCGCTCGGCTTTTATCTGGGGGAAACTGCGCTCGAACGCGTGCTGCTGGTGAGCGTGTTGGTGCTGATCATGGTCGCAGAGCTCTTGAATGCCGCGGTGGAAGCCATCGTCGACAAGACCACGCCAGAGTTCCACGTGCTTGCAGGACGCAGCAAAGATTTCGGTTCGGCCGCGGTCTTTCTATGCATGTTGAACGCCGTGTTCACCTGGATCTGCCTGCTCTGGAGCTGAATTTGGAAGTCTTGTTGAGTTCGGAAATCTGGCTTGCACTGCTCTCGCTGGCCGCTCTCGAAATCGTGCTCGGAATCGACAATCTGGTGTTTCTATCGATAGTCACGGCGCGCCTGCCCGAGCACGAGCGCCCGCGTGCGCGCAAACTGGGCATCGCGTTTGCCTGTATCACGCGGATCATGCTGTTGACCAGCCTCGCTTATCTGGCGCGCATGAAGGAACCGCTGTTCGCGCTGGCGGGACAAGAATTTTCGCTGCGCGATCTGGTGCTGATCACCGGCGGACTGTTCCTGCTGGTGAAAGCAACCCTGGAAATCCATTCGGCAGTCGAGTTCGATGCCAATGAACAAACATCGTTGCGTCCTGCAACCTCGTTTTGGGCCGCGATCGCACAGATTGCGGTGATCGACATCATTTTTTCGCTCGATAGCGTGATCACCGCGGTCGGCATGGTAGACGTCATCCCGGTCATGATCGCCGCCATCTTGCTGGCCGTAGGCGTGATGCTGTGGGCATCCACGCCGGTTGCCAACTTCATTGATCGCCACCCGACGGTCAAGTTGCTCGCGCTCTCATTCCTGATTCTGGTCGGCGCCGCCTTGATTGCCGAAGGATTCGGGCAGCAGGTCCCGAAGGGCTACCTGTACTTTGCGATGGCCTTCTCCGTTGGCGTGGAGGCACTCAATATGCTCGCGCGTCGCAGCGCTCGCCGCAGCAGCGACGGGGAGTGAGCGTACTGCTGGCTTTCAACAAGCCCTATGGCGTGTTGACCCAGTTCACGGATCGCGCAGGCCGGCGTACGCTGGCCCAGTTCATAAGCCAAGCAGGCATCTACCCGGCAGGCCGCCTTGATCTGGACAGCGAAGGGCTGTTGCTGCTGACCGACGATGGGCGGTTGGCACAACGCATTGCCGACCCAAGCCAGCATATGAGCAAGACCTATCTGGTGCAGGTCGAAGGTTTGGCAAACAGCGACGCTCTGGAACGCTTGCGGCAGGGCGTCGAATTGAGCGACGGCATGTGTGCACCTGCCTTGGTGCAAACCGTGCCCACCCCCGATTGGCTGTGGCCGCGCGAGCCGCCGATTCGTATCCGTCAGCACATTCCCACCTGCTGGCTTCAGCTTCAGATTCGCGAAGGACGCAACCGTCAGGTGCGTCGCATGACCGCTGCGGTCGGCTTGCCCACTCTGCGCCTGATCAGAAGCGCAATCGGACAACTCGCCCTCGGCGCTCTCGCTCCGGGTGAGTCTCGCGCCATAAGCAGTGCCGAACTAGGACTGCGCGCTGATTCAGTAAGGGAACGCTCACGCAGTAAGGGAACGCTCACGCAGTAAGGGAACGGTCATTCCGCACGCAGTTGCGGAATCCATGAGCGTACGGGCAAAAATTGCAGACCTCTGCTTACGATCGAGATGACAGCGGTCGAGCTGACAGGCCCTAATTGCAGATCTCTCCCAGCGCTCATTCTGCGCGCAGCCGTCAGCCACAGTCAGTTGAATCCACAACATCCGGCGTTGGCCAAACTGGATAAATATCACACCACCTGTTCCGGCACCAAACGGCTCCAGAGCATGAAACCCGGCGCTAAAGAAACGCGAGCGAGGCGGGCGCGCCCATGGCCATCGCGATCATGGGTCGGAACAGCAGCGCGGTGAGCAGCACATAGGCAAAGACCAGCACCAGCGGGCTCAGATCCAGGGGTCCGAACAAGGGTAGCCGGCGGCGAATCGGCATCAGCAGCGGCTCGATCATGCGAATCACCAGCTCGGTCAGGGCATTGCCGCGCGGCTGGACAAAGCTCATGACGATGTAGATGAAAAGTAGAAACATGAAGGCGCGGGAGATCCATAGTCCAAGCTCAGCGGCGCCAATCACGAACAGGGAAAACAGGTTCGGCACTTCATAGTAGAACCAGCTTTTTATCACACAGGTCAGCCACATGAGCAGCAGGGCCGCAAGGCACAGATTTCGCCAGCGTGGGATGACGCGCTCGATTGGGCGAATGATCGGATTCATGGTCTCGGCAATCCATTGATATATGGGATGCGAGAACGGCACACGAAAGAGCTGAAAGAAAATTCGCGCAAACAGCAGCAGCAAGGGAAACGCGAACAAGGTTTCGATCAGGAAATACTTTACGTCGGTCATGAAACTCTCCGGGAAAACATGTCGTCACCTTAGCCGCCGAGCTCAGCGCAGGGGAAGCTGCCGCACAGGCGGCTGCCAAGGTCCTTGCGAGGCAATTGCGTGAGGCGCCGTGCGCACGCCCGTCGCCTCCGCTTTATGGTGCCAGCGGCGGGTTAATCAAGGGAACCTCAAGTTTGCGCGAGTGCCTTGCCACGCGCCGTTGCCGCCGCCACCGCGGCCGCAACCAGGGACGCGAATCCGCCTTGATCCAGCACGGCCAGCGCTGCTGCCGTGGTGCCGCCCGGTGAGGTGACACGCGCACGCAGTTCCCCGGGCGATTCCTCCGATTGCTGCGCCAGCTGCGCCGCGCCCAACGCAGTTTGCAGCACCAATTCACGAGCAATCGCGGGCGGCAATCCGGCTGCCAGCGCACCTTCGATGATGCCCTCCATCAGGCGAAAAAAATACGCCGGTCCGGAGCCAGATACGGCCGTCACAGCGTCCATCAGCGACTCATCATCAATCCACGTTGAGCTACCCACGGTCGCCAACAGAGCCTGCGCCTGGGCGCGGTGTTGCGCACTGAGTCCGGGCTCAGCACACAGCACGCTGATCCCGGCTCCCACCAAAGCCGGCGTGTTTGGCATTGCGCGCACCAGCACCGGTCCCGGTCCCAAGCCGGCGCGCAGCTGCTGCAGCGGAATGCCTGCGGCGATCGATACCACCAAAGCTTGCTGCCCGGCGAAGCTGCGCAGCTCGCCAAGCACGCCCTGCATCATTTGCGGCTTGACCGCCAGGAGCCAGATCTTGGCGTCGCGAGCCGCGGCAAGATTGCTCTGCTCGATTCGAATCGGAAAATCGCGTGCAAGCGCGGCGCGCGTGGGCTCCCACGGTTCGCTGACCGAAATCGTGGCCGGCGCTACGCCGTGCTTGAGCAAGCCACCGATAAGCGCGCGCGCCATATTGCCGCCGCCGATGAAGGCGATTCCAGGAAACTCAAGGCGAGGAAACTCAGGCATCACGAACTCCGAACCGAAACAGGCCGCGATGATAAAGGTCTTGGCGACAAGTTTTTGTTTCCGGGTGACTGCAGGCCCCCTACTACGTGTCAACCTCTCCCGCGACGGCTGTTATGTCAGCGCGACT
>Ga0163144_10010782_pt1 | contig 19429 bp, 16 predicted proteins | sample OliLak19BULKMAT1_FD_123175 | JGI IMG/M metagenome (GOLD analysis project Ga0163144, IMG submission 123175) | Freshwater microbial mat bacterial communities from Lake Vanda, McMurdo Dry Valleys, Antarctica - Oligotrophic Lake LV.19.BULKMAT1 | ecosystem: Environmental > Aquatic > Freshwater >... | reverse complement strand
CACCACTCGCTCACGCTCGCGGCCACACTCCAACCAAGCCGAAGCAAGCCCTGGTCGCCTCCGGCGCCGCCAAAGGCGGGTAACTTCGGGGTATCGGACCCAAAGCGAATGAATCAAACCTCGTTGGACTGGATCGATTCCTGGATTTCTGGCTGCTGAATTAATATCTCTGATTCATGGACGACGCCCTCCCCCCGCTCAACGCCGCCGAAGCGCGCGTCCTGGGTTCGTTGATCGAAAAACAGATCACGACGCCCGACTACTATCCGCTCACGCTCAACGCGCTCACCAACGCGTGCAACCAGCTCACCAATCGCGATCCCGTCGTCGCCTTCGACGAGACCACCGTGGTTCGCGCGATCGAAGGCCTGCGCGGCAAACGCCTCGCCACGCTGTTTGCCGGCCAGGAAAGCCGCGTCGCGAAATACAAGCACACGCTCACCGACGCCCTGCTGCTCACGCCCGCCGAGGTTGCGTTGCTTTGCGTGCTCCTGCTGCGCGGCCCGCAGACGATCGGCGAACTGCGCACGCGCTGCGAACGCATGTTCGCCTTCGACACGCTGCCCGAGGTCGAGGAAGCGCTGCACGGCCTCGCCGCGCGCCAGCCACAAGCCCTCGTCGCAAAGCTGCCGCGCCAGCCCGGCACGAAGGAGTCGCGCTATGCCCAGTTGCTGACCGGCCCGATCGAAGCGACCGCTGCGGCCGCCACAGAGAAACCGCCCCTGGTCGAGCCCGCCACCGCCCTCGTCCGCGCCGAGAATGAACGGATCGCGAAGCTCGAGCAGGAAGTCGCCGAGCTGAAGCAGCAGTTCGCGGAATTCAAAAAGCAATTCGAGTAATCGGCCGACCCGATCGCAGAAACGCGGGAAAGCAGGAAAACGAAATCAACCTAAAAGCCGAGTTCGCACCGGAGAACGCAGAGGTCGCGGAGCAAGCAGGTGGAAAAATCGGCTCAGGGGGCGCATCGGTGAGGTGATGGATCCGCCGAGGTGACAATTCCATTTGCTTTCAAGATGAGCCGAATTGTAGCGGAACGGCTTCCCGTTCCGGATAGGAGCCGAAGCGGCTCCGCTACGAAATCAGTCTCACCTTGAAAGCAATCTGGAATAAGCATGGTTTCTCCTCCGCGCTCTCCGCGTTTCCACTGTTGTTTGCAGGAGCAGTTCTCTTCCGTGGTTCCGCTCCTCCACGCTTCCCGCGATTGCGCCTGCGGACCTTTCGCCGCCGCGCTTGCATTCGCCCAAAGTCCTCCGCTTCACTCGTCGGCAATTGTGAAGCAAAGTATCGTCACCTTGGACATGGAGGGCGTCCTCACGCCCGAAGTCTGGATCGCCGTCGCCGAGCGCACCGGCATTCCCGCGCTGCGTCGCACCACGCGCGACGAGCCCGACTACGACAAGCTCATGCTTTACCGTATCGGGATCATGGATCGCCACGGCATCACGCTCTCGCAAATCCAGGCGGTGATCGCCGGCCTGCCGCTCCTCCCCGGCGCCCTTGATTTTCTCGACGAGCTCCGCCGCCGCACCCAGGTCATCATCCTCTCCGACACGTTCGAGCAGTTCGCCCAGCCATTCATGCAGCAGATGGGCCGGCCGACGCTCTTCTGCCACCGCCTCATCGTCGCGAATGATCGCATCACCGGCTACCAGCTCCGCATGGCCGACCAGAAACGTCATTCGGTCGCCGCCCTCCAGTCGCTCAACTACAACGTCATCGCCGCCGGTGACTCGTTCAACGACACCTCGATGCTCGGTCAGGCCGATCATGGCTTCCTCTTCCACGCGCCCGAAAACGTCGTCCGCCAGTTTCCGCAGTTTCCCGCGGTCAACGACTACACGGATCTGCTCACGCTGATCGTCACGCGCCTCTAAGGGGCGGCGGCGTCCGCCTTCGATTCGAAAATCCCACAGCGTCCCGCCGCCCGCCAGCGACCGGGAAATCTGCTCGCGCCCGCGCCGCGCACTCCGCCACATTGGGCGCACCCCTCCCCATGAAACGCCTCTTCCGCTGCCTTCTCCTTGCCGGTGGTCTCCTGCCCGCCCTCGCCTTCGCGCAGGCCTCGTTGCCCGCCAAGAAAGTCGTCTTCACTTCGAACCAGCGCCTGAGCGAAAGCGATATCCGCGAGATGAAACAGGCCGCGCCCTCGCTCAACCTCGTTTTCCCCACGCGCGACAACCTCCTGCAGGAACTCGCCGATGCCGACGCCGTGATCGGCGGCTTGAATCGCGAACAATTCCTCGCCGCCAAAAAACTGCAGTGGATGCAAATCACCTCCGCCGGCGTGGAGAACTATCTCAGCATTCCCGAGATCAAGAACAGCCAGGTCACGATGACCAACATGAAGATCGTGCAGGGCGTCGAGATTGCCGACCATGCGCTCGCGTTCCTGCTCGCGCTGACGCGGCGGCTCGATGTCGCGATCAAGGATCGCGATACGGAGACCTGGCGGACGCTCGCGAACTACGGTCCACCGCTCGAGCTCCAGGGCAAGACGGCGGTCGTCATCGGCGTCGGCGGCATCGGCATGCAAATCGCCGTGCGCGCGAAGGCGTTTGGCCTGACGGTCATCGGCGTCGACCCGAAAGACATCCCGTATGCGCCGCACCTCGATCGCACCGTCTGGCCCGATCGGCTCGATTCGGTGCTGCCGGAGGCCGACGTCGTATTCGTCTCGGCACCACACACGCCGGAAACGGACAAGATGATCGGCGCCGCCCAGTTTGCGAAGATGAAGAAGGGCGTGCTCTTCATCGCCGTGTCGCGCGGAAAGCTCTACGACAACAACGCTCTGGTCGAAGCCCTGAAGAGCGGCCACGTGGGAGCCGCCGGCCTCGACGTCACCGAAACCGAGCCGCTGCCGAAGGGTCACCCGCTGTGGAAAACCGGCCGCGTGATCATCACGCCACACATCGCCGGCCGTTCCGACGGCGAAGGCGCGCGCTACTTCGAGCTCTACAAGGACAACCTGATCCGCTTCGCCAGAGGTGAGCCGCTGCGCCACACCGTCGACAAGGCGAAGGGTTACTGATCCCAATTTGCTTTCAAGATGAGCCGTTGGGTAGCGGAACGGCTTCCCGTTCCGGGTGGGAGCCAAAGCGGCTCCGCTACGAAATCGGTCACACCCTGAGAGCAGTCTGGACTGAGCGGCCCCAGCCTCGCTGCGCTCCCGCGCAGGGCTCCATCGCCGCCTCCAAACCACCCGCCCTACGCCCCCGCCAGAAACCGCTCGATCCGCCCCTGCACTTTTTCGCGACCGAGCACGCGGATGATGGCCGTGATGCTCGGGCCGGCATTCGTGCCGGTGAGCGCGAGCCGCGTCACGGCCTGATAGTCGCCGAAGCCGAGGCACTTCTCCGACGCGAGTTTCTTGATCGCCTCTTCGATCGCCGCATCGCTTGAGAGATCCATTGCCGGCAGCACCGCGAGCACTTCGCCGAGCCGCGCCTTGGGCTCGCCCTTGGCCATCACCTTTTCCCTCACCTTCGCGTCGATCGCAAAGTTCTCCGTAAAAAAATAGCCCGTGTAGGCCGCGAGTTCGTCGATCGACTTAATCTTCGGCTGGGCGAGCAGCATGATTTCGCGGAAATAGGTCTCCGTGGCCAGCACCGCGGCCGCGTTGGCCTTTTCACCCTGCGCCTCGAAAAACGCCCGCGCCAGCGCCACGAACCTCTCCGCCGGCTGTTCGAGCAGATAGGTCATGTTGAGGTGCGAAAGCTTCTTCCCGTCGAACTTCGCGTTCGACTGGTTCACCCCCGGCAGATCGAAGAGCCGCACGATCTCCGCGATCGGCATCTTCTCGCGGTCGTCGCCGGGATTCCAGCCGAGCAGCGAGAGATAATTCACCAGCGCCTCGGGCAGGAAGTGCCGCTGTTGATACTCTTCGACCAGCGCGCCCTTGTCGCGCTTGCTCATCTTGCCCTGGCCCATCTCCGGCGATTTCAGGATCAGCGGGATGTGCGCAAACACCGGCGGAACGATGCCAAAACCCTCGTAGAGCCGCACGTGCTTGCTCGTGTTGGAGAGATGATCTTCACCGCGGATGATGTGCGACACCTTCATCTCGATGTCGTCGACCACGTTCACGAAATGGAAAACCGGGTTTCCGTCGGAGCGGAAGATCACGAAATCCTCGTCCTCCATCCGCTCCACCCGGCCGCGTATCTTGTCTTCAATGACGACGGGCGGCGTCTTCACCTTCTCGACTTCCTTCTTCCGGTGGTCGTCGAAGACCCGGTAGCGCTCGCCGAGCAGATTGAACCACACCGCGCCGTCCTTCTCGTAGGCCCGGCCGCTCGCCAGCAGCTTTTGTTTGTAGGCCTCGTAGATCGCACCGCGCTGGCTCTGTCGATACGGACCGAAGTCGCCGCGCTCGCCGGCGCCCTTTGGATTCGGACCTTCGTCCCAGTCGAGCCCGAGCCAGGTCAGGCTGTCATAGATCAGCTTCAGGAACTGCTCGCGGTTGCGCTCCTTGTCCGTGTCCTCGATCCGCAGGATGAACGAGCCGCCGGCATGGCGCGCATAAAGCCAGTTGAAGAGCGCCGTGCGGGCGCTGCCGATATGGAAAAACCCGGTGGGACTGGGAGCGAAGCGAACGCGGACTTGAGACATGGAGGAAAGGAAGACCATCAAACAGGGCCGGAGAAAAACCAATGGGGAAATCAGGAAATTCAACGGCCACCGCGGCCGCCGGCCCGCCCATCGGGAATCGCCCCACTTCGCGCCGGAAATCCGGCAGAAAAGACCAGAAGTTTTCCGATAGGGCTGCACCTTGTGCAGCGGCGTGGCGCGGGTTTAATCGTTTTCATGAGTTCCACGCTTCAGCCCCTCATCGTCGCCGTCGATGACGAAGCCGACGACATGTTCTTCCTGCGGCACATCATCAACAAGTCCGGCCTGGGCCACCGCTTCCAGGCATTCGCCAACGGCGAGGCCGCCGTCAACGGCCTCTCGGCGCTGCCGGCGCCGGAAGTCGCCGTCGCGCTGCCGCTCGTGTGCTTCGTCGACATCAAGATGGCCGCGATGAACGGTTTTGACCTGCTCCGCTGGATACGCGAGCAGCGCGCCTTCGACGCCATGCCCGTGTTCATGTTTTCCTCGTCCGACGATCCGCGCGATGTCGACAACGCCCGCGCGCTTGGCGCGCAAGGCTACCTGAAGAAATACCCGTCCTCGACCGCCATGAAGTCCGTATTGGAGGAGGCGCGTGAATTCGCCCTCCTGCCCGAGCCCAAGAAGAGTTTCGTGCAGTGGAGCTATCGCTTCATCGACTCCAGCGATGCCGTGCCCGCCAAATAGGCAGGTAGGGCGCGTTATCCTTAACGCCCCGCTCGGCGTGCTCTACGCCTCCGGCACGGCGGATTGGGGATAATCCGCCCCACCTCGAACCCTACCGTCCACGGTTTCTCCGACTCAGCGCGCGGCGCGCCGAGGCGCTTTCTTTCGGACCGCGGTCTGCGCGGGCCGTTTTCGTGCGCTGCTCTTCTTCTTCCCGGTCACGGCGCCGACGGCGCTGCGACGAGCGCTCTTGGCGCGCTTCGGCGTCGCCGCGGCGATCACCGGCCCGCGCACGGGTGCGGAGCGCTCCGTCAACCGGCGCTGGCGCGCGCTGGGATTGCGTTGCTCCGACACATCGCGCAGTGCCATGCCGCTGAACGCCGGGTTCGAGCTGATCGCGATATCCCCGAGCGAGACGATGCCGACCAGCCGGCCGTCGCGGCCGATCACCGGCAGCCGGCGAATCTGGCGATCCTCCATCACGCGCACCGCTTCCTCCACCGCCTGATCGGCGCGGACGGATGTCACGCTGCCCGACATGATTTCGCGCACGCTCGTCACGTTCGGGTCGCGCCCATCGGCCGTGCCGCGCAGCACGATGTCGCGATCGGTCAGCATGCCGATGAGGCGCTCATCCTCGCACACGGGCAGCGCGCCGACATCCATCTCGCGCATCAGCCCGGCGGCCTCGACCAGCGTGTTTTCGGGCCCCACGCAACGGGCGTGGGCGGTCATGATTTCGTGAACTTTCATCGTGCGTAGAATCTACTGGCAACTCTGCCCGCGCGCCATCGGGCGCGGGCGGATTCACCGATGGGAGAATCACGCCACCAGCGTCAGCGTCGCTCGCGTTTCTCGGTGAGCGCGCGCTTGAGATCGATCGCGTGCTGGAGGTGAGCCTGCATCCGCGGGAGGTGCTTGCGCGCGAAGGCCACGGCTTCCGCGTCTTCGCCGTCCTTCGCGTGCTTCGCGAGGAGCTTCACCACATCCTCATGGTCCGAGATCATCTTTTCCAGATAGTCCCGGTCGAAATCCTTCGCGTCGCGCTTCTCCCACTTGTCGGGATGGGGATCCTTCGCGGGCAGCGAAATGCCGCGCGCGGCGGCCAGTGAGCCCAATTCCTCGTTCGCGCGATCGTGGTCGTCGATCATCGACTGCGCGAAACGCCGCACGTCGGGATTCGAAGTGCGCGCGGCGGCCACGCGGGAAATTGCCACTTCCCCCATGCTGGCCTTGGCGGCCTTTTCCATGAAGTCGCGATCGTTCTTTTTCAGCGGCCGCACGGTCTCGACGACGCGCACATCGCGACCGGGTGTCTCGATCACGCGCGTCGTGGTCTGCGCGCAAAGTCCGGCAGGAATCGCGGCCGCGAGAAACGAGATCGCGAGGCCGCGGCCAACGACGGTGAAGGCAAGCGAGAGGTTCGGTTTCATGGCCAGACTGTGCCCCGCCTGCCCGTTTGGTTCCCGCCGCAGAGGCAGATGGGGTCGAGACGTCCGGCGTGTCGCGCACTTTCTCCGATGCTACGAACGGGCCGCACCGCCCGCACAAACACCTGTCTCACGTTCCTGCATCACTAGAGATTTACTTCCCTACAGAACAACACCCTCCATGAAAACCATCCTTGGCCTCATCTGCATCATCGGCGGCATCGCCCTCTTCTTCGCCGGGCTCAACCGGAAAGACTCGCTCGCGGGCCAGGCGGCCACCGCCGGCAACTCCATCGCCAACAGCCTCGACGGCGGCGCCCGCACGCCGAAGCACGTCGGCTTCATGGTCGGCGGCGGCGCCCTCGTGCTCGTCGGCATCGGCGTCATGGCCCGCCGCGGCCCGCGCGTCGTCTGACGCGACGCGGTCGATCCCCCCTTGCAGTTCGAGCCGCGCCGCCCTCGCCGCGGCTTTTTTTGCGGCCGGGTTCCCCGTCCGCGCGCTCGGTATCCACATTCCGGTGGCGCCGGACCTCAGCCCGAGCGCCCCGAGCGCCAGGAAGCGGATCAAGGACTCACCCCGTAGCACCGCCCGCAATCGCTGCGGTGTCCGGTCCAGGCAAAAAGCGGGTTTCCGAACGCAGCCACACGGGCCGGATCGCGGGCGCATCGTCCGCTCTGACCAGCGGGCAGTGGCCTCAGCCTGGCGGGAGACGTTTCTCGGCGCCCGGTGCAGGTTGATTGATCCCGTCGGCCCGCGCCGTCGGCGCATCCGCACTCGGTTTCGAGACGGTGACACCCTGATCGCGCCCGCTGGCGCCCAATCCACCCGTCCCCGTCGCGCGCCTGCTCATTCCAATTTGGCTTTCAAGATGAGCCGCATTGTAGCGGAACGGCTTCCCGTTCCGGGTGGGAGCCGAAGCGGCTCCGCTACGAAATCAGTCTCACCTTGAAGACCATCTGGAATCAGCAGCACGAAAAGGAGTGGGACCACCACAACGATCAAAACCAGCGCCACGATATAGCCCATGCGCGGCATAGACCCGGCCCGCGCGCGGAGGTGCGCCGCAGAGGTCGGTCAGCGCACGACGGAGCCAAGCACACCGTGTCGCGGGCGGGAAACTGCCGGACGGACGCGCGACGAAATTTCCCCGTCGCCGCATCGGAACTTCCGGGGGCCGATGCCGTCATTGCGGCTCACGCTGTGCTTTGGGCGTTGGAAATTTCGCTTGTCGGACGGCATTCGTTGGTGGTCCGGTGTAAGGTTCGTTATGAAAGGTCTAAAAATCTTTGGCTTCGTCGTGGGCGGTATTGCGGTCTTGTGCGGGCTTGTGCTCGCGCTGGCCCTGACATCCGGGGTGCAAACCTGGGCCGTGCGCAAGGCCGTCGCCGGCCAGCCGGGCATGACGCTCGAGGTGGCCAAAGTCGACGCGGGCTTCTCCGCCGCCAAGATCACCGACCTGCGCTTGATCAAGGACGGCGTGGTCGTGACCGCGAAAAGCATCACCGCGAGATATTCCGCCTGGGATTATCTCACGAAAAAGCGGATCAACGCCGACAGTGTGGCCGTGCAGGATCTCCTGGTCGATCTGCGCAACGCGAAGCCCGCCCCCACCGCGCCGGGCGCGACGCCCGCCGCCGCCGCCGGCAAGGCCGCGCCTTCCACCACCGCGGCGGCCCCCAAGTCTCCCCCCACCAAGGCGGCGCCGTTCAACGGCCTCCTCCACGAGGCGCAGCTTCCGTTCGACCTGCGCCTCGCGAGCGTGCTCGCCAAAGGCCGCGCGCTCATTTCGACCACGCAAACCGCCACCTTCGAGCTGAAAGGCGACAATCTGCAGACCGGGCAACGCGGCACGCTGGAGTGGACCGTCGATTTTGCCGATGCCACGCCCGACGCACCGATCCGCGCCGTCCGCACCACCGGCACCGCCGGCGTCAAGCTCGCCAACGATCGCCGGATCGAGCTCGTCGAGATTGACGCGATCGCCGCCGCCATGGGACCGAAGCTCCCGGCGGATCGGATCAGACTGACGGCGAAAGCCGATCAGCCGACCCCCGGCGGCAACGAAGGCTACACGGCCCAGCTCGGTTTGATGCGCGGAACCACGGTCGAACCGCTGCTCAAGCTCAGCGCACAATTTGTCACGGCCTCCCGCGAAATCACCGGCACATGGGAAGTCGCCGTCCGCAGCGAACAGCTCGCCGCCCTCCTCGCGGGCCTTGGCCTCCCGGAGGTCGCCGCCAACGGCGCCGGCCGCTTCGCCCTCAGACCCGACGCCGGCTCCGTCGCCGCCAGCGGCGACCTGCAGGCGCAGGTTTCCCAACTCCAAAAACTCTCGCCCGCCCTCGAAGCCATCGGTGCGGTGCAGGTGAAGACAACCTTCGACGGCGGTCTCGCCGGAGAAGTCGCCCGGCTGGACAAGCTGAATCTCGAGGTGACCGGCCCTGTCGGCCGCAAATTCGCCGAGATCACGATCGCCCAAAAAATCACCTACGGCCTCGTCGACAAGAAAGTAGCCCTCGCCGATCCCAAGGCCCCCGTCGCCCGCATCTCCCTGCAGCAACTCCCGCTGGCGTGGGCGCAGCCGGCCTTGCAACCCATGACCATCGAGAGCGGCGACCTGTCGCTCGTCCTCGATGTCGAAGCCGACGCCGACGGCGGCCACATCCGCGTGCGCGCCACCGAACCGCTGCTCGTGCGCAACGTCACCCTCCGTGACGCCCAGAAGAAAGCCCTCGTCGAGAAACTCACGCTCACCACCCGGCCCACAATCGATTACTCCGCGGCGCGCATCACGGCCCAACTTGCCGAGCTCAGCCTCTCGATGCCAGCGGGCGATGCCGTTACCGGCACCGTCAGTGCCGACATCACGCAGTTCGCAACCAAGCCGGTGGTCGCGTTTGCCGCGCAACTGCAGGTCAAGGTGATCGCCGCGCTCAAACCCTATCTGCCCGTCGACACCGGCCCGCTCACCGCCGCACTCGCCGCGGAAGGCCGGATCGAAGGCGACGCGATGGTGATCAACAAATCGTCCTCGACGGTCACCCGCGAAGGCGGCGCCCTGCTGACCTCCTACGAACTCGTGCAGCCGCTCACGCTCGATTTGAAGAAATCCACGTTCACCGTCGCCAATCCCACCGCCACTGCCGCGCGCCTGAAACTCGGGGAGATTCCGCTCGCGTGGGGCGAGGCCTTCATCGCAAAGGCAAAACTCGGCGGTTCGATCACAGGCGGGGCATTCGATGTCTCCTTGCGCTCCCTCGAAGATCTCACCGTCAACACCACTGCTCCGCTCACGCTGCGCGCCGTCTCCGCGACACTCGATGGCAAGGCGCTGGCTCAGGCGCTTGATGTCTCCGCCAACCTCACCGCGACCAAACGCGGCGATGCCATCGCCTACGAGGTCCGTCGCATCGAGCTCAAACAAGGCGAAGCCTCGCTCGCCACGCTGGTGGTCGCCGGCGAGGCGAAGCTCGGCCCGAAGATGACGATCGCCGCCAAGGGCAATCTCGACGCCGATGTTGCCGGGCTCATGAAGCAGCCTGCCGCCGCCGCGTTCGCGACGCTGTCACGCGGCCGACTGACCGCGGTCTTCGACGCCAACCTCGCCGAGGCGATCCAGGCCAAGGCGGCCATCTCCGCCAAGAACCTCGTGGCCAAGCAGGGCAACCGCACCCTCGGCGATCTCGATCTCACGCTGGAGGCCACGATGAAAACCGACGGCAGCGGCACCGTCACGCTGCCGATTACGCTCACGAGCGCGCAGCGCAAATCCGACGTGTCCATTGTCGGCGCCTTCGGCAAGGCGGCAAACAAGGAGACGTTCCTGTTCACGGGCAAAATTTCGAGCACCAGCCTGATCGTCGACGACTTCCAGGCCCTCGCGATCCTCGCCCCGGCCCCGGACGCACCGAAATCCCCCGCCCCCCCGGCTCCTCGCCCGTCGACCGCCGCAACGGCCGCCGCCCTTCCGGCGACCCGCGACACGAAGCCGTTCTGGTCCGCGGTGAACGGCAAATTCGAGGTGGACCTGAAGCGCGTCGCCTACGGCAAGGAGATCGTGACCGGCCTCCGCGGTGCGGCGGTCATCACCGACACGCGGCTCGCGCTCGAGAATCTCGATGGCCGCATGCAGGAAAACGCCTTCAAGCTGAATGCCGGCATCACCTTCGCCGCGAACCAGCCGAAGCCGTATTCACTTACTGGAGCCGCGGATGTCGCCGGCTTCGACGTGGGGGAGTTCCTCCGCGCCGCCAGCCCCAACGAGAAGCCGATGCTCGAAACGAAGGTCAAGGTGACGGCCAAGTTGAACGGCACGGGCGCAACCGTCGCCGAACTCGCGGAGCGGACGTATGGCGTCTTCGATGTTGCCGGAGGCAAGGGCGTCCTGCGCGCCCTCGGCCGCAAAGGCGAAGCGATCGGCGCCGTCTCGTCGGTGTTGGGTCTCGCGGGCGCCATCGCCGGTTCGGGCAACACCGTGGCGCTCGGCCGCCTCGGCCAGGAGCTCGAGGAGATGCAGTTCGACAGCTTCAGCATGCACATCGAACGCGATGCGGCGCTGAACATGAAATTCACCGGCATCGAGTTCTTGTCGCCCAACAAACGCCTCTCGGGCGCGGGCACCATGAATTACCTCAAGGACACTCCCTTCAAGAGCTGGCCCTTCCAGTTTGAATTCAAGCTGGCCGGCAAGGAATTCATGGCGCAGCTCCTGAACGAAGTCCGCGTCCTTTCCGGCACGCAGGACGAGAAGGGCTACTACCCGATGGCGGTGGCGTTCCCCGTGACGGGCACGGTCGACAAGGTGAACAACGGCCTGTGGAAAATTCTCCTCAGCACGGCGGCCCGGGCGGGCCTTGAAGGCCTGCTGCGGCCACGGTGAGCGGCTTCAGAATTCGGTGGGCCGTCGAGCAGCGGGGCGCCCCGTGCTCCGTTGCGCGGGCGTCGTCCGTCTTCGAATGGCGGCCGCCCTACGCCCGAGCCGCCGTCGCCCGATGCCGCGCAAACACGCCGCGCAGCGCCAGGCTCAGCTCGTCCTGCAACGCCTGTTGCGCCCGATAGCGCGCGACGTTTGCCTTGTTCGGCAGGCAGCGCGTCGCTTCGTTCAATGCCACGACGCCATCGGTGAACTCGCTGATCTTCGCCGTGCGCCTGCCGTCGCGCCGCGCCACGCACCACGCGGCCTGCAACGCGCCGCCGAGCGCCGCGCCCTCGTCCTCGACCATGCCGACGACCGGCACGCCGAAGATGTCGGCCATGATCTGGCGCCAGACCGCCGACTTCGCGCCCCCGCCCGTGACGCGGATCTCCTTCGCCTTCACGCCGAGCGCGGCGAGCCGGCGCAGGCCGTAGTTCATGCCCATCGTGACGCCCTCCATCGCCGCCCGCGCGAGCAACCCGCGGTGCAGCGACTGCTGATTCAGGCCGAGCAGCACGCCCGTGCCTTCCGGCACGTTCGGTGTCCGCTCGCCCGCAAAATATGGCAGCAGCACGAGCCCGTTTGCCCCCGCGGGCGCGCCGGTCACCGCGTTTTCCAACGCGGCGTGATCGAAGCCGAAGAGCGCGCGCATCTGCTCGGTGACGGTCGTGACGTTCATCGTGCAGAGGAGCGGCAACCAGCCGCCCGTCGAGGAACAGAAGGCCGCGATCTCGCCCTGCGGATCGACCACGGGTTTGTTGGCGAACGCGTAAATCGTTCCGCTCGTCCCGAAGCTCGCGGAGATGACGCCCGGTGACACATTGCCCGTGCCGATCGCGCCCATCATGTTGTCGCCGCCGCCCGCGCTCACGACCACATCGGTCCCGAGTCCATAACGCGCCGCGATCTCCGGCCGCAGTGTGCCGGCCGCCTCGTGCGATTCGCGGAGCGGCGGCAGCCAGTCGCCGAGATTCCGATCGATCGCGGCGAGCGCCGCGCGACTCCACTGGCGCTTGCGCACATCCATCAGGGCCGTGCCGGAGGCGTCGCCGAACTCCATGCAATAATTTCCCGTCAGGTGGAAATTCAGGAAATCGTGCGGCAGCAGCACGTGGCGGAGCCGCTTGAAATTCGCCGGCTCATGCCGTTTCAACCAGAGAATTTTCGGCGCGGTGAAACCGGGCAGGATCAGATTTCCGGTCTGCCGAATCGCCGCCTTGGGCCCGCCGAGCTTCCTCGTGATGAGCGCGCACTCCGCGGTCGTGCTGGTGTCGCACCAGAGTTTCGCCGCGCGGATCACCTTCCCGTGGGCGTCGAGCGGCACGAAGCCGTGTTGCTGGCCCGAGACGCCGATGCCACGCACGCGCGTGCGATCGATTTTTCCGGCCACTTCGAGGATCACCGCGTCCATCGCGTCCGCCCACGCCTGCGGGTGCTGTTCCATGTGCCCGACGGGCAGCGCGTCGATCAGCGTGTGCGGCGCACGCGCTTCGGCGATCACCTTGCGGGTATCGAGGTCAAGGACGACCGCTTTGACGCTTTGCGTGCCGGAATCGATGCCGATGAAGAGGGACATGGAGATGAAGCAGGAAGCCAGGAAACCAGAAAAAATGCGACGTGGGAATCCGTCATGAAGGTTCTGAACAAACCAATGTGGAAATCAGGAACTCGGAAAATGGACGGCTGGAAAGCCGCCCCCTCCGGGCCGAGCCGCCAACCGGCAGATGCGCCCCGTGGCGCACCTCGCGCTGCTCGCGGCTTGCATCCGACGAGTTTCCGCGCCGGACTCGCGCGCCCGGCCACCCCGCCGGGGTTTTCGTTCCCACCCCATGGATCCTCTCTTCTTGTTGTCGATCGGTGTCGTCGTCGTGATCGGTGCCATCGTCTGGCTGCGGTTGCATCCGTTCGTCGCCCTGTTGTCGGCCGCAATCGTGGTGTCGGTCCTGACCCCGAAGCAGAACATCGAGCAGTCGGTGCTCGCCCAGAAGCGCCCCGCCGCCGAAGCGACCGCGCGCGCGCAGGAATCGCTCGGCGCCAAGCTGGCCAACAAATTCGGCAACACGTGCACGAGCCTCGGCGTGTTGATCGCGATGGCCTCGATCGTCGGCGGCTGCCTGCTTCAAAGCGGCGGCGCCGATCGCATCGTGCGCTCGACGCTCCGGCTCTTCGGCGAGAAACGCTCGCCGCTCGTCTTCGGCACCAGCGGCCTCGTGCTCGGCGTGCCGGTGTTCTTCGACACGGTCTTTCTCCTCCTGATACCGCTCGCGCGGGCGATGGCCACGCGAACTCGAAGAAACTATCTCCTCTACGTGATGGCCATCGCGGTGGGAGCGACCATGACGCACTCGCTCGTGCCGCCGACACCCGGTCCGCTCTTCGCCGCCACCGCGCTAAAGGTGGATCTCGGGCTGATGATGGTCGGCGGCTTCATTTTGAGCACACTGGCGGCATCCGCCGGCCTGGCCTACGCTTGGTGGGCCAACCGCCGCTGGCCGACCGAGGTTCCCGGCACCGTCGCGAATGCCCCGATCCTGGAACGCCCGGAATCCGAGCTCCCGCCGCTCTGGCTCGCGCTCACGCCGATCGTGCTGCCCGTGTTGCTCATCTCGGCCGGCACCATCGCGAGCGTGGTGAAGTTCTCCCCCGAGATCGCCCGCGTGCTCAGCACCCTCGGCCACCCCAACATCGCCCTCGGCATCGCCGCGGCCATCGCTCTCGCCACGGTCGCCACACGCCCCGGCGCGGACAAGCAGTCGACCCGCACAGCCGTGCAGAGCGCCCTCGCCGACGCCGGCATGATCATCCTGATCACCGCGGCCGGCGGCGTTTTCGGCGGCGTGCTGCAGGAAACGGGCGTCGGCGAACGCATCCAGGGCCTCGCCCGTGAGTATCGCATCGCCGTGCTGCCGCTCGCGTTCTTCGTCACCGCGCTCATTCGCGGCGCCCAAGGTTCGGCCACGGTCGCGATGGTGACCTCCGTCGGCATCCTGAGCGGATTCGCCTCCGCCGAGACGCTCGGCTTCAACCCGCTTTACCTCGCGCTGACGATCGGCTGCGGATCGAAACCTCTGCTCTGGATGAACGACAGCGGCTTCTGGGTCATGTGCAAGATGAGCGGCATGACCGAACGGGAAACGCTCCGTTCCGTCTCCGTCATGTTCACGATCATGGGCGTCGTCGGTTTCGTTTTCGTTCTGATCGCCGCGAAGCTGTTTCCGCTGATCTGACGCCGGCTACTTCTTCTTCTCGTCCGAATTGTGCACCTTGATCGCGTCGAGATATTCCACCGGCGCGAAGTCGTCGCTCAGCACCTTCGCGTTGCGCAAGCGTTCCGTCGGCACGGGAATGACTTCGCGCTTGATCTCCGTCATGTCGATCCGGCCGAGAAACGGCGGGACCATCAGCATGTCGGGTGCGGGCCACTTCGAGGGATCGGTGATGACCGGCGTGCGGTATTTCACGGCGCACGCGATCACGTTGCCGCGGCCGTCCACCCCGAAGAGCACGACCTGCGGAAATACCGCCTGAATCGTTTTCAAATCCGAATAGTAGAGCTCGCTCGTCGCGTGCAAGTTGCTGACGAACACGCCACGGTCATTCAACCGCGCCGCGCACTCGCGATAAAACTCCTCCGTCTTCAAGTGCGGCGGCACGTATCCGCCCTGAAAAGCATCGAGGATCAGCCAGTCCCACTGCTGCTTGTCCCGCTTCACGAATATCCGGCCGTCCATGAGCGCCACCGGGGTCTTGTCCGTCGGCTTGAACTCCATGCGCGTGCGGGTGAGTTCGAGCACCTTCGCGTCGAGTTCGACCGTCTGGAGCAACGCGTCCGGGTAGGCCGCCGCGAACATCCGGTGAAAGCCCGCCCCGCCCAGACCGATCATCATCACGCGCTGCGGCTTTGGCTGCAGAAACAGCGCTCCGAACAGCGAGCGCGTGTAAGGCACCACCAGTTTCAACGGATCGCTCAGGTCGACCGCCGACTCGAGCGCCTCGCTGCCGCGCGCGCGCGCCCGCAGCTCAACGATGTCGCCGCGCCGTTCGACCATGAGCCGTTGATAAATCGTGTCGTAGCTCTCGACGAAATCGGCGGCAAGCGCGCGGCCGGCGAGCGCGGCGCACAGGAGGGCGGGACGAAGGAACTTCATGACGGGGACGAGGGGGCGGGAATCCGCAGCAAACGGAGCAGACACAACAAACTGATGACCGCAACGCCGAGCCAGAGATAGAGCAGCGTTGAAACGCGCAAATGCGGAATGAGCGCAAAGGCCGTGAGCATCACACCCGCGATGTTGCCCAGCGTGCTCACGCCATAGACGATGCCCGAGGCCTTGCCCGGCGGCGTCCCCCGCGTCGCCAGAAACTGCACGCACTGCGGACCAAACGTGGACAGCGCCGTCACGGGCAGGAAGAAGATGCCGAAGCACGAGACAAACAGCGCCGCGCTCATATCGGTGAAGGCCACTTCGATTTGGTTGAGCAGGGTGCGTCCGAAAATAGCCACCACCGCGAGCGAGATCACGGTGAAGAACAGGCCATAAAGCTGGCCGCGGCGGCGTTGCTCGGCCCCTAGGCTGCTGATCCAGCCGCCGACCATCGAGCCGATGCTAAACGCGGCGAGAAAGGTCGAGATGAGCCACGCCCACACGATGATCGAGGAGCCAAAATGCGGGTTCAGGAGTCGCGACGCGAGCAACTGAAAGCCCATGCTCAGGATGCCGAGGGTGATTACGACGAAGTAAAAGGCGAATAGCGTCACAGCGGGCGGGCACGGTGCGTGGTCAGAAACGCGATGTCACCTCGAAACTCCGGCGCGCGCGCTGCGTCAGGCGCGCAACCGCCGCACCCGCGTCTTTCCCCCTCATGCCCCTCCCCCACCGTCTGATCGTTGCCGCCCTTGCCGCGCTCTGCGCCCTGTTGATGCTGCCGGTCACCGCCCAGACCGCGGCCAAGCAGGCGCAGACTCCCAAACCCATGATCGGCTCGACCGTCTTCAATTGGGACAAACTCGTCGTCCGCCCCACTCCCAACGGCGAGCGGCGCGACGTCGCGAACAACCCCACGCCCACGCTCGCCGTCTTCGAGTGCCATATCACGACGCTGAATCCCGGCCGCGAATCGCACCCGCCGCATCGCCACGCCCAGGAGGAATTGATCATCGTCAAGGCAGGCACGGTCGAAGTGCACCTCAACGGCCAGACCCAGGTCGCGGGCCCCGGCTCGACTTTTTTCTACGCCTCGCACGATGCGCACGCCGTGAAGAATGTCGGCACCACCCGCGCCACGTATTGGGTGATCAACGTCGCCTCGACCGTCACTCATGCGCCCGCCGAGCACAACCAGGCGCCCACGCTGAAGTCGGGCGTTTTCAATTTCGAAAAACTGACCGACGTGCCGACGAAGACCGGATCGCGGCGCGGCGTGCTGGCCGGATCGACTCCCACGCTTGCCAAGCTCGAAAGCCATATCACCACGGTGAATGCCCGTGATGCCTCGCACGCCGCTCATCGCCACCCGGATGAGGAATGGGTCATCGTGCACGAAGGGAACATCGAGTTCACCATCAACGGCCAGTCCGAGGTCGCCGGCCCCGGCTCCATCGCCTTCTTCGCCTCGAACGATCTCCACGGCATGCGCAACGTCGGCGACACGCGCGCGATGTATCAGATCATTCGCATCGCGACGGCGGCGACGCCAAAGCCAGCGCCCGCCACGAAGAAATAAGGTCGGGCGCGGTTGTCTCCCCCGCCGCTTGGAGATGCGGCCGCGCCATCAGGGCCTCAGAGCGGTTTAACCAGTTCCCGTAGCGGAGCGGCTTCCCGCGCCGAGGGGAGCGCAAGGCGCTCCGCTACACCAAGGCGGCCCGCCGCCACCCCGCGCCCTTGATCCGCCTTGCCCCGGCCGAAGGTCAAGCCGCACCCTGACCGATCGCATGCCTTGGATCGTCGCGAGTCTCGTTTCCGCCTTCTTCCTCGGGTGCTACGATCTCTGCACGAAGCACGCCGTCCGCGACAACGCGGTGCTGCCGGTCCTGTTTTTCGCGAACGCCTTCAGCGCCTCGCTCTGGCTCATGGCGATGGCGGTGTCGGCCGCTGCCCCAGGCGTGCTGCCCGACGACCTCACGGTGGCCCCGCTGACGCTCACCCAGCACGCCCAGCTCCTGCTCAAGTCCACCATCGTCGCCGTCTCGTGGATATGCTCCTACTTCGCCGTCAAACAACTCCCGATCTCCATCGCGGCCCCGATTCGCGCGACGGGGCCCGTGTGGACCTTGATCGGCGCCCTGCTCGTCCTCGGCGAACGGCCGTCGTGGCTCGAGCTGATCGGCATCGGCACGACCCTCGCATCCTTCTTCGGCCTCTCGGTCGTCGGCGCCGCGGAAGGCATCCATTTCCATCGCAACAAATGGATCGGCTGGCTGCTCGCCGGCACACTCTTCGGCGCCGTCAGCGGGCTCTACGACAAATTCCTGCTCGGACGCGCCGGCTTCACGGCGTCCACCCTGCAGGCGTGGTTTTCAATTTACCTCGCGCTGCTGTTTCTTCCGCTCGTCGTCGGCTGGAAGCTGCGCTGGTGGCCGCGCCACACGTTTCAATGGCGCTGGAGCGTCCCGCTCGTATCGGCAGCGCTGCTCGTGTGCGATTTCATCTACTTCACCGCGCTGACCGATCCGGACGCGTTGGTTTCAGTCGTCGCCAGCCTGCGCCGCGCGAGCGTGCTCGTGGCCTTCGCCGGCGGCCTGCTCTTCTTCGGCGAAGTCAACGGCCGGAAAAAACTCCCTGCCGTGCTCGGCGTGCTGATCGGCATAGTGCTCACCGTGCTCGGGTGAACAGGATAGCGGAGCCGCTTCCGGCTCCGTCGGAACGGAAAGCCGTTCCGCTACGCCCTCACCGCCCGCGCCCGGCCGTAAACACCATGCCCTCGATCGCGCCCAGGATTTGCTGATACGCCTCGTCCCTGAAGCTGTCGGCACCGATGAAGATATCGATCAGGATGTCGGGCGCCAAACGGATCTTGCCGACGCTCGCGACCTTGAACTCCCCGGGCGGCGCCTTCTTGCTGCCGCGCAGCGCCGCATCCGTGAAATTGCAGTAGTAGCCGGAGCCCGTGCCGATCACGAATTCCTTGCCGTAGGCCTTGCCCTCGACCGACTGCGGCACGTAGGGCGCGCAATCGGCTTCCACGCGCAGTTTCAGTCGGGCCTTCGTATCGTAGCGATCGGTCTCGGGATAGGTGACCTTGAAGGTGACCGACGCGTTGATGGCTTCGTCGCGCGGCGTCAGCGTGACGTCGTATTGGCCGGCCATGTCGATGACCACCGGCTTCCAATCGCCGAGCAAATACATCGTGACCTTGCCGCGCGAACCGAGATTCAGGACCTGCTCCTGCGCGCACGCGCAAACCGCGGTGAGGAAAAAAAGGGCCAACAGTTTCTTCATGGTGAAAACGAAAATACCCGACTCATACCAATGGCTCGAATGAATGAGACGATGGGGGGGTAGGGACCGACCTCCGTGGCGGTCCGCGGCCCGCTCGGAGCGCGAGCCCTACCGGCGCTGCGCGCCAAAGTCCAAAAATCAGGAGCCATTGGTCTCACGATGCGCAAGCCCGACCCTAGCGCCACGCCAATCGCGCCGCCTCCCTCCGCGCAGGCGCAATTCAGGTTTTGGGCGTCGCAAGCGCCTTTGTCTTTGGGTGGGCCGTGCGCTCCGCGCGCGGCGGGGTAGGTTCGAGGCACGCGCGCAATCAACCGCCCGCGGAGCGGCCGGCCCACCTCAAACCGGCGGTCGCTCAAAAGCTGATTTG
>Ga0163144_10010781_pt1 | contig 19430 bp, 13 predicted proteins | sample OliLak19BULKMAT1_FD_123175 | JGI IMG/M metagenome (GOLD analysis project Ga0163144, IMG submission 123175) | Freshwater microbial mat bacterial communities from Lake Vanda, McMurdo Dry Valleys, Antarctica - Oligotrophic Lake LV.19.BULKMAT1 | ecosystem: Environmental > Aquatic > Freshwater >... | reverse complement strand
GAAACCGATGCCGATCGCGAATTTGTGCGATCCGAAACCGCTGCCCTGGCCGAACCCGATCCCGCTGCCGATCAGCCGCTCCCCCCCCTCGAACCCGGCCCCATCACCAATCAAGGCTGCGCGCGGAGGCCCGCGTCCGCGCGCGGACGCCATTTAGAGCCTGGCGCGAGCTAAGAAGTGTCTTTGTACTGGAAACTAGCCGACAGATCCGGCTGAAGTCTGGGCCAGTGAAGCCGAAAGCCCTGCTCCGCGCTCTGCCGCTTCTTTTGATCCCGTTCGGCTGTAAGCCGGCGCCGGGGAGCGACTGCGACACCGGCGAGGCGCGTTGCCTGGACGCCCAGCGCGAGCTCGTGTGCGACCAGGGAAAGTTCGTCGAAACTCCCTGCCGCGGTAAGGGCGGTTGCTCCACGGTGCGAGAAACCACGACCTGTGACATTACGGGCAACCGTTCCGGCGACCCATGCAGCAAGGGGGAGGAGGGGGTGGCGGCGTGTGCGCTCGAAGGCGGAATGATCGCCTGCCACTCGGGGCGCTTCGAGCTCGTTGCCTGTCGCGGCCCGCGCGGCTGCGAGACCATTGCAGGCCAACCGAACTGCGACCAGTCCGTGGGCGATCCTGGCGACGCATGCAAGCTGCCGAACGCGAAGTCGTGCTCGACCGACAAGCAGGCCGTGCTCCGTTGCCGCGAAGGCAAGCTCAGGCAGCTGTACTCTTGTCGTGGCGAGTCCGGCTGCAGCTCCTCAGCCGGCAAGCTGGCCTGCGATCAAACGGTGGCGCGACTCAAGGACCCCTGCGACAAGGGCTTGGATGGACACGTCGCTTGCAGTGAGGACGCAGCCCAGCTCCTGATTTGCAAAGGCGAAACGTTCGTAGCCTCCGAGAAGTGCAAAGCCGGTACCAAGTGTACGGTGTCGGGTCAGAGCACGGCGTGCGCCAAGCCTGGCTAGCATCGACGCAGAGGCTCCTGTCTAACCAGTCGCGTTCGTACGACCGGTCAAGTTCCTTGGCCGCAAAGACGCAGGCCCGGAAGGCCGCTGGAAAGCCGCAAGAGTTTTAGGTTCAGAGCTGATGAGCTGCTCGATCGACCCCACAAATGCAGTCCGCGTGGGCGAAGCCCACTGCGGCTTTGCGGCTAAGAGATCCCTCAGCCAATGAGGTGCCGACCAGCCCAGCTAGATCGCGTCGCGCTTCTTGAGGATGATCAGGATGAAAGCCAAGAGGCCGATCATCATCGCGGTGAGGACCGCGGGAGGCAGCCAGAATAGCTGATAGTCCGCGAAGCCCCATGCGCCGTTGAAGTCCATGCTGGCGATTTGAGCTTCAGCGCACTTGAACTTGCCGGCGAATACGAAATTCTCCGGACTGGTAGTGTCCGGCTTTTTCACGTCTATCACCCACGCCGGAGCGTTGGCGATAGCGAGCCGCTCTTGAGCCACGACGCCTTGGAAGCCCCAGCGAGCTGGCATTAGGTACATCGGCCATTGCAGCAGTGGGTTCGTCGTCATCGGCACCATCAGGCCGCCCAACACCACCTGCGGAATCAACGCGATGGGGGTGAGCGCCATGGCGGCTTCGGCGCTGGTCACCAGCGTGCTGAGCAGCAGGCCCACGGCCACCGAGTTCATAGCGGTGACCACCAACGTCAAGAGCGAAATGCCGAAGGCTTGAACTCCGCCATTGAAGCCGAGCGCGAAGAACACAATCCCCAACAAGATGGTGCACTGAACGATGCAGAACAGGCTGAGCAGCAGGAACTTGGAGAAGATGTAGCTTGCCAGAGGCAGGTTCACCATGCGCTCACGCATGTAGATGCCACGTTCGCTGACCACCTCCCGCGCGGCGTTGCTGGTTCCGAACCAGACGGCCCCAACTACGCAGAAGAAGATGGCCCCAGCGTGGTCTGGAGTGTTCTGCATGCCACGCAACATCTCCGTCATGCCTTCGCCGATGCCCCCGGACTTCTTCGAGAGCTCCTGCAATGCGCCCAGGCACCAGTACGGAATCGCGTCTTTCTGCCCGCCGAAGACCGCAGCCAGCAGCACGCCGATGATGGGCGCTTGCAGCAGCATGATGGCGGTGCCGCCCACGTCCCGAAGCTTGATTTTCAGGTAGCGGTCGAACAGCAGCCAAAATTGCCCGCTCGAGCGAGGTCGAGTCTTGGGCATGCCTTGGGGCGGATCGCCCGTACCCACGGCGCGGCGACCGGCGAACATTTTTTGAAAGGTTGGATTCTGCGGACTGAAGTACTCAGCGTTCCACTCGCGCGCCGCCTGAGCGCGCGCCATGAAGCGAGGCGTGGCTGGGTTATGCGCCCGCATGGCGTCGAAGATGGGACGTTCGCGCTGGTTGAGCATGTCGAACATGTCGCGCGGGTTGTCGACCTTGTTCGGCTTTCCCTGACGCTCCAAGAAGGAGCCGAAGAACTTGTAGCCGTCGCGGGGCGGACCGAAAAAAATCGTGAGGCCGCCAGGCCCGAGCACTAACGTCTGATTGAACTTCTCGAACTCGTCCTTGGCGGGCTGGTGGATGGTGGTGATGATCGTCTTGCCGGTCTGGCGGGCCAAATCCGCGAGCAGCTGGACCAAGGCGGTGGTGTCGTCGGCAGCCAAGCCGCTCGTTGGCTCGTCGAGGAACATGATCACCGGGTCGGTGACGAGCTCCATCGCGATGTTGACGCGCTTGCGCTGCCCGCCCGACAGGATCTTGCGCTCCGGCTTGCCAATTTGCAGGTGTGCGACCTGCTCCAGGCCAAGTTGAGCAAGCGTGGTGTCCACCCGTCGGTTGATCTCGTCGTCGGAATAGTCCGGCGGCAGGCGGAAGCGAGCGCTGTAACGCACCGCTTCGAACACGGTGAGCTCCGGGTGCACGATGTCGTCCTGCGGGACGTAACCAATCGAACCGCGGAGCGCGTCGTAGATGGCGTACAGGTCTTCGCCGTTGATGCGCACCTGGCCCGAGCTGGGTGGCAGGTAGCCGTTGAGCGTGAGCAGCAAGGTGGTCTTGCCTGCGCCGCTGGGACCCATGAGCGCGATGAAGTCGCCGGGCAGCGCCTTGAAGCTGACGTGGTCGAGCAGAGTCTTTAGCTCCGCGGGATTGTCCCGATCCGGGACCTGCATGACCAAGTCCCAAGCTTCAATCTCGTAGAGCGGACGACCCTCCCAGTTGGCGGCGTCCTCGACCACCACCACCACTTGTTGACCCTCGAGCTGGATCAACAGCGGCATCGGGCCGATGAAGACCTTCTCGCCATTGTTGACCGGCACGCGTTGGCCCGCAGATAGGCGCTGGCCGCGGACGAAGGTGCCGTTGGCGCTGTTGCTATCTTCGAGGAAAAGCTGCCCTGCGCTGAAGTGGAGCAGCGCGTGCCGACTCGACACCTGCGGGTGCGGGATCTGGATGTCGTTCTCGGGCGTCCGGCCGATGCTCTTGACCGACTGCACGCCGGACTCTGCGAGCTTCACCTGGCCGATTACGGTCTTGTGTTTGGCCTTACCGCCCACGCTAGCGCCGCTGGGAGAAGCTGCCGAGGCGCCGGGTGCCGCAGCTGGCGCAGCCACTACACCGGCCGCGAGCACCTGCGCTAGCTGAAGAACGAGAGCCACCGGCACCGCGACGGGGCCGAGCCCAATGAAAGCGTGTGGGTCGAGTGGGCGCGCCTGATTGGGCTGAAGACGTTCCTGACCGATCCAAGAGCCACTGGTTGATTGGTGGTCCGTAATGCTGAGCGGATTGAGCTGGAACGTAGCGTGAAGACTGGAAACGTTCGGGTGATTGACGACGACGTTTACCCGCGCAGGATCGCGCCCGAAGATGACGTGGCCCGGCGTCGACGGAGCCTTCCCCGCCTCCATCAGCATCAACGATAGCGCCGGGTGCGCCAGCGGTACTGGGCTCTGACCTACGGCGAACTGCGTGCGGAAGTCGAAAGGGGCAGAGGCGCCAGGCGCTAGCGGCTGCCCTTTGGCAAAAGACGGACCCGCGCCCGCATCCGTGAAGGTGATGTTGCCCCCTCCCTGATGAACGATGCGAGCGTGCTCGGGCGCCACGCCCGGACCCGCCAAGCGAATGTCGCAGTGCGGAGCGCTGCCGACGAGGAGCGTCGACTTGCCAAACCCAGGAAGCATGACGCTATTGAACCGCCGCGCTGAACTCGATCGGGCCGAAGCGCACGATCGACCCTGGCGGGACGTACGACCAGACGCCCGGTGACAGGCGGTTGCCGTTCAGCAGCGTGCCGTTGTTGCTATTTTCGTCGCGCACGTAGAGCTGTCCGCCCTCCAGCTTCAAGCTGGCGTGCACACCCGAGACGCGCGGCTCATTCAGCGCAATCACGCACTGTGCGGTGTCGCGGCCCGCGCGCACCTCGTGACCGGCCATGATCGTATACACGCCGCTCGCGCCGGTTAGCGTCGCCGTGGTGGTTGCGGCACCGTAAGGGTTTGCGGGAGGAGCCTGCGGCGGTGGTGCCTGCGGATGCACAGGAGCTTGCCCGGGGTTCGCTGCGTAGCCTGGCGCTGCGTAGCCTGGCGCTGCGTAGCCTTGAGGAGCTGGTGGCGCGCCGTAACCGCCGGCTACGACTGGCATGGGCCCCGCAGCGACTGGGCGCTTCTTCCCGCTTCCGCGTAGGAGCACCACCACGAGCAGCGCCATCACGACCAAGCCGAACAGGCTTCCTAGAATGAGCAGTAGCGGTAGCGGAGCCGTGCTGCCCTTGAGTTGCACTATCGTGTCGGCCGTGACGCCGCTCGTGCGGTGCGCCTTGTTGTCGTAGATGACGAGTCGTACGACTGCCTGGTCGCCGCTCCCGTGGAGGATCTTGTCCTTGTCCGGAGCTTCGAATTTGACGAAGGTGTCGCTGGCTTCCAGCGCGGTGCCCTTCATGCCCATAGCGATGAGCTGCTGCTGCGTGCGCTTGGCAGTCGCGATGTCGGCGCCCGTAAGAGCCGTGGGGATGGGCTGACCCGCAGGCAAGAAATACACCTCCGCTCGGTCCTTTTCGCCGGACCAGCAGAACTCGCCATAAACCTTGAAAGAGCCGCCCGGGTAGACCGCGCCCGAGTCCCGCTTGGACATTTCCTGCGTGTATTGGATGTTCACGTCCAGCGGCCAAGTCGTGGGGTCGATGCCGATCGGGACGTCCTTGAAGGTGTTGTCGCCCAGGATGGCGGGGTTCACGTTGTTGAACACCAGCTTGAAGCTTTGGGTCACGGTCGGCGCGACGCACGACACGCGCCATTTCACGATATTCATCTTCGAGAAGCGCTGCCGCACCGTGTTCACGATCGCGGCCGAGCGCGAGCCCTGGCCCGACTGCATGACGCTGAAGAAGCCGCCAAGCTCGGTATTGGCCAGGTTCTGCATGAACTCGAGGGAGTTCTGCTTGAACTCATCCAGCACCGTGAGCGGGAAGTACACGCTCACGACCGGTACCGGCGATTTCGGCAACGCCGTATTGTCCTCCGGGAATCGTCCCTGCGACAGATATTGCTGCAGCTGCAACGCGCCTGGACCGGTAGTGGCAGGATCCGCGCCTCCGAAACCGCTTGAAAGCACGACCATGGCCTGGTGAAGCGGAACCTTCACGTCCTCGCCCACGTTACCGAGTGCTTTGAATCCGTCCGTGGCTGCACCCTTGATCAAGGTGAGCAGCGAGCGGTTGCGGCCGGACGAGGCGAAGGTGTCGGCCGTGCCAGTAATGAAAGCTGTCGCCTTGGCTTTCTGCCCCGCCGGTAGCCACTTGGAGTCCTTCACGACTTGGCGATCGTTGAAGAACATGACATTGACGATGTCGTTCGGGCCCATGCTGGCCACGAACTGCTGAGCGAGTTGCTTGGCGTCTGCAAAGCTCTTGCTCATGCGTCGATCCGCATCGACCAGAATCAGCCAGGCAGTGCCGACGCCCGGCTGCTGCTGGCTCTCCCCCCATTGAGTGTGGCTAATGTACTTGGCCGGCACGTCGGTGCCGTCGACGTTGACGGTGAAGATCGCGGCTTGCGCGGGGAATGGGAAGGCCTGGTAGAGCGCGAACGGCTTTTCCAGCGCCTGACTCATGCAGTCGAGCTGAGCGCCGCCGGTGAGGCCAGCGCAGCTACTGGTGGCATCGCTCACGCGCTTGCTTTGCGTGATATCCACCACCGTGGTGAGGATGGGGTTGCCGTTTTCCTGGGCGGCACGCGGGTCCACCCGGAGAATCTTGGCTTCTGGTGCAGCGTTAGCCCTGGCCGAGGCAAGTGCCAGAGCCAAAACCAGCAAGGCGCGAAGCACACGCGGGATGGGGTTGTGAAACCGAGGAAGCATGGTGTTAAAGCGCGTCAGCATCTCCGAAAGGCTTTCGGTTGGGGCCCCGGGGCGCCCGTGCGCCCCCTCTTACTTGCGATATCAGATCACTTTCACGATCACGTTGAAGCCGCCGAAGCGGACAGTCTCGTTGTCGCGTAGCTCGTGCTGCTTGCCCTTTTCGAGCATCTGCTCGCCCAGAAACGTACCGTTGGTGCTACCTGGGTCTTCGAGACGCAGACGGCCTGGCCGCGCGGTGGCGTGGATGATCGCGTGGCGAGAGGACGTGGTCGGGTGGTCGATTTCGATGTCGAGGCCTGGCGCTGCGCCCTTCCGGCCTACGACGTTCTGACCCTGATAGATCGGCCAAAACACACCGAGCTCCGTAGCCTCGTAGCTCACCAAAAAGCCGGCAAGGGTGCGCAGACCCGTGGCCTCACCCGGGCCTGGGAATGCCCCCGCAGGGGGCGGGGCCGAAGGGGAAGCCAACGACCCTGCCTGAGGGGCCAGATGCCCGGGCGCCCCGTACGCGCCGACGGGAGGCGCAGATGGGCTCTGGGCTCGATTGAACTCTTCGTTCGTTGGCGGGGGAGCCGTGGCGGCGTACGCCGAGGGACCATTCGAGTGCGCGGGCGCGGGCGCTTGGCCCGTCGGAGCCTGCGGCGCTCCCCAGGATTGTTGCTGGGGAGGCGAAGGGGCCTGCTCTGGCGGCGGCCCCCACGCTTGAGGTGGCGCATACGCCTGGGGCGGGGGCGCGCCGTACGGTGCGGCGCCTTGGGGCGGGCCAACGGTAGCGCCGAATGGATTGAGTCCCTCCGGGGAGCCCGCCTGAAAGCGTTGGGGCTCCGCCGGGGCAAACCCGGCTTGCGGAGGCGGCGGACCCCACGCGCCAGCTGGACCAGCATTGGGCTGCGGAGGAGGCGCTCCATAATTGCCCCATTGCTGAGGCGGGGGCTGTTGAGCTGGCGGAGGAGGCGGAGGAGCGTAGTGCGGTTGAGGCTGGGGCGGTGCAGCACCCCACTGTCCCGGCGGAGGGCCTTGAGGGGGCGCCGCCGGAGGAGTGGGTGCATACTGTCCGGCTGGGGCGTGTGGGGCAGGAGCATTGGCGCCAGCCGGGGCCAGTGGCGCACCGCAAGACAGGCAAAACTTGCTGGTGGGCTGATTCGTGGCGCCACACCGCGTGCAGACGATCATGTGTCGGACTCCCGAGAGCTGCGCAGCCTCGACGAAGGGGGGGCCAAGCGCCGGCGCAGCATACCCGGTTTCAGCCGAAAAGGCGCGAAATCGCAGAGAGTCTTCGCTACTCTTGCTACTGTTACGCGCTACGCCCGGCCTGAGTCGCAGCTGACGCGCAGTTTGCCTTCGGCGCAATGCGCCCGAGTTGCCGGGCGCCGGCCCGGAGGCCTAGCGATCCTTCTCGTCTTGCACGCGGGCGGCCTTGCCCTTGAGCGCGCGCAGGTAGAACAGACGGCCCCGGCGAACAACGCCTTTGGACAGCACCTCGATCTTCTCCACCCGGGGCGAATGCATCGGAAAAATGCGTTCGACGCCCACGTTGAAGCTGACTTTGCGCACCGTAAACGTGGAGCGCGCGCCGGCACGCCGGCGTTGCAGGACGATGCCGCGAAACACCTGGACGCGGAGCTTATCGCCCTCGACGATCTTGTAGTGGACGGCTACCGTGTCGCCAACGCGAAACTCCGGCAGGTCCGTGCGGAGGCTCGGGGCTTCGAGCGCTGCTATTTTCGAGAGGGTCAGCATGGGCTTTTCCGCAAAATCTTCGGTAATTCGGACTGAAGAGCGCGGCATTATGCACCCCAAACCCCGTGAGTCAAGCGCCAGCCGCGGCTCTAGGAAGGCCGCGCTTGACGAGCGGCCTTTTGGGGGCTAATTCGCGACACGCTTTTTTTAGGCGCTCTCTCAGCAAGCAGCAAGCGTAGGTATAGCCGTTATGAATCAGTACCCCGGCGTGATTGGGCGCAAGCTCGGAATGACTCAGGTCTTCACAGAAGACGGGTCGGTGATTGCGTGCACCGTCGTCGAGTCTCAGGCCATCGTCGTCGGCAAGCGAACTAGCGACAAGGACGGCTACGACGCGCTCATCGTCGGCACCGGCGATCTGCAAGAGAAGCATACGACCAAGCCGGTCGCAGGTTTCTTCAAGAAGGCAAACGTTCCGGGCCGTCGCACGCTACGTGAGTTTCGTTGCAGCGCGGAGTTCGCGGCGGGCCACGAGGTCGGTCAAGAACTGAAGGTCGATCAGATCTTCGAAGAGGGCCAGCTCGTGGATGTGCAGGGTGTGAGCCGCGGTTTCGGATTCCAAGGCGTCGTAAAGCGCTACCATTTCGCTGGTAACATCCAGACGCACGGCACCCACGAGTACCGTCGCCACGGCGGTTCGATCGGCACCCGCATGACGCCGGGTCGCGTGAAGCTCGGGCAGAAGATGCCTGGCCACGCCGGCGACGCCACCACTAGCGTACTGAATCAAAAGGTCGCCAAGGTCGTTGGCGAGCAGAACCTCCTGCTCATCCGCGGCAACATTCCGGGCTCCCGCGGCGGCTTGGTCGTCGTGCGTGGGGCGATCAAGAAGCGCGGCGGCAAGAAGAAGTGACGCCGAGGAGCCGATGGCTCCTTCGGAAGCCACGAGTCTAAGGGGCCGCCCCTTGGACTCGTTGTTCGTTCCGTTTCGTGCGCAGCGCATTCTGCGCCAGCAAGCTGGCTTGTTGGTCGTCAACAAGCCGCCCGGGCTCGTGGTGCACGGTGGGGACGAAGCGTTGGCTTCCGATCTGGTTTCGCGGCTCGGGGTGCTGCTGCAGGGGCAGGGCCAGGCTGCCTATCTAGGCGTGCATTCGCGGCTCGACGTCGGCACTTCTGGGGTGCTGCCCTTCATTACGGAGCGCGCACTGAACGTGGCGCTGGCGGCCGAGGTCGAGCGCGGGGCAGGGGAACGGATCTACTTTGCAGCGGTGTCACTAGGAGCGAGGAGCCGGCTCGCGACCTCGGGCGTGCTCAAGCATCAGCTGCTCTGCGATAAACGACGCGCGCACGTCGTCGCGACCGGTGGAGAGCGAGCCTGCACGGCGTACCGAGTACTTCATGAAACCGGGAGCCGCGCGTTGGTCGAGCTCAGGCCGGAGACTGGCCGCATGCACCAGCTGCGCGTGCAGCTGGCCAGCGTCGGCGCGCCCATCGCGGGCGATGCGCTTTACGGGGGTGCGCCTGCCTGGCGCCTTCTGCTTCACTGCGGTTCGCGGGTCGTGCTTGGCGAACGCTTCGATGCGCCCATCCCAACCGAGCTGGAAGCGTGGGTGGAGTCTGGTTCGAGCTTTCCAAAGCTGGTCGATTTTCGCGAGCGACTCCTGGACGCCGCCTGTCTGCGTTTTCCTTTATGCAAGACCACGACTGCTTTTCGTGTGGTGAACGAGCAAGGCGATGGCATGCCGGGCCTGACGCTCGATCGCTACTGCAACCACGCTGTCTTGGCGGTGGCGTCAGCGGAAGCCGAGGAGCAGGCGCAGGCGATCTCGGACTGCTTGATGGAGCACGGCGCCGCAGGCGTGTACTTGAAACGGCGAGAGCGTAGAGATCTTCGCCGAGCGGGCGCCCATGTGCTCGAGCTGCTCGAGCTTGCGCCGCCTGCGCCGATCGCCGGGCAACCTGCGCCGGCGCCGCTGATTGTCGAGGAGGGAGCGCTCCGCATCAACGTAGAGTTGGGCGACGGGCTCGCCACGGGGCTGTTCTTGGATCAGCGCGACAACCGTCGTCGCATCTTTCACGAGGCAGCTGGCAAGCAGGTCTTGAACCTGTTTTCGTATACCTGCTCTTTCAGTCTCGCCGCAGCCTTGGGCGGGGCCGCTCGTGTGACCAGCGTGGATCTGGCTGGCCGGGCGCTCGAACGAGGTAGGCAAAACTTTCGCGAGAGCGGAGTCATGCCCGAGCAGCACGATTTCATACAAACCGACGCCGTGCGGTTCGTGCGGGGTGCCGTGAAGAACGGCCGCCGTTTCGACCTAGTCGTGCTGGATCCACCGAGCTTTGCCACGGTGGGCCGCGCCACCTTTCGTTTCGAGCGCGACATCGAGTCGGTCATGAGCGATTGCCTTCGGTTACTGGCGAAAGGGGGGATGCTGCTCTGCGTAACCAACCATCGAAGGACCAGCGAGCAACAGTTTCGACGCCTGCTCCAAGCGGCAGCGCTGCGGGCACGGCTAGAGGTCAAGCTGAAGGACTTGCCAAGCGGGCTGGATTGCCCGCCCGCGCTCGATGGCCCGCACCCAAGCAAGAGCGTGCTCGCCGTGCTCGTGGTATCCGCTTAGTTCGGTCGAAGGCGGTCGAATCAGGCAAGGAAATCTTTGAAGAGTCGCGCCAACCCCTACGCCAAGCCTGATGCTAAAACGCTAGAAGCTAGGGCAAAGGGCTATCCGGCGCGCAGCGTCTTCAAGCTGCAGGAGATCGACCGGCGCATGCGCTTTCTGCGTCCGGGTCAGAATGTGCTCGACCTGGGGGCGGCTCCGGGGTCCTGGTCGCTCTACGCGAGCGAACGAGTTGGCGAAACTGGCCACGTGTACGCCATCGATATCAAACCAATCTTGCAAGTGTTTCCGGACAACGTGCAGGTTCTGATCGGAGACGCGCTTTCACTGACGAGCGAGCTTTTGGCCGCGCACGCACCGTATGACGTCGTGATGAGCGACATGGCGCCGAACACGTCCGGCTCCAAGCTGTCGGATCAGGCGCGAAGTACCGAGCTTTTCCTGCGTGCGCTAGACGTCGCTCTCGCCCACGGCAAGCCTGGCTCGTACTTCACTGGCAAGATCTTCATGAGCGGCGACTACAAGGCCGCGGAAATGCAAGTTCGAAAGGCCTACGACTCCGTGCGTACGATTCGTCCCGACGGCACTCGTCAACAAAGCTCCGAAGTGTTCGTCGTCGGCATCGGCAAACGCCCCGCTTAGAAAGCGCTGCGGCCGGTCAGGGCTTTGCCAAGGATCAGGGTGTGGATCTCGTGCGTGCCCTCGTAGGTGTACACGCTCTCTAGGTTCAACATGTGGCGAATGACGGGGTACTCGAGCAGGATGCCGTTGGCACCCAGTAGGTTGCGACAGCTACGCGCGACCTCTAGCGCGATGGCTACGTTGTTGCGCTTACACAGCGACACCTGCTCGAAGGAGAGCTCGGAAGTACGCTCCTTGATTCGCCCGTAGTGATACGCGAGCAGGTCGGCCTTCACGATCTCGGAGGCTGCATCCACCAACTTGGCCTGCACCAGCTGCTTTTCGGCAATGGGAACGCCGAACTGTACGCGCTCGTTGACGTAGCCAACCGCACACTCCAAACAAGCCTTGGCCGCCCCTACGGCTCCCCACGCGATTCCGAAGCGGGCTTGGTTCAAGCAGCGCAGCGCGGCTCCGAGCCCGGGCTTGTGCTCGAGCACATTTTCGGCAGGCACTCGACAGTCACTCAGCACGACCTCGCCCGTTGCGCTGGAGCGCAGGCTCATTTTCCCGTGGATGGTAGGTGTTTCGAAGCCCGGCATGCTGCGCTCGACGATGAAGCCGCGGACCGACTCTGGGCCGCCGTCGCCCACTTTCGCCCAGACCACGCACAGGTCACAGAAGGGCGCGTTGGTGATCCACATCTTGGTGCCGGACAGCACGAAGTCCGTGCCATCCGGGCGGGCGCGAGTGAGCAGCGATGCCGGGTCCGAGCCGCTATCGGGCTCCGTCAGCCCAAAGCAACCGATGCTTTCGCCGCGGGCCATTGCCGGCAAGAACCGTTGCTTCTGCTCCTCCGTCCCCGCTGACCAGATGGCGTACATCGCTAGCGAGCCCTGGACACTAACGAAGCTGCGAAGCCCGCTGTCGCCATACTCGAGCTCCTGCAACAGGAGGCCGTACATGACTGCGCCCATACCGGCGCAGCCGTAGCCGGTGAGGCTGGCACCGAGCAGGCCCATCTCGGCGAGCTCGGGCACCAGATCCCGCGGAAACTCCTCCCTTTCGTAGAGCTCGCCCGCACGCGGCAAGTAGCGCTCCCGTACGAAACGACGGACGCTGTTTCGGGCCAGGCGCTCCTCCTCGGAGAGCAGCGGTTCGAGGGCGGTGAGGGCGTCGAGTGCTGCGAGCGTCACGCTTATGGAAGTTACCACGCCAGGGCCGGCTGCGCTCGGCTTCAAGAGCCAATAAATACCGGGTTTCCCGCTCAATACTTGGCCAAACGAGCGCGTTTTGGGTACCCCATGCTGATGCGCTCGGCCTCCGTACGCGGCGCGTTCCGCGCGCTATTCGCGCTTGGCTGCGCGCTAGGAGTCGCTTGCTCGGCGGGCGAGCTAAGCGTTCTGAAACGTGGCGAGCCTTCGACCCCGCAGCCGGCTGCGCGCGTGAGCGCGACTCAGCCTAGTCCTCCAGGGACCGCCGCCCCGCGCGCCTTCTATAGGCTGGACCGTGCGCAACTGGGTTCGACCCTCGACCCGCCCGCCGGTGAAGAGCTCCTGCCGGCGCTCTCCGAGCAGGAAGCCGCGACGACATCCCCAGAGTACGTCAAGCCTTCCCTGATCTCGATCGCCCGCGAGACGTTCATCTATGCACGGCCCTCCTTCAAGGCTCAGAAGCTCGGGTACCTGAGGGTTGGTGCGATAGTCGGGCGGGCGGAGAAGCCTTCAGGCAATGAGGGCTGCAAACGTGGCTGGTTCCGCATCCAGCCTGAAGGCTACGCCTGCGTTGACAATACCGCTTCCTTGGACACCGACGACAAGACGCCGTTCGCGGAGCTCGCGAGGCTCCGTCCGGACCGCATGGCCGCGTTGCCCTACCGGTATGGCCGCTCGCGCTATCCGACGCCGCCGCTTTACACACGCCTGCCCAACCGGTTGGACCAAGAACGCAGCGAAATCGAAATAGTTGGGCACCTTCGCGCTCGCACGTCCGATGCGTGGCAGAGCGTGCCGAGTAACGTCGTGCCGGATTCGCTTCGCGATGGCCGTTCAGTGCCGACACCTTGGGGCTACTTTCGTCAGGGCAATCCGCTCACCACCGGACGAGCCATGCCCGACAGCGGCTTTGCTCTATTGGGTATCTACGAGCATGAAGGCCGTCGCTTCGCGCTCGGCACGGACTTCGAGCTCTTGCCGCTGGACAGGCTAAAGCCGGTCGAACCAAGCCGATTTCATGGTCTGCGTTTGAACGAACAAGTGACCTTGCCGGTGGCGTTCGTGCGCTCGCGCTCGGCCTACCTCTACAGCGGAGAACCCAAGAAAACCGGGCTTAGCATCGCGCGCAAATTGGACTACCGCGAAGCCGTACCGCTTACGGGGAAAGAAGTCATCGTTTCGGGAGCACGCTTCCTGGAGACGCAAACGCACGATTACATCAAGGATGAAAACCTGGTCCGCGTGGATCGCTTCCGGAACAAACCTGGTTGGGCGACGCCTGGTCGCAGCTGGCTTCATGTGTCCGTATTGCAGCAGTCGCTGGTGATGTACGAAGGCGAGCGCCCCACGTACGTAACGCTGGTTTCGACCGGAGTCGATGGCCTAGGCGATCCGCTCGAGACACGATCGACGATCCGTGGCCAATTCCTGGTCCATACCAAGCACGTCTCGGTCACGATGGACAGCGACGAACAGAATGACGAGTTCGATCTGCGTGACGTGCCGTACGTCCAATACTTCACCGAGGGCTACGCGCTGCATGCAGCATACTGGCACGATGCATTCGGCCAGCCGTATAGCCACGGTTGCGTGAATCTATCCCCGCTCGATGCTCGAGCATTGTTTCACATGACCGACCCGCCGGTGCCGCAGGCTTGGCATGGCGCGATGAGCCTACGAAAAGGTACGCTCGTGCACGTTACCCCATGAGCCTTCGAACGTAGTCGGAGGGCTGTTCCAGGCGCCGACCCGACAGACGGTCGAAGGCCGCGGCGATAGGGGAGGCCTTATCGCCGTTCAGCAAAATGAGCTTGAAAGCGTCGGCGCGCGCGCCGACGTCGCGTGCAGTATCCCAACGCGCCCCAGCCCTCTCGCGCAGGGTCTCGCCAAGGTAGGCGCCGACCATCACGGCGGCCCGTCGCACCCACGCCGCTTCCGGATCGGGAGGAGCCAGCGGCGGTGCTAGCAGGGTCACGTACCGATCCAGCCCTCGCAGCGAAGCCAGGCTCAGATCGAGGGGCAACTCCGTGGCTGCGCAGTAGAGGCCCACGGGGGACTCGAAGAGCCGCGCACCCAGCTCGGCAATTTCGCTAGACCGAGGCCACGCTGCAGGATCCCAGGGGCTCGGTGGCGTCAGATCCAACGCAACGCGGTGACCGAGCGGCTCGGCGCCTGGGTGATGAGGCGCCGGAGACTGAGCAATGTGAAGCGGCTTACCCGACAGCAAACGTCCGGAGACCTCACGAAACGGCGTGAAGTAGAGCCCCTGTCCTTCGACATGCCGCCCGAGCGGATCGCCTTCGCTGCCCATCCACTCGCCGGCGTAGGCCTGGCGCAGGCACTCGCCGGCGTACGCGCCCAGTCCGAGCAGCACTCGCCCTCGCCGCTCCAGGTGAGCGGAGCTTTCGCCGCTCCCATACAGGAGGCCCAGAACCGCATCCAAACGAGCAATGCTGAAAAGCGAGCGGTCAAAAGGGGCAAAGTGCCGCGAAATGGGCGATTCGGTGAGGAAACAAGCGGTGACCGACGCAGCCAAAGCCAGGTCGGACGGGCCAGGGCTGGATGAAATGGCAGCGAGCCTCTCACACAGGCAAAGCTCGAATGGCTCGCGCGCGGCAGCATGCTGCCCCGCGTGAAGCTGATGCTCCGCCACGTCCCAGAGCAGAACCGTCGGCGGAGGTGCCGCAGGCGCGGGGCGGGTATTGCTCCGTCCTACCGACAGGCCCAGTCCGGACAGGGTCTGGGACAGCTCGTCGGCTGCGTGGTGATCCAGCTCCAAGAGCCGATTGAATGCACGTATGGCGTCAGCTTGGCGGCCTTGCTTTTGCGCGATGAGGGCGGCAGCGGCGTGGCCGTCGATGGAGCTTGGGTCGAGCGCCACTGCCGAGTCGGCAGCGATGCGCCCTTGCTCCAGCGAGCCGGACTGGGTCAGCACCAGTGCTCGCAACGCGTAGCCCAGGGCAGGCATTGGGCAAGCGTCGGGGGTAAATTCCGAAAGCAGCTCCGACAGCTCTGCCGCCGAGCGCGGCGAGGGGAGCCAAGAATCGGTCCGCGCGATCGCCCACGAGAGCGTGAGTCGCGATAGCTCAGCATCCGGATCCTCACTGTGGGCGCGCCGCGCCTGTGCCTCGGCTCGGTCCAGGTCTCCCAGCTCAATCAATAGTCGCGCAGCGGCCGCGCGCAGATCAGGATCGATTAGCGGTGCTCTGCAGAGGCGATCGAGCGCACGGCGCGCGGCGCCTTTCCGGCCCAGGCCAAGCTGAGCCCGCACCTCCAAGAGCGAAAGCTCAGGGCTCTGTTCGGCTCCCATGCCCTCGATCGCGGAGAGAGCGCGTTCGTAGTCGTGATCGGCGAGCCAGGTGGCGATGAGGAAAACGCTCGGGAGCTCGCTGGCTTCTGGCGTGACTTTTGCGGTTCGCGATGCTGCCGCGCGGCCCGCCGCAGCCTCAGCGGACCGTCCATCGAGCGGACCAAGTTCCACCGCCACCTCAGGCTCGGGCTCGAGCTCGAGCTCCAGGCGTCGGCCGCGATCCGTTGACGGCGGTCCGCTGAGTGGCGGTGCGGAAACCGTATCGCTGATGGGACGGGAGGCTAGGGGCAGACTCGAATCCGTGTTCAGCAGGTCGAGCTCGAAGCCAGGCGGAGTAAGGTCGAAATCAGGCGGGGGCGCGTAGCTTGGCGCGACGCTCCCGGGAGGCGTGAAACGTGGCACCAAAGGCGCTCTCGGGATGCCGGGGGCTTGTGGCGTCTTGAGCTGTGCCTCGAACATCGGCCTGCTGGAGGGGGCGCCTCCCGGCTCGGTAAAACGATCGTCGTCGTACTCATCCTCATCCGCGTCATCGGCCGGCGGCGGCAGCGTGGCTTCATTGAAGCTTCTGGGATCGGGGGCCAGCGTGCCGCGCTGGGCGGCTCTCAACATCGCGTCAGCCTCCCGAAAGTCCGGGCAAGCCCCCAAGAGCTCGGACAGTCGCGCTATCACTCCGCTGCGATCCAACTTTCCGCGTTGGTAGAGGATGCGGGTGGCGAAGTAGGTCGAGGCATGCACGTGCTCCCGCCCAACCCCCAACTGCGCGAGCAGGCGCTGGGCTTCTTCGAACGAGCCTGCGTTCAGCTTGGACTCGATCGCGGCGTGCAGGGGGTGGAGGAGCTGTGACGTTTGTTCAAAAGATAGCGAGGTGCATGCACCCGCGTCCAGGAACGCGCGTAGGACTCAGGGTTTCGGCCCGCGCTACAGGCTTTTCGCGCGGCCCTACAGGCTTTTCGCGCAGCGGAAACCAATGCCGTGGCTTTGGGCTGTCGGGTCTTGGGCGTAGCGAAATGAGGGGTGTAGCCAGCTCGGTAAGCTCCCGTTCCAGGCCCCGCCGCGGATCACTCGCTTCTCGCCAGTATCTGGGCCCGTCGGGTTCTGCTGGTCGTCGGATTTGTAGCCGCCTTCCCAGTCGGCCACCCACTCCCAGACGTTGCCGACCACATCGAAGGGGCCGAAATGCGAGCGCCCGGCCGGGAACTTTCCAACAGGCGCGGTGGTCGGGTAGCCGTCATCGGCTTGATACAGCACGCCGGGGAAGTGCGCGGCTACCTTGTTCTCCTTTGCCCAACCCAAGCACTCGACTCCGCAAGCATTCAGATGTTGAGCGGTCGGCGCGTCGTCTCCCCAGGGGTACGCGCGCCCGTCTGGCCCCCGGGTTGCATATTCCCACTCGGCTTCGGTAGGCAGGCGCTTGCCGTTGTTCTTGCAGTAGGTGTTGGCCACCTCCCAGCCGACGCAGTTAATCGGGTGATCACCCTTGGCCATGTCGGCCACGGTGCAGAGGGGGGAGTAGGCGCTCTTGTCCGCGGGCGTGATGCGAGGCCAATCGACCTCAGCTAAAACACGCCGGCATTTACCGCGATCGGAGCAATCGCGGTACTCTTTTGCGGTGACTTCATACAGGTCCATGCAAAACGAGCCGAGCGTTACATTGTGGCTGGGCTTCTGGTTGGGCGCAGCGGTCTTTTGATCCGAGCCCATGAAGAACTGACCCGCGGGGATCATGACGGTGCGTTCCGGGCAGGCGACCGTGGGCGCAGCAGAAGCCGCAGGCGCGGCGCTTGGAGCGGCCATGCCTGTGGGCGGTGGTAGCTTGGTTTCGCTCCCCGCTTCAGTTGACGCGGATTTTGGTTCCTCGCCAGCGCCAAGCACGAAGTAGGCGCCGCCGGCCAGGGCTGCCACGGCCAAGGCGGCGCCGACCATGACGCCCGTTTTGCTCTTGGTTGCACTGCTGCCCGTGGTGAGGGTGGAGGGAGAGCTGGTAGTGCTTTGCGGGCTGCGAGCGCTCATGCCGGGCGTAGCTGTTTGGGCGTAGCCGCTCGAGATCGCAGACAACTGGCCCGTAACGCGGCCGGGGTGAGGCAGCGTGTCGGATAGCGAGCCGCTGTGTGCGGCTTCTAGCTCCGACCAAAACTCTTTCGCCCGAGCGTAGCGGTCTTGTGGTCTCACGGAGAGCGCGCGTTGAAACACCACTTCCACTGGGTCCGACACGATGGCGCCAAGTGCGCGGGGTGTAGGGCGTTTCTCGGGGTTGCCGGAAGCGAAGGCCAGCTGAATCAAGTCGTCGCCGCCCAGGGCCACGTCACCTGTCAGCATTTCGACTGCTACCAGCGCCAACGCATACACGTCGGTCCAGGGACCCGTCGCACCGTAGCTGCGGTTGAATTGCTCTGGCGCACCGTACTGAGGCGTAAACGACGTCACGCTCATGCCGGTCTTGGCCAACGCGGCTTTCAGCTGCGTGTTGTCGGACATCATCTTTGCAACGCCGAAGTCGAGAACCTTGACGGTGGCCTTGCCCGCGCGAGGATTCTCTCCGAGCACGAACAAGTTGGCTGGCTTGATGTCGCGGTGGGCGATGCCCTTGCCGTGTGCGACATCGAGCGCGGCTGCTGCTTGGCCCAGGAGCGAGACCACTTCCGCGATCGACCAGATACCGAAGCCGGCGGCGCGCTCCGTGTCAATCAGCTCGTCGAGCGGCTTGCCTTCGAGCCACTCGAGCACCATGTAGGGCATCCACTGGCCGTCCGGTGACGTGTAGGTTCCTACGTCTCGCGCCTGCACGATGCCCGCCGTCTGGCTGCTCAGCTCGGTCAGTAGCGCGCCCTCCTGAATGAAGGCGTCGCGGAACTGGTCGCGTTGATCGACTGGCGCGCTGGAGAGCCCGTTGAAAAATTTGATTGCGACCGGCTTGTTCCAGATCGTGTGGATGGCTCGGTACACCACGGCAAACCCGCCCTCGCCGACGAGCTTTTCGATGCGGTATTTTTCCGCGATGGTCTGGCCGGCGATGCCCAGCGGGTCTTTGACGCTCATAGGGTCTCGAGGGTGGGGGTCGTGGGAGAATACGGTCGTTTGGTGGCGCTGGGTTTCATTTCATGGCTCGGGCCGCTCAGCCGGAGCGGGCCTTGGGCCCCAAACCACACCGCGCTCGGCTAAGTCTGCCAGTAGCTTGGCCGCCCCGGAGAGCACTGTATCGGTGAGGGCCACCCCCGACTCGGCCGCCGCCTGCTTCAAAGAGTTTCCCAGGGTTTGCCCGTCGATCAGTCGCGCCAGGATCGCCCGAGCAAGTGGAGTTGCCTCCAGGTAGCGAACCTCGTGCTCCGGACTTCGATAAACGAACAGCTCGACATCGCGACGCTCGGGCTCGGTCTTGTCGTCTTCGTCTGCGGGGAGCTCATGCACCGCATGCTGATAGTGCACTAGCCGGGACGCCTGACAGAGCTCTACGCCGCGTGTTAGCTCAAGCGGAGCCGCCACGTGGCCGCGTGACAAGCTTGGCAAGGCTGAGATCTCGATCTGAAGGGACTCGTGGACCGCCAGGTCGTGCAGGTAGCTCGCGACGCGCGCATCCACGGTCCAGCGAGGTCGGCACCACTCGAGCAACTCCGGCGTGACGTCTCGAAGGTAATGCGTACGGGGCGCCTGCTCGGCCAAGAACTGCGCGAAGTACTCGGCGAATAGCGGTCCAAG
>Ga0163144_10010780_pt1 | contig 19432 bp, 19 predicted proteins | sample OliLak19BULKMAT1_FD_123175 | JGI IMG/M metagenome (GOLD analysis project Ga0163144, IMG submission 123175) | Freshwater microbial mat bacterial communities from Lake Vanda, McMurdo Dry Valleys, Antarctica - Oligotrophic Lake LV.19.BULKMAT1 | ecosystem: Environmental > Aquatic > Freshwater >... | reverse complement strand
CTGCTTGCGGCCCAGGAAGTGCTTGGGCAGACCCAAGACAACACGCTTAAAACTGGCACAGATGGTATCTGCTGTCAATTAGTGGGGATATTGAGGTTCAAGTTAACGCAATCGAAACATGACACTCAAGACGTGGTTCGGGAGCGTCAAGTGCCCCGAACCGGTACTCCGTGGCAGTCTTGACGTGTGACAGAAACTGCACCCATTCGTTGGCTGACGATTCCCGATCTCACCGAGTTGCTTGGTCTCAAGGTCAGCCAGGTTCGACGCCTTATCGAAGATCGCTCGCTGCTGGCCAGTCGGTTTGATGGGGTGTGGATGGTCCCGGATCTGTTCATCGAAAACGGGGAACCGCTCAACGATCTCAAGGGCACTCTCGTGGTTCTCGCCGATGCCGGCTTTAGTGACGACGAGGCCATGCGGTGGTTGCTTGGTCCAGATGAGAGCATCGGAATTGCGCCTGTTGAAGCGCTCCGTCGCGGCCGCAAGGCCGAAGTGCGCCGGGTCGCACAGGCGTTGGGATTCTAGAATTTAGCTTCAGGCCGTGTCAGGCCGATCGTCGCGTGACAGTCTCGGCCAGCTGGAGGAGTTGAGCACGGGCAGTGGCGGTGATCGGTGCCTCGGCGAGGGCCGCGCGTGCAAGGCCGACGTTGTGCTCGATAATCCGCTCGACTCGATCGGCAGCGCCGCTGTCTCGAATCGCGCTGCGGATCATTCCGATCTGCACCGCGTCGAGTGCAGCGTCGCCGAGAAGTTCGTCGATGAGTTCGCGTACGGGTACCGGGAGTTCTGCGCGAGCAAGCGCGATAAGTACGGTGCGCTTGCCCTCTCGCAAGTCGTCTCCTGCCGGCTTCCCGGTCACAGCGGGATCCCCAAACACGCCAAGCAGATCATCGCGCAACTGAAAGGCGATCCCGAGTGGCAGCCCAAAGGCGCGGAGCGCTCCCAGCTGTGGGGCACCGGCACCAGCCAGGGCAGCACCGATCACCAAGGGTGCCTCGACGCTGTACTTCGCCGACTTGTAGACGATCACGCGATGCGCTCTGCTGAGAAGCTCGTTATCTGGATGCACGACCCAAGATGCTTCCTCGAGAATGTCGAGGTACTGACCAGCAGTGACCTCCGTGCGCATGCGATTGAACTCGTGCCGGCCCGCTAGCGCCGCGCTGCGTGAGCCAAGCAAGCGGCCACCGCGATCAAACAATTCGTCGCTCCAGCCAAGCAACAGGTCGCCGAGCAGCAGCGCAGACGACGAGCCGAAGTCTGAACCGCTACCAGCCCAACCGCCGCTGGCGTGCATGCTCTCGAATTGGCGGTGCGCTGAGGCGTTCCCGCGCCGTGTGTCCGAGTTGTCCATGATGTCGTCGTGCACAAGCGCGGCGGCGTGGAACACCTCGAGCGCCGTTGCTGCCAGAACGATGCCTGGGAAGTCCGCGTTGTCGGTTTCCTGAAGCAGATCGAAGTCCTCGACGATGGTTCCTGCTTGCCAGCCCCAATAGCAGAAAAGTGCCCTGAACCGTTTTCCTCCTGACAGAAAGCCATGAGCGTACGCACCGAATGTGGCAAGTTCTGGCGCGATCGCTTCGAGCTCCGTGGTGCGCTCCGAGAGAAAAGCGTCGATGCGTTCCTGGACAAGATCAACTAACCGCGTACTCTCAGCCACCCAGCTAGCCTAGCCATCGAGGTGGGGCGTACTATTAAGGACACTCGTTACCACGTACGTCCTCTCACCTGAAGGGAACAGGATGCCACTTTCCGAGCAGGAGCAGCGCCTCCTGGAAGAGATGGAGCGCAATCTCTATCAGAACGACGCCGATTTTGTTGCAACCGTGAACCCTCGCCGGGGTCGCGTGAACTCTTCCGTGCTCGTTGCCGGCGTGCTTCTCGGTGTTGTCGGTATCGGAACGCTGGTGGGCGGCGTCATTCTTCAACTGCCAATCGTCGGTATCCTCGGCTTCGGTGTAATGTTCGTCGGGGTCTTGCTCTCTGTCACCCCACCCGCGGGTTCAAGTTCAAGTGCAGCGGCTCCCTCAAGCCCGTCAAGCAAAGCGAGTAAGCCACGCTCAAGCTTCATGGACAGCCTCAACGAGCGCTGGGAGAAGCGCCAAGAGGGTCAGGAATAGCCCTACTTCCGACCGGAACGCATAGCGTTCGATCGTGACTGGTAGCGCGCCGTGCGCTAGCCGACGCGATCCAGCACAGTGAGGCCAGCGCAAGCTGGCCTTTTTTGTGCGCTGAATTTTTCGTGCTAGGACGCTAGCCCTCCACCTTCATCCACCAGGAAATCCCCGTCGTTTCCGGTACTGCAGGACAGCTGGGGGAAACTTTCTCGGATTCGATCTGTTTTGTGGAGCAAAGTGGAGTAAAGTGGGGAGAACCTGCATCCGGGCCGGAGAATGAGGGGAGGGGTCGATCATGTTTGTTGGCACCCACACCCCGAAACTTGATGACAAAGGGCGCGTGATTCTGCCCGCCAAGTTTCGCGATCAGCTCGCAGCAGGCATGTTCGTCACGCGCGGGCAAGAGCGTTGCCTGTATGTCTTCAGCCAACGCGAGTTCGAAGACATCAACGAAAAGATCCGCCAAGCCTCGATCACGAGCAAACAGAGTCGTGACTTCATCCGCCTGTTTCTGTCTGGTGCAAGTCATGAGATTCCCGACAGTCAGAACCGCATCAACATTCCGCAGAACTTGCGCAGCTACGCGGGACTTGACCGAGAGCTCACGGTGATCGGTGCTGGTGCGCGTGCCGAGATCTGGAACACCGAAACTTGGAACACCTACTACGAGAACGCCGAGTCTGACTTCGTGAACACGACGGAGGAGGTGATCCCCGGGCTGTTTTGATCCTTTGACGCTGACTCCCAGCCGAACGCCCTGACTTACTTCCCCGAAGTCAGGTCGACTCGGATGGGGATCAGCGCCCAAGGCGATCGCCTCGCACCATGTCAGACAACACCATCCATACTCCCGTCCTGCTTGAGCGCTCTCTCGAGTTGCTAGGCCCAGCGATCAGCGGCGAGAACGCGGTCGTCGTCGATGCAACGCTCGGAATGGGTGGTCATGCCGCAGCGATCCTCGAACGGTTTCCGTCTGTGACGCTCGTTGGTATTGACCGTGACACCGAAGCGCTCGACATCGCTCGCGAACGCCTATCTCCGTATGCGAAGCGAGTTCGCCTCGTTCACGCGGTCTACGACGAGATTGAAGGCGTTCTTGCCGACCTCCGATTCGAGCGCGTCGCCGGCATCCTGTTCGATCTCGGTGTCTCTTCCTTGCAACTCGATCGCGTCGAGCGTGGCTTCTCATACTCGAAAGATGCGCCTCTTGACATGCGAATGGATACCACCAGCGCTCGTACCGCCGCGACAATCCTCGCAACCTACAGCGAGCTAGAGCTGCGAAGGATCTTCTACGAATTGGGTGACGAAAAACTCGCGCCTCGGTTTGCTTCACGTATCGTGCAGCGTCGGCTGGAGCATCCAATCACGCGTTCTGCTGACCTTGTCGAACTGATCATCGGGGCGACCCCCGCAGCAGCTGCGCGCTCGGGCCACCCGGCAAAACGCGTGTTCCAAGCGCTGAGAATAGAGGTCAATCAGGAACTTGCGGTTCTCGCGCGAGCGATTCCGGCTGCGCTTGATTCCCTTGCTCTCGGTGGGCGAGTCGTTGTTTTGTCGTACCAATCGCTCGAAGACCGTTTGGTGAAGCGCGAGTTTCAGGCTCGTGCCGCGTCCACCGCACCAGTTGGCCTGCCGGTTGAACTGCCGCACCACCGGCCGGAGTTTCGCCTGCTGGTTCGTGGTGCCGAGCTGGCGAGCGTCGAGGAGCGCTCGATTAACCCGCGGTCCGCCTCAGTGCGATTGCGGGCCGCAGAGCGATTGCGAGAGGCGGCATGAGCGCCAACTTCGCCTACGCAAACCCGGCTGATGCACGGCCGCTTCGGTATGAACCGAGCCGAGATGCCAATGGCCAGCGCGACCCGCACCAAGGCGCTGCTCGAAGTCGGCCCACCCGCGTTGAGATTGTCACCACTCGAGCTCAGCGAAACGCCCGCCCAAAGTTGGCATACTCCGTTGTCACGATCGTGAGCTTGTTTGTGATTTTTGCCGCCCAATTGCTGTTGAGCATTGTGGTTTCCGATGGCGCCTACCAGCTTTCTGGACTGCAGGTGCAGCAAAAGGAACTCCTGCGCACCGAACAGGCGCTTCTGGAACAGTTGCAGGTGCTCGGTTCCACGCAGCATCTTGCTGCCAATGCCGCCCATCTCGGCATGGTGCCAGGGTCGAATCCGCTGTATCTCGACCTTGCAACCGGCGCAGTATCGAGCGCTCCGGGCACTGCCGATCCCTTGGGTTGCGGCGGCGGCTGCAGCATGGTCGCCAACTCACTTCTGAACGGGGTTCCGCTCGTGGATGCCGCTTCTGTCGCCGCGCAGACTGCGGCGGTTGCTCCATCAAGCGCTCAACCTGCGGCCGTTCAGGCACCCGCAGCACAGTCGGTGCCTAGTGCCAACCCAGACGTGCTTCCGGCGCCTCTCACCAACTGAGCGTCAGGACTGCAGTCCCATGAATACACGGCGAGCTCGACTGCGAATCTCCGGCATGGTGCTCGTGGTCTTCTTGATGGTGACCGTGTTCGTGGTGCGACTCGTCGACATCCAGGTCGTGCGTGCCGATGAGCTCAACGCCCAATCGCTCGAAAAGCGCGCCCAAGAGCTCGTCACCTACGGCGTTCGCGGAGAAATCGTAGACGCGCACGGCGCAGTGCTCGCCGACAGCGTTGAGCGCTACGACATCACTGTCTCGCCACGGGCCAGCTTGGCGCGCGAGAACGCGATGGGCGTGATTGCCGATGGACTTGCTCGAATCGCGGCGGTTACACAGCAGAATCCGGACGATCTTATGGCCGTGATTCTCGCGGATCCAGAGTCTGATTTCGAGTACCTTACGCAGGGTGTGACGCTCGACACCTTTCGCGCGGTTGATGCTTTGAACATTCCGTGGGTGTACTTCGAGCTGCGAAACGGACGGAGCTACCCGAACGGCGAGGTCGCTGGCAATCTGGTCGGCTTTATCGGAACCGATGGCCCGCAGGCTGGCGTTGAGTACACCGAGGATGCTTGTCTCGCAAGCACCGATGGAGTCTCTGTCTATGAAAAGGGTGAAGACGGGGTCCGCATCCCTGGCAGCGAAGTCACGACCCGCGAACCGACCAACGGCGGCACCCTGCGCCTCACGATCGACCGAGACCTGCAGTGGTGGGTGCAGCAGCGAATGGAGCAGGCAGCTCAGCAACTCGGAGCGACGTGGGCGACTGCTGTCGTCATCCGCGTGAGCGATGGCAATCTTATGGCCGTTACCGATTACCCCACTGTCGACCCGAACAATGTCGACGACGCTGCGCGAGAGGCGCTTGGCTCGGTGGCCTTCACGACGCCGTACGAGCCCGGATCAACCATCAAGGTGCTGACCGCAGCGTCGCTACTCGATGCCGGAGTGGTCAGCCAGGACTCGCAGATTTTTGCTCCGTACTCGGTCGAGTTTCCGGGGGCGGGTGTGATCAGCAATGCGTTCTACGGTCCGGAACGTCTCACCCTTGCTGGCTCGCTTGTTGAGTCATCGAATACGGCAACGGCCGGGTTTTCGGAGTTACTCGCGCCAGAAGCGCGACACGACTACCTCGCCGGCTTCGGGTTCGGCGAGTATACCGAGGTCGGCTTCAACGGTGAATCCAGCGGAACTCTCTACCCGGCGTCCGAGTGGGATCGTCGCACCAATTACACCGTGCAATTCGGCCAGGGGATGACCGCGACGTCAGTGCAAATGGCGAGCGCGTACCAGACACTCGCAAACGGGGGAGTGCGCATGCCAGTCACCCTTGTTGAAGGCTGCGAATGGCCGGATGGCACGGTTACCGAAGTCCCGCCGACCGAAGGCACTCGCGTGGTTTCAGAGGCCGCTGCTCGTCAGACCGTCGAGATGATGGAAATGGTCGCGACCTCGAGCGGTTCGGCACCGAACCTGCAGATCCCGGGCTACCGTTTCGCTGTCAAGAGCGGCACCGCAGAGGTCGCAGAGGCCGGGGGCTACGCAGACAACAAAGTCGTATTGTCGTACGCGGGGATGGCGCCAGCAGAGGATCCGCTGTATGCCGTCGTCGTTACCGCTGGGGTCAACGACAGAGTCTTCTCGGGTAGGATCGCATCGACGTTTCGGGATGTCATGGCGCAGACACTCACCACCTTCCGGGTCCCGCCATCGACGACACCCTCGCCGAATCTCCCCCTGACGTGGTGAGGAACGCACAAGAGAAACGAGGATCGCGGTGATCGGGCTGAGCCTTCAGGACATCGCGACAGCGATCGACGGTCGACTGGCAAAGGTCCCCGATGCCACTGCGGTCGTGTCGGGGGCAGTCGAGACGGACTCCAGGCGAGTACAGCACGGTGGTGTTTTTGTTGCGCTGCCTGGCGAATTCACCGACGGCCATCTTTTTGTTGACCACGTGTTGGGAGCGGGCGCCGCAGTTGCGGTGGTTGAACGTGAACTGGACGTCGCGATTCCTCAGATCGTTGTGGCGAGTTCCCTCGTGGCGCTTTCCGCCCTGGCCAAAGAGGTCCTTGATCGGGTCCGCAGCGCGCGCGAGGCAAATGGGTCGCCGATTCACGTGGTCGCGGTCACTGGATCGAATGGCAAGACCACCACCAAGAACATGCTGCGCGGCATCTTCGAGGCCGAGGGCCCGACGGTCGCCCCCCGCGGATCATTCAATAACGAGGTCGGCGCTCCGATCTCGATACTGGAAGTCGACTACGACACCCGATTTCTCGTGATCGAAATGGGAGCAGACTCGGTCGGCGATGTTGGAAAGCTCGTCTCTATCGCGCGACCAGACGTTGGGATCGTGCTCACGGTTGGAATGGCACACATCGGCAAATTTGGTGATCAGGATGCTATCGCCAGCGCGAAGTCCGAAATGGTCACCGATCTACCAGAGTCCGCGATCGCGGTGCTCAACCACGACGACTGGCGCGTTGCGGCGATGGCCGAGCAGACAAGGGCGAGGGTGCAGCGGTTCGGACTTGGCGCAGGGGCAGACGTGCGCGCCGAGGACCTCGAGGTGACGGCATCCGGTACCCACTTCACGCTGACCGCCAGCGGGAAGTCGCTACCAGTCACCATGCGAATACTTGGCGAGCATCACGTTTCGAACGCGCTTGCTGCGATCACAGCTGCGCTTGCGGTCGGCATACCGGTTGAACGCTCCGTTGCCGCGCTCGAGCGCATGAGAATTGCCGAACGTTGGCGCATGCAATTGATGGATGGCGCAAATGGCATCACCATCATCAACGACGCGTATAACGCCAGTCCCGAGTCTGTGGTCGCGGCGCTCAAGACGCTCGCCCAGCTCGGTCGAGGCGGAAGGCGCTCCGTCGCAGTGCTGGGCGAGATGGCAGAACTCGGGGACTTCGCAGACGAGGAACACGACCGGATCGGTCGACTCGTGGTGCGGCTCAACATCGAGAAGCTCATCGTTGTCGGCCATGCTGCAAGGCACATCCACAATGCTGCTGGGCTGGAGGGTTCGTGGGATGGAGAGTCGGTGCTCGTTGCCGATGTCGACGACGCATACGATGTGCTTCGTGACGAGCTGCGCGATGGGGACATCGTTCTCGTGAAGTCCTCCAATTCGGCCGGGCTGCGAATGCTCGGTGACCGACTCGCTGGGCTCGACTCGTGATCGCGATCCTGATTGGTGGCGGTGTATCCCTCGCCTTCACGCTGCTGCTCACACCACTGTTCATCCGGCTGTTCCGTCGACTCAAGTGGGGCCAATTCATTCGGGACGACGGTCCGCAATCGCATCACATCAAGCGTGGAACGCCGACCATGGGCGGCATTATTTTCATCATCGGCGCAGTCGTTGGGTACTTCGCCGGCCACGCCCTCTCAAGCGAACCCGTTAGCCTCTCTGGGCTCTTGGTTATCTACCTGATGGTGGGACTTGGCGCGATCGGGTTCATTGACGACTTCATGAAGACCCGCAAGCAGCGCAGCCTTGGGCTTGGCGGCTGGGCGAAAGTGGCCGGTCAGGTCATCGTCGCTGGCGGCTTTGCCGCGCTTGCGCTGAACTTTCCCGATGCCAATGGCCACACTCCGGCGTCCTCGATGGTCTCGGCCGTTCGTGACATCCCTTGGCTCGACTTCATGGTGTTCGGAGCTGTCATTGGCGGCATCCTGTTTGCCGTCTGGGTCACCATCATCATCGTGAGCGCATCAAACGGCGTCAACGTCGCAGACGGCCTCGATGGGCTCGCAACCGGGGCTGCGATTTTCGCGATCTCGTCGTACATCTTTATTGGCTTCTGGCAGTTCAATCAGGCGTGCTCAAACCCGCAGCTGGATGAGGATTTGCGGTACAAGTGCTACGAGGTGCGAGACCCTCTCGACCTCGCGATCATGGCCGCAGCGCTTGCTGGCGCGCTCATCGGCTTTCTGTGGTGGAACACCTCGCCAGCCCAGATCTTCATGGGGGACACTGGCTCGCTCGGTATCGGCGGAGCGCTTGCAGCGTTCGCCATCCTCAGCCGCACGGAGTTGCTGCTCATCGTCATCGGAGGTTTGTTCCTGATTGTGACCGGTTCAGTCATTCTGCAGCGGGCCTACTTCAAGATCAGCGGCGGAAAACGCATCTTCCTGATGAGTCCACTGCATCATCATTTTGAGCTCAAGGGCTGGGCCGAGATTACCGTCGTCGTGCGCTTCTGGCTGATCTCTGGACTGTTTGTTGCTGTTGGAGTCGGTTTGTTCTATCTCGAATGGGTTTACCGGTAGCAGTGCGCGACCTCGATGAACTTACGAGTTGGCACGCTGACTGGAGCGGCTTGCGGGTCGCCGTGCTCGGCCTCGGTGCAACCGGGCTCGCAGCCACAGACACACTTAGAGAACTTGGCGCAGCGGTGCTCGTCGTTGCTGCTCATGCCTCGGAGGAGCGCTCAGCCATCGTTGAGGTGGTCGGTGCGCGGCTCGTTTCTGACAGTGCGGCGGAGTCCCCGCTTGATGCACACAATCCCGAGTTGTTCGTGGTGTCGCCCGGCTACCCGCCGAATCACCGGCTCATCGTGTGGGCTCAGGAACGCGGCATCCCGATCTGGGGAGATATTGAACTGGCGTGGCGGCTGCGTGACAAGGTGGGGGAACCTGCCGAGTGGATTGTTGTCACTGGAACCAACGGCAAAACCACAACCGCGCAATTGACTGAACACTTGCTGCGCGGCGCTGGACTGCGGGTTGCCGCTGTCGGCAACATCGGGACTCCGGTGCTCGACGCGGTGCGGCGCCCTGAGGGGTTCGACGTGCTCGTCGTCGAACTGTCGAGTTTTCAATTGCACTGGCTCGCTCGAGCTGGCACCGGGTCTCTTCACCCACTCGCGAGCGTGTGCCTGAACCTCGCTGACGACCACCTCGATTGGCACGGTTCAGTGACGGCATACCGCGAGGCGAAGGCCACCGTGTACTGGAACACGAAGGTCGCGTGTGTCTACAACAAGGCCGATCGCGCAACGATCGCGATGGTCGAGGACGCCGAGGTCCAAGACGGTGCTCGGGCGATCGGGTTTGGGCTTGACGCCCCGGGTCCGAGTGACTTCGGAGTCGTCGACGGGATTCTCCTCGATCGGGCATTCCTCGAGGATCGAGAACGTGCAGCCCTTGAACTGACTACCGTGGCAGAGCTGAGTGATACTGGCCTCGCGAGTCCGCACAATGTATCCAATGTGCTTGCGGCCTGCGCGCTTGCGCGCGCCGCCGGAACACCAATTGACACTGTGCGCGCAAGCCTCGCACGCTTTCGGCTCGACCAGCACCGCACCGAGGCGGTCGCGTTTGCGGGCGAGATTCTGTGGGTCAATGACTCAAAGGCGACCAACCCGCACGCTGCGGAGGCGGCCCTTCGGTCATTCGACTCTGTCGTCTGGGTGGTGGGCGGACTGCTCAAAGGCGTTGACATCAACTCGATCGTCAAGGCCAACGCGAAGCGGCTCCGCGCCGCGGTTGTTATCGGTAACGACCGCGAGGCCGTGCTGTCGGCCTTCGCGCGACACGCCCCGGAGGTCGCCGTTCTCGAGGTATCCGCGAGTCAGACTGATCAGGTCATGCTGGAGGCAGTGCGCCTAGCGGGTGGCGTTGCGTTTGCTGGCGACGTCGTTCTGCTGGCTCCGGCTGCGGCATCAATGGACCAGTTTGTGGATTACGCGGATCGCGGTCGTCGATTCGCGGCGGCGGTGACGGAGTATCTGGGAGGTGAAAATGGCAATGAGGACAGCCGAACCTAGCCCAAGCGGGCCGGTCGTGGCCCGCATTCCCGTTGCGACAATCTTCCGCGCCGAGAATCGCACCTATTTTCTTATTCTCGGCACCACGACTTTCCTCGTGCTGTTCGGCCTTGTCATGGTGCTTTCTTCGTCGTTTGTTGAGGCGCAATCGGCCGGGGACGATCCGTTTGGAGTCTTTATCCGGCAGAGCCTGTACGCCGTGATTGGCATACCGCTCATGCTGTTGGCTTCCCGCATGCCAGTGTCGTTCTGGAAACGCTGGGCATGGCCGGCCGTTTTGCTGGGTGGAGTGCTGCAGTTGCTGGTATTTGTGCCGGGCATTGGCTTTGGCTACGGCGGAAACACCAACTGGATCTCGATCGGCACCATCACGGCCCAGCCATCTGAGTTCGTAAAATTTGCCCTCATCGTGTGGGTTGCTTGGGTGCTGTCCACGAAAGAGCACTTGCTCGCCGACTGGAAAGAACTCGCGATTCCCATTGCCCCGGTCGCTGGGCTCGCGATCGGTCTCGTACTCATCGGCAACGACCTCGGCACCGCGAGCGTGATGGTACTGATCGTCCTCGGCTCGATGTTTTTCGCGGGCGCGAAGCTGCGCTTCCTCCTTGTCGCTGTTATCGCGATTGGTCTGATCGTTCGGGTCATCGCCTTCGCCAGCCCATCGCGAACTCAACGCATCGACATCTGGCTAAACGGCTGCACGGAAGCCGACTATCAGGGGCTGTGCTGGCAACTGCAGCACGGATTGTGGGCGCTTGCATCCGGCGGGGTCTTCGGGGTCGGCTTGGGCAACTCCAAGGCGAAGCGCAACTGGCTACCAGAGGCCGAGAACGACTTCATTTTTGCGATAATCGGGGAAGAACTCGGACTCATTGGCGCCATCGTGGTGCTTGCGTTGTTCATTGTGCTCGCGATTGGGTTCGTGAGAGTGATCCGCACAACGCGTGACAGCTATGCACGCATCGCTGTTGCGGGCGTCATGGTCTGGGTTATCGGGCAAGCCTTCGCGAACATCGCAGTCGTGCTTGGTGTGTTGCCAGTTCTCGGGGTGCCGTTGCCGCTGATATCCGCTGGCGGGTCAGCGCTTATTGCGACCCTGCTCGGAATCGGCCTTGTCTTGTCCTTTGCTCGAAACGGTCGAGAAGTTCAGCGCGAGACTGTCGAGCAGAGTCCAGCCGACCGTTCACGCCTCTTGGCCGCTGAGCGCGGACGCTCGCGTTCGTGACCACGTATTTGCTGGCAGGCGGAGGCACTGCCGGACACGTCAACCCCCTGCTCGCGATCGCCGATCGACTTCGTTCGCGCGATCCGGATGCGGAGGTGCTCGTTCTCGGAACCGCTGAAGGCATCGAGGCGCGGCTGGTGCCTGCACGTGGTTATGAGCTCATCACGATCCCGCGTTTGCCGTTTCCGCGTCGACCATCCGGCGCGGCATTTCGATTCCCGAAGGCGTTCGGTGAGACTGTCACCCGAATTCGTAAGACCATGCGCGAGCGCGGGGTGGATGTCGTCTTTGGTGTTGGTGGGTACGCGGCTGCACCCGCGTATGTGGCAGCACACCGCGAGTCACTGCCGCTTGCCATCCACGAAGCCAACGCTCGCCCCGGAATTGCGAATCGCCTCGGTGCCCGCTACACCTCGCACGTCGGAGTGGCCTTTGTCGGCACCCCGCTGCCCCGCGCCACTGTTGTCGGGATGCCCCTTCGAGTCGAGATCGAGCTGCTGGACCGGTTTACTGCCAGACAGGAGGCGATCGGGTTCTTTGGCCTTGACGCGAACCGCCCAACGTTGCTTGTCACTGGCGGTTCCTCTGGGGCACAGCGCATGAACGAAACCGTCAGTGAGTCCATTGCGGTTATTCTCGGGGTCGGATGGCAAGTCATCCACATCACCGGTGAGTTTCGCGACACCGTCGAGCACCGCGGACTGCCTGGCTATCACGTACTCAAGTACTGCGACCGCATGGAGCTTGCGCTCGCTGTCGCCGATCTTGCGGTTACCCGGGCAGGGACCTCAACCGTCGCAGAACTCGCGGCCATCGGAGTGCCAGCCGTCTTCGTGCCGTATCCGGTCGGCAACGGCGAGCAGAAGTTCAATGCGCGGCAGGCGGTGAAGGCAGGGGGCGCGATCATCGTCCACGACGCCGCATTCACTCCCGCCTGGGTCTCTACCGAGTTGATCGCGCTGTTGCGCAACCGCGCCCGCATCGCTGAGATGGCAGCGCGAATGGCAACGACGGGCATTCGGGATGCCACTGACCGCATGATCGCCGTCATCGACAGCGCGGCGGCGGCTGCCACCAGCACGCAGCGCTAGCATTGCCACAATGATCAAGCCCGATCTCTCCATGCCGCTCCCCGCCACACTCGGGGCGGTGCACTTTGTCGGAATCGGTGGATCGGGGATGAGCGGAATCGCTCGCCTTTTTCTCGCATCAGGTCATACCGTCAGCGGCTCTGACCGCACCGAGAATCACAACATCGAAGACCTTCGGTCGCTTGGAGCGATCGTGTCGATCGGTCATGACGCGGCCAACCTCGGCAGCACCGATGCCGTGATCTACACCGGTGCACTCTGGCCGGACAACCCGGAGTATCTTGCGGCGCGCGAACGCGGCATCCCGACAATGCATCGATCTCAGGCGCTCGCCTGGCTGATCGCAAGCCATCGTCTGATCTCGGTTGCGGGTGCGCACGGCAAGACCACCTCGACCGGCATGATCATCACAGCGCTCGTCGAGCTCGGCGCACACCCGAGCTTCGTCAACGGTGGGGTAATTCAATCGCTCGGTGTCAGCGCTGCACACGGAGAAGGTGAGCTCTTTGTCGTCGAGGCCGACGAATCGGACGGCACCTTCCTGTTGTACAACACGGCTGTCGCCCTGATCACGAACGTCGACGCTGACCACCTCGATCATTATGAAACCCACGAGGCATTCGATGCAGCGTTTGTCGAGTTTGCCTCGGGAGCAAGTGATCTTGTCGTTATCTCGAGCGACGATCCAGGCGCGAAACGGGTCAGCGGCCAGTTGAGCCATGCGCGAGTGATCACCTTCGGCGAGGATGCCGCCGCTGACGTGCGGCTGCGTTCGGTTGTGACGGCGGGACCTGTTTCTTTCACGCTGCGCTACCGCGGTCGTGACTACCCGGTCGCGTTGACGGTTCCTGGACAACACAACGCCATGAATGCGGCTGGCGCGTTCGCTGTACTGGTGGGCCTCGGCTTCGAACCAGAAGCGGTGGTCAGTGGAATTGAGGTCTTTGGCGGGACGGAACGGCGATTCGAGTTGCACGACATTGTGCGAGGTGTGAGTGTCTACGACGACTATGCCCACCACCCGACCGAGGTCGCCGCGGCATTGAGTGCTGCCAGGACGGTCGTTGGCAATGGTCGCATCATCGCCGTTCACCAGCCACACCTCTACAGCCGAACGCAAATGATGGCGGGCGAGTTCGCCGCTACATACGAGCAACTCGCTGACCACACCATCGTGCTTGACGTCTTTGGGGCGCGGGAGGATCCGATACCGGGGGTCACTGGTGCACTCGTCGCTGAGCGATTCACCGATCCCTCACGCGTTGACTACCTGCCTGACTGGCAACACGCAGCCGATCGCGCCGCTGAACTGGCTCGCGATGGAGACATAATCATGACGCTGAGTTGTGGGGACGTCTACCGAATCGTGCCGCAACTGATTCAGGCGCTTCAGGTCGAGTTGGCGAACGCGCGCGGCTGATGAAACGGCCAGACGGCTTTGATCCGACGCCACAACGACCGCTTGCCTCGGGTGCGGCGAAAGCGAGCGCACCAGCGCAGGCGCGGAAGCGTGCAAAGGCGGCACCTGCGCCTTCGCCAGCGCCGAATCCATCGCCATCGGCAACGCAATTGGCAATGCGATCTGCAACGCGAGAGCAAACCCCACGAGCTGAACAACGCGCACGGCGTCGTGAGCTTCGCATCGCCTCCCGAGAGCGATACCGCTACGAGCGCCGCGAGGTGCGGCGATTTACCCGGCGGGCTCGTGAGCGCCGCATGACGCTCGCGATCGTTGCTGGCATCATCGCAACTCTGGTCGGGCTTGTTCTCGTTGCGGTCTACTCGCCGCTTCTCGCGCTCAAGACCATTGAGGTGAGCGGTACCGTGCGAATCGACCCGGTCGCAGTCCAGTCGGCGCTGGCCGGTCAGCTCGGCACGCCTCTCGCGCTCCTCGATCACTCGCGAATCACGAGGGAGTTGTCGGCGTTTCCGTTGATCAGAAGTTACGTCACCGCGACGGTGCCGCCGGACACGGTTCGAGTTCAGATCGTCGAGCGCCAACCTATCGGCGTCGTGCAAGCGTCTCCGACGGTCTTCCAGTTGGTCGATCCGGCGGGCGTGACCGTGCAGGAGTCGGAGGTGGCGCCGGCTGGCGTTCCGCTCATCAATCTCGCCGGTGGGCCAACGTCCGGGCCGGCCTTTCGCGCGGTCGCCGACGTCTTGATATCGCTGCCTGTGGAGCTTCGCGGGCAGGTCACCTCGGTTTCGGCCCGCACGAAGGACGACGTCAGGCTCGTACTGGTTGGAGTCGGTCAGAGTGTCGTCTGGGGGAGTGCAGCTGACTCCGCACGCAAAGCGGTGCTGCTCGCCGCGCTCATCGCGGTCACGGATTCTGGCAGAGCGGGCGAGTTCGATGTCTCAGCGCCGGGAAACGGGATCTTCCGACCTTCGTAGCTAGACACCCGCACGGCATGCTGTTCCGCTTCAGTGCCGTCGGACTCGAAGTCGACTTCGCGACACGCTGGACGCCTTGCTTCCCGCCGCAACAGGCCCGACCTAGTCTCAGGTCAACAAGCAGAAATTGAGTAAAACTTTACACCTCAAGTAGAGCTTGAGAGTTTGCAAACACCAGCGGAGGCCGGACGTGACGTCAAACCAGAACTACCTCGCAGTGATCAAGGTAGTTGGCATCGGCGGCGGTGGTGTCAACGCCGTCAACCGCATGATCGAGCTTGGTTTGCGCGGGGTCGAATTCATTGCCATCAATACGGATGCTCAAGCCCTCCTGATGAGTGACGCAGACGTCAAACTTGATGTCGGTCGCGAGCTCACCCGCGGGCTCGGCGCGGGTGCAGATCCAGAGGTCGGAAGACGCGCCGCCGAGGATCACGCCGAAGAGATCGAAGAAGCCCTCGCCGGTGCAGACATGGTCTTCGTCACCGCCGGAGAAGGGGGCGGCACCGGCACCGGTGGAGCACCGGTCGTTGCCCGGATCGCCAAGTCGATCGGTGCCCTCACGATTGGTGTCGTCACGAAGCCCTTCGCCTTCGAAGGCAAGCGCCGTTCCGCCCAAGCTGATGTCGGCGTTGCAAGCCTCAAGAACGAGGTCGACACGCTGATTGTTGTTCCCAACGATCGGTTGCTGGAGATCAGTGATCGCGGCATCAGCATGCTTGAAGCATTCGCGACGGCTGATCAAGTGCTCTTGGCTGGCGTGCAGGGCATAACCGATCTCATCACGACTCCAGGGCTCATCAACCTTGACTTCGCCGACGTCAAGTCGGTCATGCAGGGAGCGGGCTCGGCGCTGATGGGAATCGGCTCCGCCCGCGGCGCAGATCGGGCCATCAAGGCCGCGGAACTCGCGGTGGCGTCGCCACTGCTCGAGGCATCCATCGACGGCGCTCACGGTGTACTCCTGTCGATCCAAGGTGGATCGAATTTGGGAATCTTCGAGATCAACGATGCTGCGCGACTCGTGCAAGAAGCCGTGCATCCGGAAGCAAACATCATCTTCGGTGCCGTCATCGATGACACGCTCGGCGACGAGGTGCGGGTGACAGTGATCGCCGCGGGCTTCGACGGCGGCGAGCCGAGTCACAAGGCTCACGACTCGCGTCGCACGAACTTCATGGTCGCTGACCCGGTTGTCGCCCAGACAACTGCAGGCGCGGCAACTGCCGGCTCTGCAACCGCAACCGCAGCCTCCGCAACTGTAGGCCAAGGCGGACCGACGTCATGGTCGGCTGAACCGAGCCTCGTAGCGACGTCGCCGATCGACCGAAACTTTGACGATGATGACGGTGATTTGGACATCCCGGACTTTCTCAAGTAGCGGCAAGATCATGACCTACGAGCCCGATCTGGGGATGCGGCTGGCTTCGGTGCGTTCGCAGATTGCGGATGCGGCGCTGACCGCCGGGCGCGAACCGTCGTCAATCACGACAATCATCGTCACCAAGTTTCAGCCGATCTCGCTTGTTCGTGAGCTCCTCGACCTCGGCGAGCGTGACTTCGGGGAGAACCGTCATCAGGAGGCGTCGGAGAAAGCCGCAGCACTCGTGAACACCCCGGCTCGTTGGCACTTCATCGGTCAGCTGCAAAGTAACAAAGCCAAGGCAGTCCGGGCATACGCGAGTGTCGTGCACTCCCTCGACCGTGAATCGCTCATTCCGGGATTGTCCACGCCCGAGCGTAATGACCCGAACAATGACCCTCAGTCTCTCGACGTATTCGTGCAGGTCGATCTCGGCACCGAGCCTGGTCGCGGGGGAGTCGTGCCTGACGCGCTCGATGCGCTTGTCGAGCGGGTAGCCGCGGCATCCGGAATCAAACTCGTCGGGCTGATGACGGTCGCGCCATTGGAGACGGAACCTCGACGCGCCTTCGCAAGGTTGCGGGAACTCGCCGATAGTGTTCGTCGAACAGTTCCGGGGGCGACCAGCCTCTCGATGGGCATGTCAGGGGACTTCATCGACGCGATCCACGAGGGCGCGACACACCTGCGGCTTGGTTCGGCAATCACGGGAAACCGACCCGTCAATGGTTAATCTCGACCAAGACGCTTCATCATCCGGAGGATCACCATGGCCAACCCACTGCGCAAGACAATGGTCTATCTCGGCCTCGCCGATGAGGATTACGACTACGAGCAGCCGGGTGCGCCGGTCGCGCCCGTCGCTCCGATTGCTCACCACAGTAGCTCGACCGGCAATCGTGCGCCGGTCACCGCCCTGCGACGCACGGCTGCTGCGAGACCGTCGGCACCCGAGATGAACGAGATCCTCACAGTGCACCCGCGCCAGTACAAGGACGCTCAGGTCATTGCCGAGAACTTCCGCGAGGGCATTCCGGTCATCATCAACCTGTCTCAAATGAGTGAACCGGATGCTCGTCGGCTGATCGATTTCGCGAGTGGCCTCTCGCAGGGCCTGTACGGCAAGATCGAGCGGGTCACGAACAAGGTGTTCTTGCTTTCGCCAGCGCACGTAGCGGTGAGCGGGGACCACCCAGAGCCCGAGTCTGAGGTCGACGCCTCGTTCTTGACGCAGTAATTGGGCTGCCTTCGGCATTCGCTGATGCCTCAGGCGACGACGGCTAGGCTTAGCGGGTGTCCTTCGTCTCGATAATCGCCACGATCGTCTACCTCGCCCTCAATGTCTTTATCATCATGATGTGGGCGCGGTTGGTGCTTGATCTGGCACGGACCTTTGCTCGCGAATGGCGACCGACAGGCGCCTTACTTGTGCTTGCGGAGGCTGTGTTTACTGTCACCGACCCTCCGGTCAAGCTCGTGAGGCGAGTGATCCCGCCGCTACGGGTCGGGGGAATCGCGTTGGATTTCGCTTGGACAATCGTCTTGCTCGCGTGTCTTCTTTTGGTTTCCATCATCGTGGGATTCATCAATTAGTGATGCGGCTGTAGTCTGAAGTAACTGATGTGGTTCGCGCGTGCCGGAACGGGTACTATCAAGCACGGTCTGTAACCGTCATACGGACGTTGAAAGAAAGCATTTGAGGTGACCCCAATGGCTCTTACTCCCGAAGATGTCGTCAATAAGCGGTTCCAGCCGACCAAGTTCCGCGAGGGCTACGACCAAGACGAGGTCGACGATTTTCTCGACGAGGTCGTCGTTGAACTGCGTCGTCTGAACCAAGAGACCGAGGAGCTTCGTCAGCGCCTTGTGCAGGCCGACGCTCGGATCAACGAACTTCAGCGCGGCGCGGGCGCGCAGCCAGCGGCGCAGCAGGGTGGCTTTGTCCAACAGCCCGACCCCCGGCAGGCTCCGCCAGCGTTTGGCGCCGCCCCAGCCTTCGGTGCTGCCGCGGCGTTCGGCGCCGCACCGGCTTTTGGTGCCGCACCAGACTCCGCTAGCGACCCTAACAACCTCCTTCAACTCGCGCGCAAGCTCCACGAGGAGCACGTGCGAGAAGGTGTCGAGAAGCGCGATGCTCTCATTGCGGAGGGACACGCAAGGGCAGCTCGCGCTGTTGCCGACGCCGAATCGCTTCAGCGACAGCAGCTCTCATCGCTCGACCAGGAGCGTCAAGCACTTGAGTCGCGCGTCAACGATCTCCGCAACTTCGAGCGCGAATATCGTCAGAAGCTCAAGGGCTACATCGAAGGGCAGTTGCGCGAACTTGAATCAGCCGCCATTGGTACGACGGATGTCGGTTCGAACCAGCTGACAGCTGCGGGAGCACCGTTCGCGAGCGCGCCTCCAAGCGCGACCCCGACCGGTTACTACGTGCCACAGGCACCGGGTCAGTTGCCTGGCGGCAACTACACCGGTTTTGCCGGAAGATGAAAGCGCTGAGCCGACCGCGCGCGCGCGGCCGGTCAGTGTGCGCGCACTCGCGGTGCTTGGACTGGTCGCAGTCCTCATCTATTTCGCCGATCGAGTGACGAAGATTGTCGTTGTCAACAATTTAGCCCTCGGCGAATCTGTACCGTTCATCGGTGACTTACTTCGATTGCGTTACGTAGAGAACCCGGGCGCAGCATTTTCACTTGGCAGTGGAACAACGTGGGTGTTTGCAATCATCGCGTCTGCGGTAGCTGTCTTCATTGTGGTGTTTGCCCGTCGCATCCGGTCGACCGCTTGGGCCGTGGTGGTTGGGCTGCTGCTCGGCGGCACTCTCGGTAATCTGACCGATCGCCTAACCCGTGAACCAGGGTTCGGTCGAGGCTATGTCGTTGACTTTTTTGAGCTGTGGGGTTTTCCGGCCATCTTCAACATCGCCGATGTCGCAATTGTCTCGAGCATGGTTGTCTTCATTATCTTGACGATTCGCGGCGTCGGTCTTGACGGGACCAAGCAAGTGCGGGAGGGGGACCAGT